>Ga0335080_10001829_pt1 | contig 21195 bp, 32 predicted proteins | sample Lox_Sample_34_FD_206720 | JGI IMG/M metagenome (GOLD analysis project Ga0335080, IMG submission 206720) | Soil microbial communities from Loxahatchee National Wildlife Refuge, Florida, United States - Lox_Sample_3.4 | ecosystem: Environmental > Terrestrial > Soil > Wetlands | place: USA...
GACGACGGCCTCGTGGGGCGATTTTCGTATCAACATCATCGATACGCCCGGACACGTGGACTTTACGGTCGAGGTCGAGCGCAGCCTGCGCGTGCTCGACGGCGCGATCGCGATCTTCGACTCCGTCGCGGGGGTCGAGCCGCAGTCCGAGACGGTGTGGCGCCAGGCCGACCGCTACCGGGTGCCGCGGATCGCGTTCATCAACAAGATGGACCGCACCGGCGCGGATTTCTTCACCGCCGTGCAGTCGATGATCGACCGCCTCGGCGCCCACCCGGTGCCCGTGCAGCTGCCGATCGGCCAGGAGGAGCATTTCCGCGGCGTCGTCGACCTCGTCGAGATGCGCGCGATCACGTGGGCCGACGACCTCGGCACGACCATGGAGACCGGCGAGATCCCCACCGAGCTCCTCGAGCAGGCGCAGGAGTACCACCACCAGCTGATCGACTCTGTCGCCGATCACGACGACGAGCTGCTGGAGACCTACCTGCTGGACGAAGACGCAGTTACGCCCGAGATGCTCAAGCGGGCGCTCCGCGCGGCCACGCTCGACATCTCGGTCACGCCGGTGCTCGCCGGCTCGGCGTTCAAGAACAAGGGCGTCCAGCCGCTGCTCGACGCCGTCGTCGACTTCCTGCCGAGCCCGCTCGACGTGCCTCCCGTGCACGGGATCGACCCGCGCACCGAGCACGAGCTCTCCCGCCGCGCGGCGCTGGACGAGCCGTTCTCGGCGCTCGTCTTCAAGGTCATGTCCGACCCGTACGTCGGCAAGCTGACGTACTTCCGCGTCTACTCGGGCCAGGTCAACGCCGGCGACCGCGTCATGAACACGTCCACGGGCAAGACCGAGCGGATCGGCCGCATCCTGCAGATGCACGCCAACCACCGCGAGGAGCGCGAGGAGATCGGCGCGGGTGAGATCGCCGCCGCGGTCGGGCTCAAGGCCTCGACCACCGGCGACACGCTCGCGATCGACACGGCGCCCATCCGCTTGGAGTCGATGGACTTCCCGGAGCCCGTGATCGCCGTCGCCATCGAGCCGAAGACGAAGGCCGACCAGGACAAGCTGGCCGGCGGGCTGCAGCGCCTTTCAGAGGAGGACCCGACCTTCCGCGTGCGCACCGACGACGAGACCGGCCAGACGCTGATCTCCGGGATGGGCGAGCTCCACCTCGAGATCATCGTCGACCGGCTCCTGCGCGAGTTCTCGGTCGACGCGAACGTCGGCCGGCCCCAGGTCGCCTACCGCGAGACCTTCGGCCGGCCCGTCGAGAAGATCGAGGGGCGCTTCGTGCGCCAGACGGGCGGCCGTGGCCAGTACGGCCACGCGGTGATCAACGCCGAGCCGACCGACCCGGGTGAGGGCTACGAGTTCGTCGACAAGATCGTCGGCGGCAAGATCCCGCGCGAGTACATCGGCCCGGTCGACCTCGGCATCCAGGAGGCGATGGAGTCGGGCGTCCTCGCGGGCTATCCGGTCGTCGACGTGCGCATCGAGCTGATCGACGGCTCGTTCCACGACGTCGACTCGAGCGAGATGGCGTTCAAGGTCGCAGGTTCCATGGCCTTCAAGGAGGCGATGAAGCGCTCGAAGCCGAGGCTGCTCGAGCCGGTGATGGCGGTCGAGGTCGTCACGCCGGAGGACTATCTCGGTGACGTGATGGGCGACCTCAACTCGCGCCGAGGGCGCGTCGAGGGCCTCGAGCCGCGCGGGAACGCGCAGGCGATCCGGGCCCGCGTCCCGTTGGCGACCATGTTTGGCTACGCAACCGACCTGCGCTCGACGACGCAGGGCCGCGCCACGTTCACGATGCAGTTCGATCGCTACGAGGAAGTGCCTCAGTCGATCGCGGGCGAGATCGTCGACTCGCAGTCCACGTAAGGAAGGAAAGGAAGGAATGGGCAAGCAGAAGTTTGAGCGCACCAAGCCGCACCTCAACGTCGGGACGATCGGTCACATCGACCACGGCAAGACGACGCTCACCGCTGCGATCACGAAGGTGCTCGCAGAGAAGGGCGGCAACACCACCGTGAAGTCGTTCGACGAGATCGACAACGCCCCCGAGGAGCGCCAGCGCGGCATCACGATCAACACGTCTCACGTCGAGTACGAGACGGAGAATCGTCACTACGCGCACGTCGACTGCCCCGGGCACGCGGACTACATCAAGAACATGATCACGGGCGCCGCCCAGATGGACGGCGCGATCCTCGTGGTCTCCGCCGCCGACGGGCCGATGCCGCAGACCCGCGAGCACATCCTGCTCGCGCGCCAGGTCGAGGTGCCGTACATCGTCGTGTTCCTCAACAAGGCCGACATGGTCGACGACCCCGAGCTGCTCGAGCTCGTCGAGCTGGAGGTCCGCGAGCTGCTCTCGCGCTACGAGTTCCCGGGCGACGACATTCCGATCGTCACGGGCTCGGCGCTGAAGGCGCTCGAGGGCGACGAGGAGCAGGCACAGAAGATCCTCGAGCTGATGCAGGCGGTGGACGACTACATCCCCGAGCCCACCCGCGACACCGACAAGCCGTTCCTGATGCCGATCGAGGACGTCTTCACGATCACGGGCCGCGGCACGGTCGTCACCGGCCGGATCGAGCAGGGCCAGATCAAGTCGGGCGACGAGGTCGAGATCGTCGGCATCCACCCGGAGGTCGAGAAGACCGTCGTCACCGGGCTCGAGATGTTCAACAAGACGCTCGACTTCGCCCAGGCCGGCGACAACGCCGGGGCGCTCCTGCGCGGAACGAAGCGCGAGGAGGTCGAGCGCGGCCAGGTGCTCGCCAAGCCGGGCTCGATCACGCCACACACGGTGTTCAAGGCCGAGGTCTACGTGCTCTCGAAGGACGAGGGCGGCCGGCACACGCCGTTCTTCAACAACTACCGCCCGCAGTTCTACTTCCGCACGACGGACGTCACGGGCTCGATCAAGCTCCCGGAGGGCCAGGAGATGGTCATGCCGGGCGACAACACGAACATGGACATCGAGCTGATCCAGCCGATCGCCATGGACCAGGGACTGCGCTTCGCGATTCGCGAGGGCGGCCGCACCGTCGGCGCCGGCGTGGTCACGGCAATCGAGAAGTAACGGGAGCGCCGGTGCCGCAGAGCAAGATCCGCATCCGACTCAAGGGCTACGACCACCAGCAGCTCGACAAGTCTGCGAGCCAGATCGTGGAGACGGCCCAGCGGACCGGCGCGACCATCACCGGGCCTGTGCCCCTGCCTACCGAGAAGAACGTCTACTGCGTGATCCGCAGCCCGTTCAAGGACAAGGACTCGCGCGAGCACTTCGAGGTGCGCACGCACAAGCGCCTGATCGACATCCACTCGCCGACCCCGAAGACGGTCGACTCGCTGATGCGCCTCGACCTCCCGGCCGGTGTCGACATCGAGATCAAACTGTGAAAGGCATCGTCGGCAGGAAGCTCGGGATGACCCAGGTCTTCGACCCGGAGACCGGCGAGGTGACGCCGGTGACGGTGATCGAGGCGGGCCCCTGCCCTGTGGTCCGCGTGAAGACGGTCGACTCCGACGGCTACGAGGCGGTCCAGCTCGCCTTCGAGCCGGTCGCCGAGGCGAAGCTGACGAAGGCCCAGCTCGGCCAGCTCGGCAAGGCGGGCGCACACCGCAAGCTGATCGAGTTTCGCGGAGCGAGCACGCTGGCCGAGGGCGAGTCGGTGACCGTCGAGGCCTTCGAGCCGGGCGAGCACGTCAAGGTCTCCGGGATCGGAATCGGCAAGGGCTTCGCGGGCACGATCAAGCGCCACAACTTCCACCGCGGGCCGGTCTCGCACGGCTCGCACAACATCCGCCAGCCGGGCTCGATCGGCGCCTCGGCGACGCCGTCGCGCGTCTTCAAGGGGATCCGCATGGCCGGCCGGATGGGCGGCAAGCGCGTCACGCAGGTCGGCCTGACCGTTCACGACGTGGACGCCGAGCGGAACCTGCTGCTGGTGAAGGGGGCTGTGCCGGGGCCGAAGAACGGCTTCGTCGAGGTACGGGAGGACAAAGGCCGTGGCGGCGGCGCCTAAGGCACCGGTCATCGGGTCGACCAAGGCCGTCGCGCTCGAGGAGGGCGTCTTCGGCGCGGAGGTGAAGCCGCACCTCGTCCACGAGACGGTGCGCGCCGAGCTGAACGCCGCCCGGTCGGCGACGCGCGGCGGCAAGAGCCGCGGCCTCGTCGCCGGCGGCCGCTCGAAGCCGTGGCGCCAGAAGGGCACCGGCCGCGCTCGCGCGGGCACAACCCGCGCACCGCACTGGACCGGCGGCGGCATGGCCTTCCCGCCGAACAACCGCAACTTCGACTCGAAGGTGAACCGGAAGGTCGCGCGCGCCGCGCTGCGCAGCGCCCTCTCCGCGCACGTGCAGGCCGGAACGCTCGGCGTCGTCGACCCGAGCGGCTTTTCCGAGCCCTCGACCAAGGCCGCCGCCGAGCTGCTCGGCACGTGGGGGAAGGAGCAGCCGCTGCTCGTGGTCGCCCAGCCCGAGGAGGAGAGCCTGATCCGCTCCTTCCGCAACCTCGACCGCGTCGCCGTGACCGTCCCCGGCGAGCTCGAGGTCAACCAGGTCGTCTGGGCGCGCTCGCTCCTGATCAGCGAGGCGGCGCTCGAGCACGTGCAGGGGAGGGCCTCGTGAGCCTTCATCCCAACCAGATCCTGCTCGCGCCCGTCGTGACCGAGAAAAGCTACGAGCTGATCGACCAGCACAAGTACTCGTTCCGGGTCCATCCGGCCGCGCACAAGACGCAGGTCAGGCAGGCCGTCGAGGAGCTGTTCGACGTCCACGTCGAGAGCGTGAACATCCTCAAGGTGCAGCCGAAGCCGAAGCGCCGCGGTACGAGGCGCGGCGTCAGGCCCGGCTGGAAGAAGGCCGTGGTCCAGATCCGCCAGGGCGAGCAGATCGAGATCTTCCAGGGAGCCCAGGTCTAGTGGTTCCCCTGGCAACGGTTAGGGCACCTCTGGCGCGCGATCTGCGGCGCATCGCCGCGTCCTCCGTCGCGCCCATGCATCACAGCATGGGCGCTCCCTGCGTCCTTGCGCTGCTTGCACCTCGCACACCAGAGGCGCGAAACCGTCACCAGGGGAACCACTGATGGCCCTCCGCAAGTACAAGCCCACCTCTCCGGGCCGCAGGTTCATGTCGGTCTCCGCCTTCGACGAGATCACCAAGTCGGAGCCGGAGAAGAGCCTGGTCGAGCCGCTGAAGAAGAGCGGGGGGCGCAACGCCTACGGCCGCATCACCCGGCGCCACCAGGGCGGCGGGCACAAGCGCCGCTACCGCGTGATCGATTTCAAGCGGGTCAAGGACGGCGTCCCGGCGAAGGTCGCTGCGATCGAGTACGACCCGAACCGCTCGGCGCGGATCGCGCTGCTCCACTACGCCGACGGCGCGAAGGCCTACATCCTCGCGCCGGCGAGGCTGCAGGTCGGGTCGACGGTCGAGTCCGGCCCGGGCGCCGACATCAAGCCCGGCAACGCGCTCCCGCTCGAGAACATCCCGACCGGCACGCTCGTCCACAACGTCGAGCTGAAGCCGGGCAAGGGAGGCCAGCTCGCGCGCAGCGCCGGCTCGGGGATTCAGCTCGTGGCGAAGGACGAGGGGCAAGGCGTCCTTCGGCTACCATCGGGCGAGCTGCGCCGGGTGCCGCTTACCTGCCGGGCGACGATCGGGCAGGTCGGAAACGTCGACCACGAGAACATCACCGGCGGCAAGGCGGGCCGCAGCCGCTGGAAGGGCGTGCGCCCCACGGTGCGCGGCTCGGCGATGAACCCCGTCGACCACCCGCACGGAGGCGGCGAGGGCAAGTCGAAGGGCGGCCGCCACCCGGTGACGCCCTGGGGCGTGCCGACGCTCGGCAAGCGCACGCGCCGCAAGCACAAGGAATCCGACAAGTTGATCGTCCGCGGCCGCCGCCGCGGCAAGGAGAAGCGATGATATCCCGGCAGAGTGCTCCGCACTTTCCCGGGCGCTGGTTTGTACATCCCTCCGCTCGTAGGAAGTTGAGGAAAGGTTGAGTAGATCAAGTAAAAAGGGGCCGTTCGTGCAGGAGCGGCTGCTGAGCCGGATCTCCGCCATGAACGAGTCCGGCTCGAAGCAGATGATCCGGACCTGGTCACGCGCCTCGACCGTCTTTCCGGAGATGGTCGGGCACACGATCGCCGTCCACGACGGGCGCAAGCACGTGCCGGTGTTCGTGACCGAGCAGATGGTCGGGCACAAGCTCGGCGAGTTCGCGCCCACCCGCACCTTCCGAGGCCACTCCGGCGACCGCAAGACCGAGGTGAAGAGGACCTAGTGTCCACCGCGGAGCGTCAGGAGGTCAGGGCGGTGGCCAAGTGGGTGCGGATGTCGCCGCGCAAGGCCCGCCTCGTCACGGAGCACATCCGCGGCCGCAGCGTCCCCGAGGCGCGCACCGTGCTCGCGTTCACGCCCCGTGCGGCGGCGCGCGAGATCGAGAAGGTGCTGCGCTCGGCGGTCGCGAACGCCGAGGCCAACCACAACCTGCGCGGCGACGAGCTCGTCGTCGCGGCGGCGTTCGTGGACGAGGGCCCGGTGATCAAGCGTTTCCGCGCCCGGGCGCGCGGGCGCGGCGTGCGGATCCACAAGCCGACCTGCCACATCACGGTCACGCTGGCCGCTCCGCAGCGCGTGCCGGAGCAGGTTGTGCCGGAGCCTGCCGCGGAAGAGAAGCCGGCTGCCGAGCCGAAGCCGAAGGCGGCCGCCGCGAAGCCTGCTGCGAAGAAGCCGGCTGCCACGAAGGCGCCCGCAAAGAAGAAGGAGGCAGAGGCCTGATGGGCCAAAAAGTCCACCCCGGCGGCCTGCGCGTCGGCGTCATCCACGACTGGAAGTCGAACTGGTACACGGGCGCGAAGGAGTTCCCGGCCTACCTGCTGGAGGACCTCAAGATCCGCGAGCACATCCAGAACAAGCTTTCGCACGCGGGCCTGTCGGACATCCTGATCCGCAAGGACGCGCAGCGGATCACGATCGACATCTACACCGCGCGGCCCGGGATCGTGATCGGCAAGTCCGGCGTCGAGGTCGACGCGCTCCGCAAGGAGATCCACGGCATGACCAACAAGGCCGTGCACATCAACATCAACGAGATCAAGCGGCCCGAGCTCGATGCGAAGCTCGTCGCCCAGTCGATCGCGGAGCAGCTCGAAAACCGCGTCAGCTTCCGCCGCGCGATGAAGCGCTCGCTCGCCTCCGCGATCCGCTCCGGGGCGCAGGGCGTGAAGGTGCAGTGCGGCGGCCGGCTCGCCGGCACGGAGATGAGCCGCTCGGAGAGCTACTCCGAGGGGCGCGTCCCGCTGCACACGATCCGCGCCGACATCGACTACGGCTTCGCCGAGGCGAAGACGACCTTCGGCCGGATCGGCGTCAAGGTCTGGATCAACAAGGGCGAGATCATGCCGGAGGGCTACGAAGGCGTCTCGCAGCGCGACTCGAGGCTCGGCGACCAGGACCAGGCGCGACGCCGCGGCGGCACCGCCGAAGGCCTGGGCGCCTCGCGCGAGGGCGGCCGCGGACGCGGGCCCGACCGCGAAGGGCTCGGCCCGGTGCGCCAGCGCCGCAAGGGGCCGGGAGGCCCGCGCCGGCCGGGCGGGGGCCGCGGACGTCCGCGCGCCCAGGAGACCGCGGAGCGCCCACAGACGGAAGAAACGACCCCACCGGAGCAGCCTCCGGTCGAGCCCGAGGCGCAGTCCGCTCCTGAGGCAGTGGCCGAGGCTCCCGACACGACCACCCCCGAGCAGCCGAACGAGCCCCAGGCCGAGACGAGGCCGAAGCCCAAGCCGAAGCCCCGTACCAGGAAGAAGAAGGAGTCGTAGGTGCTCCTCCCCAAGAAGACGAAGTACCGCAAGTACCAGCGAGGCCGCCGCCGTGGCATCTCGAAGGGCCAGACGAGCGTGCAAGCCGGCGACTACGGGCTGAAGGCGCTCGAGCCGGGCTGGGTCACGAGCCGCCAGATCGAGGCGGCCCGAATCGCCATGACCCGCAAGATCCGCCGCGGCGGCAAGGTCTGGATCAACGTCTTCCCGGACAAGCCCGTCACGCAGAAGCCCGCCGAGACCCGGATGGGCTCCGGCAAGGGCTCGCCCGAGCACTGGGTCGCCGTCGTCAAGCCCGGGCGTGTGATGTTCGAGCTGGCCGGCGTCGACGAGCGCCTCGCCAAGGAGGCGCTGCGCCTCGCGAGCCGCAAGCTGCCGATCAAGACCCGAGTTGTGAAGAGGGAGGCTGATCTCTTTGCGAGCTAGAGAGCTGCGCGACCTGACCGACGAGGAGCTGGAGAACCGGTTGGCCGACACGCGCCAGGAGCTGTTCAACCTCCGGTTCCAAAGCGCGACGGGGGCCCTCGAGAACTCCGCGCGACTGAAGCTCGCCAAGCGCGAGATCGCGCGCATCCTGACCATCCGCCACGAGCGAGAAGGACGACTGACGAGCGAGACCCATGGCTGAAAACGAGACAACCGAAGAGCAGACCGAGCCGACTCCCGAGGAGCCCGTGGCCGAGGAGGAGACGACCGAGGCGCCGGAAACCCCGGCTGAGGAGCCCGTGGCCGAGGAGGAAGCTCCGGCCGAGGAGCCTGCCGCGGAGGAGCCTGCCGCCGAGGCCGGGGCCGGGGAACCGGCCGCCGAGGCGGAGGCCGCGCCCGCGCAGCCCGCCCGCAAGCCGAAGCGCAAGCGCCTGCCGCGCGCGGAGCGCCACAAGCACTCCAAGCCGAAGCGCGAGCGCCCGGCCGAGCGGCGCCCGATCGTCCGCCTGCCGAAGCCCGAGCACGAGCGCGGCCGCCGCCAGGAGCGCCGGGGCGTCGTCGTCTCGAGCGCGATGGACAAGACGATCGTGGTCAAGGTCGACACGGTGAAAGCCCATCGGCGCTACAAGAAGGTCGTCCGTCGCTCGGCGACGTTTCACGCGCACGACGAGCAGAACGCGGCAAAGGTCGGCGACCTCGTCCGGATCGTCGAGACGCGCCCGCTCTCGAAGACCAAGAACTGGCGCCTCGCCGAGGTGCTGGAGGCGGCCAAGTGACCCTCCCGGCAACAGTTAGGGCGCCTCTGGAACGCGATCCGCGGCGCATTCCGGCGTCCTCAACCGCACTCGGGCAACCAAGCCCGAGCGCGGCCTGCGTCCTTGGACTGCTTGCGGCTCGCGCCCCAGAGACGCGAAACCGTCACCGGGAGGATCACCCGTGATCCAGCAGGAGAGCCGTTTGCGCGTGGCCGACAACACCGGCGCGCGGGAGATCCTCTGCATCCGCGTCAAGGGCGGGTCGAAGCGCCGCTACGCGCGCGTGGGCGACGTCATCACCGCGACGGTGAAGACGGCGAGCCCGCAGGGCGCGGTCAAGAAGGGCGAGGTCGTCCAGGCCGTGGTCGTGCGAACGCGCAAGCCGTTCGGCCGCAACGACGGCACCTCGATCGCCTTCGACGAGAACGCCGCCGTGCTGATCGACAGCGCGCGCAACCCGCGCGGCACGCGCATCTTCGGGCCGGTCGCCCGTGAGCTGCGCGAGAAGAACTTCATGAAGATCGTGAGTCTCGCGCCGGAGGTCCTCTGAGCATGGCCAAGATGAAGGTGAAGAAGGGCGACATGGTCCAGATGCTGGCCGGCAAGGACCGCGGCAAGCAGGGGCGCGTGATCGAGGCGCGCCCGCGCGAGCGGCGCGTGATCGTCGAGAACCTCAACGTGGTCAAGCGCCACATGCGCCCGCGGCCGCTGAAGGACTCGAGCCGGATGGGCGGCACGCAGATGACCCCCGGCGGCGTCATCGAGAAGGCTGCGCCGGTGCCGGTCTCGAACGTGATGCTCGTCTGCCCGACCTGCAACCGTCCGACCCGCGTCGGGATGTCCACCAAGGAGGTCAAGGGCCGCGAGGTGCACGTGCGCCAGTGCAAGCGGGCCGACTGCCTCCAGGAGATCGACAAATGAGTCGTGCGCGCAACCAGGACAACGGCTACGCACCGCGCCTGAAGGAGCGCTACGAGAGCGAGGTCCGCGCGCGTCTGAAGGACGAGCTCGGCCTCTCGAGCATCATGCAGGTGCCGCGTGTCCGGAAGATCACCCTGAACATGGGCGTCGGCGAGGCGAAGACCGAGGCCAAGGCGCTCGACAGCGCAATCGAGGAGCTGACGACGATCGCCGGCCAGCGCGCGCAGGTGCGCAAGGCCCGCAAGTCGATCGCCAGCTTCAAGGTGCGCGAGGGCATGCCCGTCGGCGCGCGCGTGACGCTCCGCGGCGCTCGCATGTGGGAGTTCCTCGACCGCCTGATCTCGATCGCGCTCCCGCGCATCCGCGACTTCCGTGGCCTCGACCCGCGCTCGATGGACGGCCGCGGCAACTTCTCGCTCGGGATCCGCGAGCAGATCATCTTCCCCGAGATCGACTACGACCAGATCGCCGGCATCCGCGGCTTGGATGTTGCGATCACGACTTCGGCTCCGGACGACGAGCAGGGCCTAGCGCTCCTGCGCGCGCTCGGCATGCCGTTCACCCGGCCCGAGAACGAAGAAGGAGAGACGCAGTAGATGGCACGCAAGGCCCTGATCGAGAAGTCGCACAAGCCGCAGCGCTTCAAGACGCGCGCATACCACCGCTGCAATCGGTGCGGGCGCGCACGCGCGACCTACCGGAAGTTCGGCCTCTGCCGGATCTGCCTGCGGGACCTCGCCCACGAGGGCGTGATCCCCGGCATGACGAAATCGAGCTGGTAATGCAAACCGATCCCATCGCAGACATGCTCACCCGCATCCGCAACGCCAACAAGGCGCTGCACGAGAGCGCGGAGATGCCGAGCTCGCGCCTGAAGGCCGAGATCGCGCGCCTGCTCAAGGAGGAGGGCTACATCCGCGACTACCGGATCGTCACCTCCGGCGAGTTCAACGAGGCCGAGCAGGACAAGAAGAAACAGCGTCCCTACGACACGCTGGTGATCGACCTCAAGTTCGGCCGCAACCGCGAGCGCGTGATCACCGACCTGAAGCGCGTCTCCAAGCCCGGTCGCCGCGTCTACGCGCGCAAGGACCGTTTGCCGCGCGTCCTCGGGGGAATGGGCACTGCGATCCTGTCCACCTCGAACGGCCTGATCACGAGCCGCACGGCCGCCGAGCGCGGAGTCGGCGGCGAGGTCGTCTGCTTCATCTGGTGAGCGAATGAGCCGAATCGGTAGACAGCCCATCGAGCTTCCGTCCGGCGTGTCGGTCTCGATCTCACCCGGCCGCGTGATGGTGAACGGGCCGCTCGGCGAGCTCTCGCAGGAGGTGCCGCAGCGGATGAAGGTCGAGCAGCAGGACGGCTCGGTGCTCGTCTCGCGCCCGACCGACCGCGGCGACGACCGCGCGCTGCACGGGCTGACGCGGACGCTGATCGCGAACATGGTCCAGGGCGTCACGGGCGGCTTCGAGAAGCGGCTCGAGATCCAGGGCGTCGGCTACCGTGCCTCGCTGCGCGGCACCGACCTGGAGCTGAACGTCGGCTTCTCGCATCCCGTCGTGCTCAAGGCGCCGGCCGGGATCACCTTCGACGTCCCGACGCCGACCGAGGTGATCGTCAAGGGCATCGACAAGCAGCAGGTCGGCCAGACCGCCGCCGAGGTGCGCAAGGTCCGCCCGCCCGAGCCGTACAAGGGCAAGGGCATCCGCTACGAGGGCGAGTACGTCCGCCGGAAGGTGGGAAAGCGCGCATGAGCACGTTGACCGTTCGCAAGGCGCGGGAGCGCCGCCACAAGCGGGTGCGCGCCAAGATCTTCGGCACGGCCGAGCGGCCGCGCCTGGTCGTGTTCCGCTCCAACCGCGGGATCGAGGCGCAGCTCGTCGACGACCTCGAGGCCAAGACGATCGCGGCCGCGAGCTGGCTGCAGCTGTCGAAGGCGAAGGGCTCGAAGACCGACCAGGCGGCCGAGGTCGGCAAGCTGCTCGCGCAGCGGGCGAAGGAAGCGGGGGTCGGGAGCGCCGTCTTCGACCGCGGCGGCTACCTGTACCACGGACGCGTCAAGGCGCTGGCGGAGGCCGCGCGCGAAGGAGGCCTGAAGTTTTAGTGCTCCATCCAGCAATCCATACCGGCTTCTGGCCCGCGATCACGCGGCGCCAGAGCCCACCCTTGCCCTTAGCAAGGCAATCCAGCCTTGCTGCGGACAAGGGCGAACTCTGGCTTGGTGCTCGCGACCCAGAATCTCGGCAGCATTACTGGAAGGAGCACTAGATGGCATTCGACCAGGACACCAGGGAGCTCAAGGAGCGCGTGGTCGAGATCAACCGCGTCGCCAAGGTGGTCAAGGGCGGTCGGAGGTTCTCGTTCACCGCGCTCGTCGTGATCGGCGACGAGTCCGAGCGCGTCGGGCTCGGCTACGGCAAGGCGCGCGAGGTCCCGCTCGCGATCTCGAAGGCGGTCGACGACGCGAAGAAGAACCTGTTCGTCGTGCCGCAGCACGGGACGACGATCACGCACGAGATCCTCGGTGAGTTCGGCGCGGCGCGCGTGCTGCTGCGGCCGGCGAGCGAGGGAACCGGTGTGATCGCTGGCGGCGGCGTCCGCGCGGTGCTCGAGCTGGCCGGGATCCGCGACATCCTCGCCAAGAGCCTCGGGACGACGAACCCGATCAACATGCTCAAGGCGACCGTGAACGGCCTCCAGCGGCTGCGCCGCCCCGACGAGGTCGCGGCGACGCGCGGCCTCTCGATCAGCCAGGTGCTGCCAGTGAGCGCGAAGCCGCCCGAAGAGGCCGCCGAAACGACCGAGCCCGTCGAGGAGACCACGAGCGATGGCGAAGCTGAGGATCACGCAGACGCGTAGCACGATCGGCCAGAGCGCCAGGCACCGCGGCACGCTGCGGGCGCTCGGCCTCGGCAAGATCGGCCGCAGCGTCGAGCGGGACGAGAGCCCGGAGCTCGCCGGTATGCTCAGGAAGGTCCGTCACCTCGTGAGGGTGGACTCCGATGCCTGACGACCTCAATCTCTCCAACCTGAAGCCGGCCCAGGCGCGCAAGGACCGCAAGCGCGTCGGGCGCGGCCTCGGCTCCGGCAAGGGGCGCTACTCCGGCCGGGGGCTCAAGGGCCAGAAGTCGCGCTCGGGCTCGCACAAGATGCGGCCGGGCTTCGAGGGCGGCCAGAACCCGCTCTACATGCGGCTCGGCAAGCTCCGCGGAGGCTCGGCGGACGCGCTTCCCGTCGGGCCCTTCCGAACGTCGACCGCACCGGTGAACGTTGCCGCGCTCGAGGAGCGCTTCGATGCGGGCGCCGAGGTCACCCCGGAGTCGCTGGTCGAGAAGGGCGTGCTCAAGAACACGCGAACGGACGTCAAGATCCTCGGCAAGGGCGACCTGACCAAGAAGCTGAGCGTCACCGCGCACGCCGTCTCGGCGACCGCACGGGAGAAGATCGAGGCTGCAGGCGGCACGATCACGCTCCTGCGCGAGCCCAAGGTGCGCCTGCCGAAGCGCAAGCCGGAGGCGCTGCGCCGGGTCGAGCCGGAGGCAGTGGCCGACGAGCCGGTGGCCGAGGAGACGGCGCCCGAGGCCGAGCAGGAAGCGGAAGCACCCGCCGAGCAGGCGGAGGAGGAGCAGGGCTAGATGTTCTCCTGGCTCGCCAACGCCTGGCGCGTGCCGGAGCTCCGGCACCGCGTCTTGTTCACGGCGATGATCCTTGCGCTTTACCGCCTCGGCTCGTGGATTCCCGCTCCCGGCGTCGACTCGGCGTCGATCCAGAGCTACTTCAACAACAAGGGCGGCACGCTGCTCGGCTTCCTGAGCGTCTTCTCCGGCGGCGCGCTCTCGCGCTTCTCGCTGTTCGCGCTCGGGATCATGCCCTACGTCACCGCCTCGATCATCCTGCAGCTGCTGACCGTCGTGATCCCGAAGCTCGAGCAGCTCCAGAAGGAAGGCGAGGCGGGCTACGCCAAGATCAACCAGTACACGCGCTACCTGACGGTGGTGCTCGCCGCCGCCCAGGCGGCCGGGTACGGGTACCTGTTCAAGCGGCAGGGCGCCCTGGCACATGCCAACTCCGGCCGGCTCGTGCTGATCGTGGTCACGCTGACCGCCGGCACGACGCTCTTGATGTGGATGGGCGAGCTGATCACCAAGCGCGGGATCGGCAACGGGATCTCGCTGCTGATCTTCGCCTCGATCCTCTCGGCCGCGCCCGCCGGAGTCAGCGCCTGGTACAACGGCGGCCCGATGGAGAAGCTGTTCTTCCCGCTGATCGCGATCGGGATCGTGGTGGCGGTCGTCTTCGTCCAGGAGGGCCAGCGCCGGATCCCGATCCAGTACGCCAAGCGGATGGTGGGGCGGCGCCTGACGAGCGGCCAGTCGACCTACATGCCGCTGCGCGTGAACATGGCCGGCGTGATCCCGATCATCTTCGCGGCCGCGCTGCTGGCGCTGCCGCAGACGGTGGGCTCGTTCTCGCCGAACGCGCAGACGTTCATCAACAGGCACTTCTCCTACTCGTCGCTCAACTACCTCGTCGTCGAGGCAGTCCTGATCATCGTCTTCACCTACTTCTACACCGCGGTGCAGTTCAACCCGGTCGACCAGGCGGACAACCTGCGCAAGTACGGCGGCTACGTCCCCGGGATCCGTCCGGGCCCGCCCACGGCGCAGTACTTCGACCGGGTGCTCACGCGCCTGACCCTGCCCGGCTCGCTCTTCCTGGCTGCGATCGCGGTGCTCCCGAGCATCTTCATCAAGTACGGCGGCTTCTCGCAGGCGAACTCGCGCGCTCTCGGCGGCACCTCGGTGCTGATCGCCGTCGGCGTCGCGCTCGACACGATGCGCCAGATGGAGTCGCAGATGATGATGCGCTCCTACGAAGGCTTCCTGAAGTAGTGCTGAACGTATTGCTGCTTGGGCCGCAAGGCGCCGGCAAGGGAACCCAGGGAAGGCTCATCTCTGCGGAGTACGGCGTCCCGCATATCAGCACGGGGGACATCCTCCGGGCGGCCGTCGCCGAGGGCAGCGAGCTCGGGCGGCAGGCCGAGCCGCTGCTGAACGCGGGCCAGCTGGTGCCGGACGAGATCATGATCGGGCTCATCCGCGAGCGGATCTCTCAGGAGGACGCGCAGGTGGGCTTCATCCTCGACGGCATTCCGCGAACCGCACGGCAGGCCGCGGAGCTCGACGCGATGCTGGAGGAGATCGGCCGGCCGCTGGGGATCGTGTTCGAGCTCCAGCTGTCCGAAGAGGCTTCTCTCGACCGCCTGGGCAAGCGGGCCGAGCAGGAAGGCCGCACCGACGACACGCCCGAGGCGATCCGGACGCGGCTCCGCCTCTACCACGAGCAGACCGAGCCTCTCGTCGAGTACTACCGTGCGCGCGGAATCCTGGTCGGAGTCGACGGCGGCCGGTCGGTCGAAGAGGTCTTCGCGGAGATCCAGAGGGCGCTCGAGACGGAGGCAGTGCGGTCGTGATCATCTGCAAGTCGCACGAGGAGATCGCGCGGATGGCCCGCGCAGGCGCCGTGGTGGCCGACGTGCTCGCCTTGATCGGCGAGCGGGCCCAGCCGGGCGTCACCACAGCGGAACTCGACGCGCTCGCGGACGAGTTCATCCGCTCCCAGGGCGGCCAGCCGACCTTCAAGGGCTACCGCGGCTACCCGGCCTCGATCTGCGCTTCCGCCAACGACCTGGTCGTGCACGGGATCCCCGGGCCGTACGCACTCGTGGACGGAGACGTGCTCTCGGTCGACGTCGGGGTCACCCTCGAGGGGTTCGTGGCCGACTCGGCCTGCACGTTCCCGATCGGCGAGATCCCGCCCGAGGCGGAGCGGCTGCTCGAGGCCTGCCGGGCCGCGCTCGCCGGCGGGATCGCGCAGTGCCGGGCCGGCAACCGTCTCTCCGACATCTCGCACGCGATCCAGACCGTGACCGAGGAGCACGGCTTCTCGGTGGTGCGGAGCCTCGTCGGTCACGGCGTCGGCCGTTCGATGCACGAGGAGCCGCAGATCCCGAACTACGGCGAGCCGGGCCGCGGGCCGCGGCTCTCGCCGGGGATGACCTTCGCGATCGAGCCGATGATCACGGCGGGCAGTCCGGAGGTCGTCCTCCATGAGGACGAGTGGTCGATCTCAACGGCAGACGGCTCGCTGGCCGCTCACTTCGAGCACACGGTCGCCATCACCGAGGCCGAGCCGAGGATCCTGACCGCCGCCCGGGCCCCGGTGCATACGTGACCCTCGTGCCGAGCTCTCGATGGTGACCGACCAAAGGGTCGAGGCCTACGCGAAGCTGCTGGTCGAGGACTGCCTCGACGTCCAGCCGGGCTGGCAGGTGATGGTGACCGGCGGCGCCCTCGCGAGGCCGCTGCTCGAGGCCCTCAGCGCGCTCCTCGCCCGCCGCGGCGCCTACGCAATCCAGCGGATCAGCCTCACGGGCGTGCGCTTCAATCTGCCGTGGGTCCGGGAAGCCCCGGACGAGCTGCTCGACACCCCGGCACCGATCGAGGTGCAGGCGTTCCACGAGGCAGACGCCTGGATCGGGATCGAGGCGCCGGAGAACACGCGCGAGCTCTCGCTGATCGGCGCCGACCGCCTCGCCAGGATCCAGGCCGGGTTGCGCCCGCATCTCGAGCGTGTCTTCTCGTACGACCTGAAGTGGGTCGGCTGCCAGTTTCCGACCGCGGCGCTCGCTCAGGACGCGGGCATGTCGCTGACCGACTTCGAGGACTTCCTCTACGGCGCCTGCCTGCTCGACTGGGACGCCGAGCGGGAGCGGATGAGCGCCTACGCTGCGCGCTTCGACGAGGCAGAGGAGGTGCGGATCGTCGGACGCGAGACCGACATCACGCTCAGCCTCTCCGGGCGCAGGGGCGAGGTCGACGCGGGCGGCGCCAACATGCCGGGCGGCGAGTTCTTCTACTCACCGCTCGAGGACTCGGCGTCCGGGACGATCGCCTTCACCGAGTTCCCGGCCGTCTACGCAGGCCGGGAGGTCACCGGCATCCGCCTGCGCTTCGAGGACGGCCGCGTGGTCGACGCCTCGGCGGACACGCACGAGGACTTCCTCGTCGAGATCCTGGACCGCGACGAGGGCTCCCGGCGGCTGGGCGAGCTCGGGATCGGCTGCAATCCCCGCATCACGCGGCACATGAAGAACACGCTGTTCGACGAGAAGATCGACGGCACCGTCCACCTCGCGCTCGGCAACGGCCTCCCGGAGGTCGGCGGCGAGAACGTCAGCCAGGTGCACTGGGACATCGTCAAGGACCTACGCGAGGGCGGGAGGCTGGAACTGGACGGAAAGGTCGTGCAGGAGAGCGGAAAATGGCTGATCTGAGGCGGGTTCGCTTTGCTACCATTCGCACTCGCGGCGAGAGCCGTGTTTTTCCGTGTTCCCAACCGCGCTCGGCGAGCGCGGTTTCTGTGAGGTAGATGGCGCAAAAAGAAGAGAAGATCGAGGTCGAAGGCGAGATCGTCGAGGCGCTCCCGAGCACGATGTTCCGGGTGCAGATCGACGGGATGGACCAGACCGTTTTGGCCACCATCTCGGGGAAGATGCGCAAGCACTACATCCGCATCCTCCCGGGGGACAAGGTCAAGGTGGAGCTCTCGCCCTACGACCTCACCAGAGGAAGGATTACGTACCGGCACCGATGAAAGTCCGAGCTTCAGTCAAGCCCATGTGCGAGCGCTGCCGCGTGATCAAGCGGCACGGCAAGACCATGGTCATCTGCACCAACCCCCGCCACAAGCAGAGGCAGGGCTAGCCCATGGCGCGCATCGCCGGAGTCAACATTCCGAACCAGAAGCGGCTCGAGATCGGGCTGACGTACATCTACGGCATCGGCCGCTCGACGGCGAAGAAGATCTGCTCCGAGACCGGGCTCTCGCTGGACGAGAAGGTCAAGGACCTGACCGACGAGGAAGTCACCAAGCTCCGCGAGTACATCGACGGCAATCTCCAGGTCGAGGGCGACCTTCGCCGTGAGCGCACGCAGGCGATCAAGCGCCTGCAGGAGATCGGCGCCTACCGCGGCTTTCGCCACCGCCGCGGCCTGCCGGTGCGCGGCCAGCGCACGAAGACCAACGCGCGCACGCGCAAGGGCCCGAAGAAGACCGTCGGCCGCGGCAAGAAAGCACCCACGAAGACCTGATGGCCCCGCCCCGCAGACAGGCGACCCGCGGCCGCACGCGCCGGCGCGTGCGCAAGAACATCGCGATCGGCCAGGCGCACATCAAGACGTCGTTCAACAACACGATCGTGTCGCTCACCGACAACGAGGGCAACGTGATCGCGTGGGAGTCCGCCGGCTCGGCCGGCTTCAAGGGCTCGCGCAAGTCGACGCCGTTCGCCGCGCAGGTCACCGCCGACGCCTGTGCGCGGAAGGGCATGGAGCACGGGCTGCAGAAGGTCGAGGTGTTCGTCAAGGGCCCGGGCGCCGGCCGCGAGACCGCGATCCGCTCGCTCCAGGCCGCCGGGCTCGAGATCCTCGGCGTCAAGGACGTCACGCCGCAGGCGCACAACGGCGTCCGCCCGAAGAAGCGGCGGAGGGTCTAGTGGCGCGAGACCGTTCACCCAAGTGCAAGCAGTGCCGGCGGGAGGGCATGAAGCTCTTCCTCAAGGGGGAGCGCTGCCTGACCGAGAAGTGCGCGATCGAGCGCCGCAGCTACCCGCCGGGAGAGCACGGGCGCGGCCGGATCAAGCAGTCCGAGTACCTGCTGCAGCTGCGCGAGAAGCAGAAGGCGCGCCGCTACTACGGCCTGCTCGAGAAGCAGTTCCGCACCTACTACACCAAGGCCGCCAAGGGCTCCGGCATCACCGGCGAGACGCTGCTGCGCATGCTCGAGACGCGGCTCGACAACGTCGTCTACCGGCTCGGCTTCGCCGCGTCGCGCGCACAGGCCCGCCAGCTCGTGCGGCACGGCCATTTCCAGGTCAACGGCCGCCGCGTGAACATCCCGAGCTATCAGGTCCGGCCCGACGACATCATCACGCTCAAGCCCGGCAGCCCGGCCGAGCAGGTCGTCCGCGACGCCACCGACCTCACGGCCTCGGTCACGCCGTGGCTGCAGGCCGACCACGACGGCCTCACCGGCAAGGTGCTCAAGTGGCCGGAACGGGAGGAGATCGACACCCCCGTCCAGGAATCGCTCATCGTCGAGCTCTACTCGAAGTAACAGAAAGGAACGGAATGGCAGTAAGGACCAGCTTGATGGAGTTCCAGATCCCGCGGATCGTCCACGAGGAAGTCGACGAGAACCGCGGTGTCTTCGTGATCGAGCCGCTCGACCGCGGCTTCGGCTACACCTTCGGCAACTCGCTGCGCCGCGTGCTGCTCTCGTCGCTCGAGGGCGCCGCCGTCACCTCGGTCAAGATCGAGGGCGTCGCGCACGAGTTCACGACCCTGCCGGGCGTCCGCGAGGACGTGACCGACATCCTGCTCAACTTCAAGAACCTCATCTGCCGCCTCCACGGCGACTCGCCCGAGATCGAGGTCAGGCTCTCGAAGAAGGGCCCGGGCACGGTCAAGGCCTCCGACATCGAGGCGCCGGCCGAGCTGGAGATCCTCAACCCCGACCTCGAGATCGCCAACCTCTCGGACAAGGGCAAGCTCGAGGTGACGCTGACGATCGGCCGCGGGCGCGGCTACGTGCCCGCCGAGCTGAACCGCGGGCCGGAGCACACCATCGGCGTGATCCCGATCGACTCGATCTTCTCGCCGGTTCGGCGCGTCTCGTACGACGTCGAGGCCGCCCGCGTGGGCCAGCGCACCGATTACGACAAGCTGCGCATCGACGTCACGACAGACGGCTCGATCGACCCGCGCGACTCGATCGGCCAGGCGGCGGAGATCCTGATCCGCCAGCTGGCGATCTTCACCGACATCGACCGGATCGAGGGCCTCGGCGAGGCCGGGGCGGCCGCGGAGGCGCAGGCCGAGCCGGCGCTGGCGCACGGGATGGAGAACTTCCCGATCGAGGAGCTCGAGCTCGGCGTCCGCTCGTACAACTGCCTGAAGCGCGTGGGCATCGAGACGATCGGCGACCTGGTCACGAAGACCGAGAACGAGCTCGCCGCGATCCCGAACTTCGGCAAGAAGTCGATCGAAGAGGTCAAGGAGACGCTCGCGACCCACGGGCTCAATCTGCGCGGCGAGGACGGCGCCTCCGCATGAGGCACCACCGGTCCGGACGCAAGCTGGGCCGTGACGCCTCGCACCGCAAGGCGCTGTACGCGAACCTGACCGGCGCGCTGATCGAGCACGGCCGGATCAGGACGACGGCGGCCAAGGCCAAGGAGGTTCGGCCCGTCGCCGAGCAGATGATCACGCTCGGGCGGCGCGGCGGCGTGCCCGCCCGTCGGCAGGCGCTCAAGTTCCTCCGCTCGCAGGACGTCGTCCACAAGCTGTTCAGCGACGTCGGGCCGCGCTTCGCCGAACGGCCGGGCGGCTATTCGCGGATCGTCCGGATCGGGCCGCGTCTTGGCGACGCCGCCGAGATGGTCTACCTCGAGCTGGTCGACTACGTCCCGCCGGAGGTCAGTGCTCCGGCGCCGCGCCCGAGGCGCGAGCGAGCCGAGGAGGAGCCGGCTGGCGAGGAAGAGGTCGAGCCGGCCGCCGAGGAAGCGGCCGAAGACGAGCCCGAGTCTGCGTAGTCGCGGCGCGCTCGCCGCGCCGGTCGAAATCCGAGGAAGTTAGCCCTATGATCCCTCTCAACAAATGGGGGGCCGAGTAGGGGCAGGTAGGAGGTCCGTCGAAGGTGGCCGGCGCTCCTTCGTCGCGTTGCTTGCAGCCCTGGCGCTGCCTGGAGGGGATCGTGGGCGCTGCCCTCGCGCGTGCCAAATCCGCCCCAGACCCTCACCGTCGCGCGGGCGGGCTCTGGCACGGGCACGGTGACGGGCCTCCCGCCCGGGATCGACTGCGGCTCCACCTGCTCCCACGGCTACCCCGGCGGTACCGACGTACGGCTCACCGCCACCGCGGCGGCGGGCTCGACCTTCACCGGCTGGTCGGGCGACTGCTCGGGCACGGGCGCGTGCACGCTCACGATGAGCGCCGCTCACGCTGCGACCGCGACCTTCGAGTCCGACAAGACCTTGATGGTCACGAAGAGCGGAACGGGCTCCGGCACCGTCAATTCGAGCCCCGCCGGAATCACCTCCGGCTCGACCTGCTCGCGTGCCTACGCGCACGGCACGATGGTTTCGCTTACCGCTGCCGCCTCGTCACGCTCGCGGTTCGCCGGCTGGTCCGGGGAC
>Ga0335080_10001830_pt1 | contig 21188 bp, 21 predicted proteins | sample Lox_Sample_34_FD_206720 | JGI IMG/M metagenome (GOLD analysis project Ga0335080, IMG submission 206720) | Soil microbial communities from Loxahatchee National Wildlife Refuge, Florida, United States - Lox_Sample_3.4 | ecosystem: Environmental > Terrestrial > Soil > Wetlands | place: USA...
ACTTCTATGGCCGCATGGTCCCGTTCAAAACTGCGCTCACCGGCACTATCGATGCTCCGAAAGAGGCCTACCCGCTCCTGGATACGCTTGCCAAGTGGGCCAAAGCAGCGGCCGCAAAGTAGAGCTTCCACGGGCAGAGGCGGACGCCGCCGCCTCTGCCTGCTTTCTCTGTAGCCCTGTCGCCGGCGATCGTCCGTTGACAATCAAATTTTCCGGGTGCTACCGTCACGCTTCCGCGAGAATGAGGCAAAGACTCGAATACGCGCTGGTCTGGGTGATCGTCAAGACTCTGGGAAGCTTACCGCGTCCGCTGGCGCGGGCCGCAGGAATCGGGTTCGCCTGGACCATCTATCTGCTGCATGTGCGCCTTCGTCAGACCGGCTTGCGGAACCTGGCCCTGGCATTTCCGGAGAAGAGCCGGCGTGAGCGCCGCCGCATTCTGCGGGGCGTCTTCACCTCCCTCGGACGCCAGTTGGCGGAAGTCTGCCTGTTTCCCACCTACACCCGCGAAAACGTCGGCCGGGTTGTGGTCTATGACGGCTTTGAAAACTACGAGCGGGCCTACGGCCGCGCCAAGGGGGTGATCTTTCTGACAGCGCACCTGGGTGCCTGGGAACTCTCGGCCTTCAGCCATTCTCTCTATGGACATCCTCTGCGCATCGTCATGCGATCGCTCGACAACACCTACTTGGATCGCTTCCTGCATCGCTATCGTACCTTGCACGGCAATACCACCGTCGACAAAGACGATTTCGTTCGTGGCCTGCTTTCTGCCATGAAGGCAGGAGAAACAGTCGGTATTCTTATGGACACGAATATGACTCCGCCGCAGGGGGTGTTTGTGAATTTCTTCGGGATTCCGGCCTGCACGGCCAGTGGGCTGGCTCGTATCGCGCTCCGTACCGATGCCGCGGTTATCCCCGGCTTCACGATTTGGGACAAGGCGCTACGCAAATACCGGCTACACTTTGACCCCGCCCTGAAACTCATCCGCACCGGCAACGACGAAGCCGACGTGGTGAGCAACACTGCGCTGTTTACCAGGGTGATTGAGGACTATGTCCGCCGCTATCCGGACCAGTGGCTGTGGGTGCACCGTCGATGGAAAACTCGCCCGGAAGGGGAGCCGCCGTTGTATTGACTGAGGTCGCGAACCTCAGGAATTCACTAGTAACCCTCAAGAGTTACGCGGACCGCCGTGGTGCGCGTGGCGAGGAGCCATGACGCGGTACAAGTCCTCGCATCGCTTGCGACGCGATGCGGGGCCGCATTCTGATTGAAGACTTGTGTTTGACCCGTAAGATCTCTCCGGCCACTCGATGGCTCCGCCAATCGTGTGAGTGGCCGGAGAAGCAAATCAGGGTGTGACTTGGAAGACCAGGCCATAACCTCGGCCGCCGTACCTGGTCGTGCCGTAAAGCCTACCGGCGGCATCCATGACTAGCCCGGCAAAGGGTTGCTCACCCTTGGTGAAGACGTGGAGTTTGACGAAATCCCGCTGCGGAGTCAGCTTGAACACCGTGCCCGAATCATAGTGTCCGCCGGCTCTGGTCGTACTGTAGAGATTTCCGCTGGCGTCGAAAATCAGGCTGTCATGCGGGTTGGCCCCGTCCTTTCCCTGGAAGCGGTGCAACGTGATCTTCTTCCAGCTTCCGTCCGGATTGGGGCTCAGCATAAACACCGTCCCGAAAGATGAATGCAGGTAAGCTTCTCCCGAGGTTGTGCCGTAGAGATGCCCGGCGGTGTCGAAGATGAGGTTGGAATAGGGCGACTGGGCAGGCCGTCCCCCGAACGAGGCGATTATCTGCTCCGTCCAACTTCCGTCCGGATTAGGCACGAGCTTGAAGGCAATGCCACACCCTAAGCCGTGGCCGTAGCATCCCTTTTCGCCGCCGTCCGAGGCGAGGCCGTAGAGATTGCCGGCCGCATCGAAGGTCACGTCGGTGTAGGGGTGTTGCCCATCCGGTTGCAGACCGAAATTATGAAGCACACTTTCTGTCCAACTCGCGTTCGGATTGTGCGTCAGCTTGAATACCGTGCCGTAGCCAACCGAGCCGCCTTGGTAGGTGGTCCCGTAGAGGTTGCCGCTTGCATCAAGAATTAGGTTGCTCAGGGGATTGCATCCGTCCAACCAACTAAAGGTATGAAGGACAGTGTACGTCCAGGTTCCATCTGGATTAGGCGTCATCTTGAAGACTGTGCCGTAACCGTACGCGCCGCTGTCTCTTGCCGTGCCATAGAGATTGCCGGCCGCGTCGAAGGTCAGGCCGCCATATGGGTAAGATCCGTCCATTCCAGCTGTGAAGTTGTAAAGGACGCTCTCCGTCCACCTTCCATCCGGGGTGGGCGCCAGCTTGAAGATCGTGCCCCCGCGATAGGTGCCTCCCTCCGTTGTCGTGCCGTAGAGATTGCCTGCCGCATCGAGAATCAGGCCGGAAAAAGGATAATGCCCGTCTCCTTTGGTCTTGAAGGCGTAAAGAACCTTGAACTCAGACGCCCAGACGTTACCTGCCAAAATCAGGGTTAGCAAAACCATCGTTATGAGGACCGTGCCGCTGCGAAGTACAGTCTTCTGATATGTCATGCTTGTACCTTTCCGCCAGGTTGCCCTGGCTGTTTAGCCTTTCCTCCAGGCTCCGATATCCTAAGCACGTTTTCCAGCCATCGTGGTGGAGCACAGAAGAGACTCGGAAAGCGTGCAGAACTTCAGGTTGTTGGTGTCACGAATTGAGCCGGTCGGCAACGCGAAGCTCGTGGGGCCGAGACGCGCAGAAGAATATCTTCGACGTCCCTACCACGCTAATTGGTTGGCGTTCGCGTGGCGGTGCGAGGGATCACCATTATTTGTGACGAGATCGAAGCGACGACCCTAAGTTGGGTTGTGCTTCACTCTGCTGGAATCTTTGGTCTGATTTCGCTATTAAGCAGGTTTGGCAGGATTCCACGTTCGGGCGGGCCAGCGGAGGTTGGCTTGCGTCGCTCAAAACCAGTCGCTGCGGTAGGCGATCCACCAGCTGGCAAAGACTATGGGTATGGTCGCGAACAGTGCCCACCATAGCGGCAGGAGGAAGTCCGCAATCAGACCCAGCACCGCAAAGCTAATCCAGAAGATCTTTCGCTCCATTCCGCTATTCTAATCTTAATGGCAGCTTTTCTTTCTGCCGCCAAACGTATAAAAAGGTGCCATGAATCACTCGGTAGACGAGATTGCTGAGTTTGTGGGCGCCCGGCTGGTCGGCAATGGAAACGTGGATATCCATGGCATTGCCAGCCTCCATTCTGCCTTATCCGGCGACCTGGTTTTCATCGAGGACGAAAAGAACATCGACGCAGCCCTTACTTCCGCGGCCTCGGCTGTGATCGTAGGTGAATTCGGGGCGGGAAAGACGAGTTCCAAGCCATTGCTGATCTGCCGCCAGCCCCGGCTGGCCTTTGCCCGAGCCTCACGATGGTTTGGCCCCGGGAACCCGAGCAAGCCCGGAATTCATCCCAGCGCCATCGTTCATGCATCGGCGCGCCTCGCCAATGATGTGACCGTCGAAGAAAGGGTCGTGATTGGCGACGGCGTGGAAATCGGCGAGGGAACCTGGATCGGCGCCGGCTGCGTGATGGGCGCAAAGGTCGTCTTGGGCCATGATTGTTGTCTTTACCCCAACGTCACCATCTATCGGGGCGTGCGGCTGGGCAATCGGGTTACAGTGCACTCTGGGGCGGTTCTGGGCAGCGATGGTTTTGGGTACGTACGCGACTCCGCGACCGGCCGCTATGAAAAATTCCCCCAGATTGGCCGCTTGGAGATCGAAGACGACGTAGAAATCGGCGCCAATTCAACCGTGGACCGAGGCGCCCTCGATGTCACTCGCATCCGGCGTGGGACCAAGATCGATAATCTCGTCCACGTGGGACACAACGCGGACATTGGCGAGGACGTGGTGATTGCGGCTCAGACCGGGCTCTCCGGCAGCGCCGTAGTGGAGAACAACGTGATCATCGGAGGCCAGGTCGGTATCGCGGACCACGTGCGCATCGCAGAAGGCGCGATCTTGGGAGCGCAGAGCGGGATCCCCAGCAAGAAGATCATTCGCGGGAAGGGAATTGTCTTTTGGGGCACGCCGGCGCGGCCGATTCGCGAGTATCTCAAAGAATTGGCGGTGCTCGCCCGGATGGCGAAGAGGCAGTAATGGCGATTGTGGTGGTTGGAGGACACTCGCGCAGTGTGGGCAAGACCAGCGTCGTGGTTGGGCTGATTGCCGCTCTGCCGGAATTCCACTGGACGGCCATGAAAGTCACCCAGCATGGTCACGGGATCTGCTCTGCCGACGGGGAACCCTGCGAATGCTCCATCGGCACCCATGAGTGGGCGATTTCGGAAGAGCAGGACCGCTTCGGAAAATCGGACAGCTCGCGGTTTCTGCTGGCGGGCGCCAGCCACTCGTTATGGGTACGAACTCAACAGGGACGCCTGGCGGAGGCCATGCCGGCCATCCGCAAACACATAGAAAAGGCTCACAACCTGATCATCGAGTCCAATAGCATCGTTAGATTCCTGCGTCCAAACCTGTATTTGACCGTCCTCGACCCGGCCACTGCCGATTTCAAACAGTCCGCCCGCGAATTTCTCGATCTGGCCGACGCCGTCATTTTGCACGATGGCCAGGATGTTCAAAGCTGGAAGGAAGTGTCACTGAAACCGATAGCGAATCGGCCGGTGTTTCGCATTCGCCCGCCACGCTATGTCACGCCGGAGATTGCGGAATTTGTCCGTCGCCGGTTGAGCAACAACTGAAAACAGAGAACACGAACTGGTAACTGATCTTACGGACTCACTACCGGCGGACTGGGCGGTCCCTCTTCTTTTTTCTTGCGCGGTGGGCTCTCTTCTTCTTCGCGCAAGTGCGCTCCGGACTTTCCGCCGTCTCCGCCGATGGGACGAGACGTGACCGGCCCCCCGGTGGCCTTGCGCAGTTCCCGCAGAATCTCGTCGCGGTTGTGGCCGGTGTAGTCGCGGGCAAACCGGGTCAGGGCCTCAGTCAGAATGTCATTGTGGTGCAGTTTATCGAGTCCGGGCTCATGAGTGATGTTGAGCCAGAGGCGGTGTACCAGGTGCACATCTTCGGTCTTCATGGACGGAGTGTGCGGGCCGATGTGGAAGGTGTCCACCTTCATGTCCGGGTGAACGATCTGCGCGACAAATTGGCGCTTCGGTTCGCCCATTCCTTCCCAGGCCCGGCCCAATTCAAAAGCCTGCTCCTGCGCGGTCATTTTGCTGGATAACCCTGCCACCACGGCCGACGACTCCAGGTTGTTCGCGGTTTGCACAATGGCTGACCAGACGTCGCGGGCCGGGACCACGAGCAGTGAAACATGCTTGCCGAAACTCTCCGCGACCGAGACCGCACGCGTGAACAGTTGCTGTTCGTAGTCGCTGAAGATCTGTTCGGTAGACAGATCATAGGCCGCGGTACCGAACTGGCTGACGCGCGCCGACATCACCACGATGTCCTGCTCATGGGTGTCAATTCGCTCCAGCACCCACTTTAGGTGGCTCAGAGTGTTGTAGTCGCGGGCCGTGACCAGGACATTGCCGGGGCGAATGCCAAGTTCATCCCTTTCCACCGTGTCCGCCTGCTGCAGCTGAAATTGCTCTTGCATCTGCTGGTGGACATTGGCGTGTTTGCGCAGATTGATTTTTTCAGAAACTACAAAGATGGTGAAGAACACTACCGAGAACACCACACCGCTGACCGTAGCCACCGACTTGGTGAATAGATTTACGACGGCGGTGGATAGCAGTACCAGAGCGACCGATGCCAGTCCGATGGGAATCTCGTATCCGGCGACACGCAGGTTCACCGGCACTTTCCAATTGCGCTCTCCGTGGTACTTAAAACGGAGCACCAGCATCGAGACTGTCTTAAAGACAAAACTCCAGATCACTCCAAAGGCGTAAGCTTCACCCAGCACGTAGACATTTCCCCGGCTGGCGATAATGGTGAAAACCTGTAAACCCACGACCAGGTTGATAATGCGATACGTAGTGCCGTAACGGCGGTGGGGCTTGCGGAACCAGTCCGCCAGCACGCCATCTTCGGAGACGCGATTGAGCACGCCATTGGACCCGACGATGGCCGTGTTAACCGCGCCGGAGAGAATCAGGAACCCAACTACGACCACAAACGCGCGAAACACCAGACGCAGTATCTGCGGACCCACCATGTACATCGCCAAACCGGCGATCAGGTTGTCTTTGTAAACCGGAATTCGCACCGCGTCCGGAATCAGCATCACCGCCAGGAGCGAAACCAGCCCGGTGAAAACAAAACTGTAAACCCCAATTACGATGGCAGTACGTTTCAGGTTCTTCAGCTTGGGATGAGCCAGTTCGCGGTAAACCTGCGCCAGCGACTCCTCGCCGCTCATCGCCAGTACCGAGTGCCCAAAGCCGATGATCAATCCCAGCGCGGCGAACAAGTGTGGGGCCTGGCTGTTCTTCCAGAATCCGAGCGCCGCCGGCGCGAAGTGGAGATTTTTTAGTAGCGGAAATGGCGGAAGGTGGACTCCCGTACTCACCAGCGTGATGGTGGACCACCCCAGCAGCATCAACACCATAACAGTGGTGACCTGCATGATCCGTAAGGCCTTCTCACTCGACTCCTCGATGCCTTTCAGATTCTGCCACCAGTAGTAGAGGGTCACCATCAGCGCAAAAGCCACGGACGCCGCGTTTTCATTGACTCGCGGAGTTCCGTGAAACCAGATGTGCAGAGCTCGTGGAATGAAACCATGTGCGTCAGCAATGACGAAGGTGTCGTTGATCAGCCCCGCGATGTATTGTCCAGCTGACACGCCAGAGATCGGGCCGGTCAGGACATAGTCGAACATCAACGCTGAAACGCTGAGCTTGGCTAGCGTGCCGCCGAGCGCTTCCTTTACCACGCGGTAGACGCCGCCCCGCACAAACATGGAACAGCTCTCGACGTAGACCGCGCGCACCGCGAAGGCAAACAACATCACCGCGATGACGAACCAGGGGGCGCTCTTGCCCACGGCCTGTTCGGCGATGCCGCCGGCATAAAAAGCCGACGAGCCTAGGTCGTTCAGAATGATGGCCGCAGCACGCCAGAACGAAATGAACGTGAGCATGATCGAGGTGGCGACCACGATCCGAACACGGTCATTCGGCGGAGTGACGGGTTGTTGCGGGGAAGACATTCGTGAAGGCGACCGGACGAGGGTCAGCGATCGTTGATATCGTCAATTTCAACCAGAGTTTCAACGTCCTCGATTCCAGTCAGTATCAGAACGACAATTGAACCGATCCAGCCCAGAACGAACATTGCTTCAAGCACGCGAAGCCCGGCAGTAGCGAGGACTCCCATAAGCCCCCTAATGTTAGCGCATGGTCGCCAACTGCGATAGGCCGAGGCCGGGTGCGGGCCGCTTGCCCGCCGGCTGAAGCTGACAGTTTGCTATGCTCTCAGCGTGCGTCAGATTCATTCCAGCGCCTGGTTACTGGTCCTGTTCTCCGCCGTGCTGCAGGTCCTGATCTTTCCCCTGCCGAATCTTTACATGCTGGGCTGGGTTGCTACGGCGCCTCTGATTGTGGCTTTGCTTCGCGCCCGGGTGCCGCAGACGCTTCAATTTCGCGAATCGCCCAAACTCCTGCCAGCCACGCCGCTGCAGGGGTTTTTCCTGGGCTATGCCTCGGGAATCCTCTGGTACGCCGGAACCTGCTATTGGATCTACAGCACGATGCGCCAGTACGGGGGCGTCGGCACCGCGGCGGCGGTTGGCCTGCTGTTGTTGTTCTGCCTGTACCTGGGGCTATACCACGGTGTCTTCGGCCTGCTGGTCAGCTTGGTAGCTGGCGGCCGCGATTTCAGCCGGCGCGCTCTCTTGGCGGCTCCATTCCTGTGGGTGGCCGTAGAATTGGCCCGGACCAGCATTACCGGCTATCCGTGGGAACTGCTTGGCACTTCCCAGGTCGATAATATTCCCCTCGCCCGGATCGCAACCGTGACCGGCGTGTACGGTCTCTCCTTCGAAATCATGGTAGTGAACAGCGCGTTCGCCGCCGCTTTTCTGGTGAGGAAAGAAAAACGCAAAGCATTGCTGGCTGCCGCGGTGGGCGCCGCGATCGTGCTCCAGGCGGGACGTCTGGTCGCTCCTCCACCGTTGCCCGCGGACCACGCGGCGCTTCTGGTGCAGCAAAACATTCCCGTGCAGGAAGGGGCGGAGTGGACCAAGGACTATTTTGCCGGCACCCTGCGCGACTTGGTCTGGATCAGCCTGCATCCGGCCGGAGCCGCGAATGCCCATCCCGATTTGATCGTTTGGCCGGAATCGCCAGCGCCCTTCTACACTAGCGATCCCTTATTCCGCGATACCATGAGCGGCCTGGCGCGCGAAAGCAGGGCCTGGATCGTTGCCGGCAGCATTGGCATCCGCAACGCCAGCATGACCCCAGACCATGCTACCCAAGCCTACAATTCGGCGGCCCTGATTAGCCCGGAAGGCGAATGGGTGAGCCGCTACAACAAGGTGCATCTGGTTCCGTTCGGCGAGTATGTACCCTTCCGCCGCATATTTTTCTTCGCCGGAGGCCTCACTCAACAAGTCGGCGACTTTACCCACGGCGATTCCCGCGCGCCGTTGGATGCCGGTGGCCTGAAACTGGGAACGTTTATCTGCTACGAGTCGGTTTTTCCGGGCGAAGTGCGTCAGTTCGCGGCAAATGGCGGACAGGTACTGGTGAATATCTCGAACGATGGTTGGTACGGTGATAGCGGCGCCTGGGCACAACATCTGGAGCAGGCTCGCATGCGGGCTGTAGAAAATTCGCGTTGGCTCCTGCGCGATACCAATACCGGGCTGACCGCGTCGATCGACCCCTACGGGCGCGTGGTGGCCAGCATCCCGCGTAAGCTGCGGACTGCGCTGGTGGCGCCGTATGCTCTCACCTCCGTAACCACGTTCTACACTCACCACGGCGATTGGTTTGCCTATCTGTGTGCGATAATTTCTGTGGCAGCACTGATAGCGCGGTTTTTATCTCCCAAGAGGGCATAGAACAGATATGGTCGACGAACTGGAACAGGAATTTACCGCATTGAAGGACAAGGTTCGCGATCTCCGGGAGTATCTTTGACGCTGGCAGCCTTCGCCAGCAGCTGACCGAGATCCAAAAGCAGGCAGCCAACCCGAATCTCTGGTCGAATCCTCAGCAATCCCAGAAAGTCATGCGCGAAAAGAAGCGCCTGGAAGACATCCTGTCGACCGAGGCCGACCTGGTTCGCCGCAGCGGCGACATTTCCGCCTATTTCGAGTTGGCGCGCGAAGGCGAAAGCGTAGATGCCGAGTTGCGCAAGGAAATCGACGCCCTGCGCCAGTTGGTGGACAAGGTCGAAACCGAGACCCTGCTCTCCGGCGAGCACGACTTCCGCAGCGCCATCGTGACCATCCATCCCGGCGCGGGCGGGATTGAATCCCAGGACTGGGCGGACATGCTCCTGCGAATGTATCTCCGATGGGCCGAACGCCAGGGATTCCAGAGCGTGCTCAATGACTATCAGCCGGGCGAAGAAGCGGGGCTCAAGTCAGCCACGTTCAGCGTGAATGGAGACTACGCCTTCGGCCTGCTGACCAGCGAAATCGGAGTGCATCGCCTGGTCCGTATCTCACCGTTCGATCAGGCCAAGCGGCGGCACACTTCGTTTGCCAGCGTTTTCGTCTCACCGGAAATCGACGAAACGATCCAGGTGGACATCAAGCCTGAAGACCTGCGCGTCGATACCTACCGTTCCAGCGGCAAAGGTGGCCAGCACGTGAACACGACCGATTCCGCGGTGCGTATCACCCATCTCCCGACCGGAATCGTGACCAGTTGCCAGAACGAGCGTTCGCAACATAAGAATCGGGAGCGAGCCATGAGCATGCTGCGCTCGAAACTCTACGAGTTTGAACTCGAGAAGAAGCGCGAAGCCACGAAGAAGATCGAAGATTCGAAACTCGACATCAACTTCGGATCACAAATTCGTTCTTACATCCTGCAGCCCTACCGGATGGTGAAGGACCACCGCACAAAGATCGAGGTGGGCGACGTGGATCGTGTGCTCGACGGCGACCTGCAGCCGTTTATTCGAGGCTACCTGCTGATGCGGCGGGGTGGAAAGCAGGCGTAGCAGAGAGGGCACGAGACTATCTGGCTGAACCAACGGGTGGATTAATACCACGGCCTGACCCTTTCGAGCGTCATCCCGAGGACCGGCGCAGTTCAGCCGGTCGAGGGATCTGGCGTGGAGCGGGTGAGGATTCCGGGTCGACCGTGGCGGCGGCACGCGCTAGATTCCTCGCGCGGCTGGAGAAAGGGCCGCGCTTCGGGATGACTCTCGGCTAAGAACCAGGGATTGTGGCGATGCAACCAAGGACCTGGCTGCGGAGAGCAAAGAGAGCCGTTAGCGGAGCATACCCATGAAATCCCCTCGCAAGCTCGGTCCGCGCTTCCGCAGCGCCCTGCTGTTTGCCAACGCCAAGCACGCCGGTCAGCTCCGCAAAGGCACCGGCGATCCCTACATTGCGCACTTGATGGGCGTCACCTCCCTTGTCTTCGAGGCTGGCGGCGACGAGGACATGGCGATCGCGGCCCTGCTTCACGACGTGGTGGAGGATTGCGGCGGCATGCCTATGCTCCGCGAGGTGCGGCGGCGCTTTGGAAAGCGCGTCGCCCAGATCGTTGCCGGGTGCACGGACTCCTATACCGATCCCAAGCCGCCCTGGCGCGAGCGCAAAGAACAGTACATAACGCATCTGCGAGCCGCGGATGCCGATACCCGGCTGGTCTCGGCCGCCGACAAGTTGCACAACGCCCGCACCATCCTCACCGACTACCGCGAGCTTGGGGAATCAATCTGGGAACGCTTTCAGGGCAGGCGCGATGGTACGCTTTGGTACTATCGGGCGTTGTTGCAGGAGTTCCAGCGCCGTGGAACCAACCGCGTGGTGCGGGAACTACAGCGGGTCGTGACCGATCTGGAGAAAGTTTCCACCAAGAGTCAGCGCTCCGCTTCTCCCCGACGCGCCAAGCGTCACTAGGAATATTCATGCCGCGCATGATCGAACTCATCCGCTCCTCAGCCGTGCCTTCCAATCTCATGCAAGCGGCGGCGCGGGGTGCTCTTTCCGTGCCTGCGGCTGAAATGATCGAGATACTGGTGCACCTGGCCAGACACAACAAAGTATTCGGCGAGCCAGCGCGCATGACCCTCGCGGGCTGGGACGAAGCCGCGTCGCTGGCCATAGCCGGAGATGTCAACGCTCCGCCAGAAGTCCTCGACTATCTGACTTCCCCGGAGAACCTGCGTCCTCGGCTGCTGCCCACGTTGCTGGAAAATCCTTCCGTTTCCCAGGATCGTCTGCTCGAACTTGCCACCACTGGCTCGCGTGAAGTGGTTGAGTTCATGTTCAAGAGCGAACGTCTGAGCCGGTTGGAATCCATACAGACCGCGCTGCATTCGAACCCGAATTCTTCTGGCAGCGGAACTGAGAGTGCGAATCAAGCTTCGACCGGGGTCGCTGCAGAATCGCCAGCGGAATCCCCTCTCCCGTCGCCTGCCGGCGAGATCCCGTCCGAGGAAACTGCGGAGGCCCGGCCCGCCTCCGACGACGTACTTGACGCCGAGGTAGCTGCCTATCTGACCGAACACGCCGCCGAGATCGCTGCCGAAGGCGACAAGCCCTTTCAGGCCATTGGCGGCGTTTTCGACGAGATTCAGCCGGCGCCCGAGCCGCCCGTGAGTCCGGCTTCTCCCCCGGCGCCCGCCGCCGCACCGCCAAGCCCAGCCGCAGCCAAAGCCTCGCCCGTCCACAAGAAAACACTTCTCAGTCACGACGAAGAACGAGGAAGCGCCCTGCAAAAGATTTCCAAGCTTGACATCAAGGGCCGCATCCAGCTGGCGATGAAGGGAACTAAAGAAGAGCGCTCCATCCTGATCCGTGACGGCACTAAGCTGGTGGCGTTGTCGGTGCTGGAATCGCCGAAGATCAGCGATGGCGAAGTGGAGAGATTTGCCTCCCAGAAAAACGTGCTGGAGGCAGTCCTGCGCGGCATTCCGATGAAGCGCCGCTTCGCCAAGCTCTATCCGGTGATACGCAACCTTACGTTCAATCCGCGCACGCCTCTGGATGTTTCGCTCGGCCTGATGAAGCACATCCTGGTCAACGATCTGCGCCACCTGGCGGGCAACAAGGAAGTCTCCGACACCGTGCGCAAGCTGGCACTGAAAATGTTCAAGGCGAAGACCGACAGCAGCAGGAAAGGGAAGAGCGACTAGCGGACGACCAGTCCCAAAGCGGGAATCGCATTTCTCCGTAGAGCTGGCCTGCCGTCTCCACCCCCGCTACAATGTGTTTGGGAATGGCCAGCCTTGCACAATCCGATCCGGTTTCCAATCTGCTGAAGCACGCACACACCATCGCTGTCGTCGGCCTATCCGACAGCCCGCTGCGCCCCAGCCACGGTGTTGCCGCCTACATGCAGACCCAGGGATACCGCATCATCCCGGTGAATCCGAACATTCAGGAGTCTCTGGGAGAAAAATCCTACCGCTCCCTGCTCGAGGTACCGGACAAGATCGACATCGTCAACATCTTCCGCCGCTCGGAATTTGTGGAAGAGATTGTGGACCAGGCGATCCGACTGAAAGTTCCCGCCATCTGGATGCAGGAGCAGGTGATCCACGAAAAAGCTGCCGAGAAAGCCCGCAAGGCTGGAATTTTCGTGGTCATGGACCAGTGCATCCTGCAGGAGCACCGGGCCCGGTTCCGCTGATTCTACGCCTGAACGAAGATCACAGTGGCATCGTCGGCCAGGCCAGCGCCGTCCGCGAATCCGCGAACGTCTTCCACAATACTCTCGGGCGAGGTTTCGGCCCGCAACACCTGCTCCAGCAAACGGGCCAGCCCATACTCCTCTCCCTGCGGATTTTCCGCTTCAGTAATCCCGTCGCTGTAAAAGACCAGGCGCGATTTCTCGGCCAGGCGCACGCTGACTTCGGAATAGGGCCCGAATCCGAGACCCAGAGGCATGCCGGTTTCGGTATCGAGAAAGCGCGCGCCGAACGAGTCCACCAATAGCGGCCGGAGATGCCCGGCATTGGCGAAAGTCACGATGCGGCTGGACGGATTGAGAACTGCATAAATCATGGTGACGAATCTGCCGGAAGGAAAATCGTCCAGCAGCAGGCGGTTCAGCCGCCCCAGCACGTCTCCCGGATTGCAGCAGGTATCGGCCAGTGAGCGCAGCATCGCCCTCGTTCCGGACATCAGCAGGGCCGCGGCCGTACCCTTGCCGGAGACATCGGCCAGGGTCAATCCCCACCGTCCATCGGAAAGCGGAATGAAGTCATACCAGTCACCGCCGACCGCGCCGGCCGGAATGCTCAGGCCCGAAACCGCGAATCCGGGAATGAAAGGCGAACTTCTGGGCAGCAACGCCTGCTGGATGGAGCGCGCTTCCAGGACTTCGCGCGTCATCCGCTCGTTCTGCTGGCGTTCTTTTTGAAACAAGCGCGCGTTCTGCACCGCCACCGCGATGTGGCTGCAGAGCGCCTGCAGCAGCCGAATCTGCTCTGGAGGAAAGGCGTCCAACTCGTGATGGGACGCGGTGAAAACTCCAACCAGCTGTCCCTGCACGTGCAGCGGAATCGCCAGTTCCGAGAGCGTGGCGTGTTCGCACGCCATGTAATAAGGATCGCGCCGAACGTCGGGGGCGTAGCGTGTTTGCCCGGTTCCGGCAACGTATCCGACCATACCCTCTTTGCCGACCTTCAGCCGGTGTCCCTTGCTGAACATGGTGCAGCCTCGCACTCCGGCGAGCCTCAATTCGCCGCGGTCTTCCTCGTGCAGGTAAAGATTTGCCTCCACACAGCCGAACGACAGTGCGACCTCATTGACGATCTTCTCGATGAGCTGATCCAGGTCAAGAATAGAAGTGATTTTCTGGGCAGCCTTTTGCAGCTTCAGCAGATCTTCCACCTGCGCGAAGTTGAGCTCTCGACCCGCCCGCGGATCGGCGCCGGCAATACCTGGGCTGGTAGCCATGGTTCAGCCTCCCAAGGAGGTTGCGAGTACAAAAGGGGATGAAACTCGCGATACCCCTCAGATGAAAAAGTGTATGGCTATGACTCTTTTTTTGTCTGTGATAAGCGGCTGGCGGAGGCTTCAGCGCGCCGCCGTTTGATCTCCTGCAGGCGCTCGCGAATGCGCTTTTCGCTACCCTCGTTGGTAGGCTCGTAGTATTCGCGGTCGCGCAGATTGTCCGGCAGGCATTGCATGTTCGCGACTTTGCTTTCGAGATCGTGGGCATACTGATAACCGCGGCCATAGCCCAGGCCTTTCAGGAGGCCGGTGGGAGCATTGCGCAAGTGCAAGGGGACCGGCTCCGCGGCCGTGCGCTCCACATCCTGCTGGACCGTGCTATAGGCGGTGTAAAGCGCGTTGGATTTCGGAGCGACCGACAGGTAGACCACTGCTTCCGCCAGAGCGAGATTGCCCTCCGGCATGCCGATAAAATCCACGGCATCCCGGGCGGCCATGCAGAGAGAGAGCGCCTGCGGATCGGCCAGACCGATGTCCTCCACCGACATGCGCACCACCCGCCGCGCGATATAGAGTGGGTCTTCGCCCGCCTCCAGCATGCGGCCCAGCCAGTAAAGCGCTGCATCCGGATCGCTGTTACGCACCGACTTGTGCAGCGCGGAGATCAGGTTGTAGTGCTCTTCGCCGGTCTTGTCGTAGAGCAGGATGCGCTTCTGCAGGGCATCGTGAACCATCGCGTCGGTAATTTCCGCGGCTGATTCTGCGCCCGCCTGCCGGGCCAGCGCAACTGCAACCTCCAGTACGTTATAGGCGCTGCGTGCGTCGCCGCTGGAATAGCTGGCGATTTTTTTCAGCACGTCGTCGGACGCCTGCACACAGGCGCTTCCGAGGCCACGTTCCTGATCGGTGAGAGCGCGCCTTAAAAGCACAACGATCTGATCTTCGGACAGCGGCTTCAGGGTGTAGACGCGGCAGCGTGAGAGCAGCGCTGAGATGATCTCGAACGAGGGATTTTCGGTGGTCGCGCCGATCAGCCGGATGTTGCCCTTCTCCACATGCGGAAGAAACGCGTCCTGCTGCGCTTTGTTGAAGCGATGGATTTCGTCAATAAAAACGAGAGTTCGCGTGCCATATTGCCGGGCCCGTTCCGCCTCGGACATGACCTGCTTGATCTCTTTGATGCCGGATAGCACCGCCGAAAACTCGATGAACTCCGCCTTGGTCATGCGCGCGACGATTTGGGCCAGGGTTGTCTTGCCGGTGCCCGGAGGTCCCCAGAAAATCAGCGATCCCGTGTCGTCCCGCTCAATCTGGGTGCGCAAGGGCTTGCCGGGACCTACGAGATGCTCCTGGCCGACGAACTCATCGAGCGTTCGCGGACGCATGCGGTCGGCCAGGGGCCGGGTCTTGTCCGCGGCTCCTTCGGGGCTCGGAATGGATTGGAACAAGTTCATCATCTGTCGATGGTTGATTTTCGATTGATGAAATCAACAATCACAAATTTCGTTGTTGCCGTGCCACTTCATACAGCACGATACTCGCTGCTACCCCTGCGTTCAGCGACTCAACTTGCTTGGAATGCGGAATGGCTACAATCTCGTCCATCTTGCCCAACAGATCGCGAGGCAGTCCGGCTCCTTCGCTGCCGATGAACAGAGCCACCGGGCCAGCCAGGTTGGCCTGATCCAGCGGCGTGCCCTTATGAGATGAAGTTGCTATCGAGCGCACACCGCGTTCCCGCAACTGTCCGACCACTTCGTCCAGCTTTGCGCCCGCCGTCGGGAGGCGGAACACCGATCCTGCTGATGCCCGCACCACCTTGGAATTGAACGGGCTCACGGTGCCTTCTCCCAGCATCACGCCGCCGGCACCGAAGGCTTCCGCCGAGCGCAGAATCGTTCCCAGATTGCCCGGGTCCTGTACTCCCGCGACCGCCACCAGCGGCCCGGCTTGCGCCGATTGCAACACGTCGTCGATCGCGTGCGGCCTCACTCTCACCAGGGCTACCACTCCCTGGGGCGTGTCACTGGGTACGATGCTGGCAAACAGCTTGTCCGGCAGCAGCAGGGTCTCAACGTGCGCGCTCATTTGCGGGAGCAGGCGCTCGGCGCGGTTCTTCGCCGAATCCCTGAAAAACACTGCCTGAAACCGCAAGCCGCTGCGAACCGCCTCCTCAATGATCCGCATGCCCTCAATGGCGCAGTAGCCATCGTCGGTCAGTTCGCCGTGGGCAAAAGCGGCGCGCAGCACTTTCACCAGCGCGTTGTGACGGCCCTCGATCCGGCGCAGGCGGTTCTCCGTTGGTGGGTTTTGAGTCATGGATTTGGCTGGTGGTTTCACTGGGCCTCGCTCAGGATAATACGCGGTTTGAGCGGGGAGCCAGCTTTCGGCCCTCCATTTCCCCCACCTTGCCCCCACGCCCCGTGTTATGTTAACAATCGCCATTCAGGACATTTGTGGAAGGAATTGCAGGTGCGCGCAGAAATCATCAAGATCAACTGCGACAAGCCGGAGACTTCTCTCATCCGCTATGCCGCTGACCAGATTCGTGCCGGGCTAGTCCTGGGAATGCCGACCGATACTTTCTATGGCCTGGCGGCCGACCCCTTCAACCTGCGAGCCGTAGATCGCGTCTACGAAATCAAATCGCGATCCCGCCACAAGCCGCTCTCGTTGCTTATAGAAAGCGTGGACCAGGCTGAGGACATGGCCCAGCCACTGCCACAGGAGTTCTATGCTCTGGCCCGCCGCTACTGGCCGGGGCCGCTGACCATCATCGTCCGAGCCTCTTCCCGGCTGCCGCTCAAAGTGACCGCCAACACCGGCAACGTAGCCCTGCGTGTCCCCAACGCCAGCATTCCATTGGCCGTGGTCCAGGCCGCCCAGATCCCGATCACCGCGACCTCCGCCAATCTCAGTGGGGCTGCCGAATGCACCACCGCCGAAGCGGTCCGCGACCAGCTTCAGGACCGCATCCCGATCATCGTGGATGGCGGCACCTCTCCCCGTGAAGTGGCTTCGACCATCGTGGACCTGACGGACGAGGAGACTCGCTGGCGAGTCATGCGCGAGGGCGCCATCCCGTCGCAGGAGATTTCCGAGTTCTTTGCGCAAGGATGACCGATTCACCCCACCCGCGTTCCCCGGGCCATGCTGTTCTATGGCTGCTGGCGCTGGTTCTGATCGCGGTGCTGGGATTCCTGCTGCTGACGGCCCTCGGAATCGAGCAGGAAGCTTCCCGCCAGGAACTCCGTACCGCCGACGCCATCGTGGTTTTCGGCGCCGCGGAATATGTTGGGCGCCCCTCCCCGGTTTATCGTGCGCGTCTCGATCACGCTTTTGATCTGTTTCAGCGCGGACTTGCCCCGGTCGTCATCACCACCGGCGGCGCTGCCGAAGATCCCAGCTACAGCGAGGGAGGAGTTGGGCACGACTACCTCATGCGCCGAGGCATCCCGGAACGCTCTCTAATTGCCGAAACCCAGGGCTCCGACACCGCGAAATCCGCCGAGCGCGTCGCCGTCATCATGCATACCAACGGCATGCAAAGCTGTCTGGCCGTCAGCGACGCCTACCACGTTTTCCGGATAAAAAAACTGCTGGAACACGAGGGCGTAACGGTCTACGTGGCGCCGCGTCCCGACTCGATGCCCCATGCCTGGTTGCAGCGAGTGCAAGCCTTGACCCGCGAGGCGGCCAGTTACTTGGTCTGGAAGTTGCACATTACGTAGCGAGGCCCGGACCTGGGACACTGGACCTCCGACGTAATCCCCAGCTCTTTACGTAGCCCTCCGTCTTCACATACCCGCTCAGATAGGACGTGATTTCTTGTCTGAGGTCCGCTCCAAGCCTACCAATTCATCCGGTCCCGCAGCGCCGTGATGTGCGCCACATGGTGCCGGCCGTGCCAAGCGTAAAGCGCGAGGTTCCTTTCCAGAGAAACCGTCCCCAATTCCGGGTGACGGAAATTGCGCTTCCACCCCGATTCTTTCATAGACTTCAGCAGTAGCACCCAACGCTGGTGCAAGGAATTCAAAAGCGAGAGCGAGACGTCCAACGGCGTGCTGTGGGAGTCCTCCAGTCTCGCCCAGCGATCCTCCATGTAGGGCTTGATCGTGGGTTCGTTCTCGGTGAGCGCCAGTTTGAAACGAATGTAGGCATTCACGTGACTATCGGGTAGGTGGTGTACGACCTGGCGCACCGTCCAGCCCTCCGGACGGTAGGGTGTGTCCAGTTGCTGCGGAGACAGCCCGGCGATGGCCGCCTGCAGGCGATCGGGCGCTGCCTCGATGGCGGCAATGAAACTCTCACGCTCCGTTGCTGTGGGTGGGTTTTGAAACTCAAACTTCCCGATGGGATACCGCAAATCGCTCATCTACACCTCCGCAACAATGGATGAGTAATCGGTTGAGAAAGCCGCAAAATAATGGACGGAATTACACAACATTCGCGGGCTGTCGAAGGAGAGTGGAGAAGTGGACCAAGCCTCGGGACATTGACCCGTCTCACCTGCGAGTGTACGCTGGCAGGCAAGATCGCTAACGGAGTATCCCATGCGCAAATCGCTATTGCTCCTGTGTTTGTCGGCCGTTCTTGTGGCTCCGCTGGCAGCGCAGGAGAAGCCGTCCTCTACCGTGCTGAAAGTCGGCACCCAGGCCCCCGACTTTACCCTCAAATATTTTGACGGCGCCGGAATGAAAGACGTCGCCCTGAAAGATTTCCTGGGAAAGAAAAACGTGGTGCTGGCTTTCTACATCTTTGCCTTTACCCCGGGTTGAACCCAGGAAGTCAAAAACTTCCAGCAGAATCTCGATAAGCTGGAAGCGGCCGACACCCAGGTCGTGGGTGTGAGTTTGGACAGCCCCTTCGCCAACAAAGCCTTCGCCGATTCCGTGGGTGCGAAGTTTCCTTTAGCCAGTGACTGGTTCAACGATGGTTCCGTGACCAAAGCCTACGGCGCCTGGAATCCCAAGTATCGCGCAGCCGAACGAGTCACCTATCTGATCGACAAATCCGGAAAGATTGCCGAAGTGCAGGACAGCGGAGCGGTCGATCCGACCAAGATTGTCGTGGCCTGCGAGCGTACCAAGCTGAAAAACTGAAGATTCGGGCGCCGGCCAGTTCCAAATCAGAACGGCGCCCCCGATCTCAGTCCGCGAAGCGCCGCTGAAAATTTGACGCTGCCGAACCCGGTTGTTATCATCACTACGCGGGGTGGAGCAGTCTGGTAGCTCGTTGGGCTCATAACCCAAAGGTCGGTGGTTCAAATCCACCCCCCGCAACCAAAACCTTCTTTTGGTTTCAATGGGTTGAGTCGATCTCACAACCGGCTTGGTGACTCTAGGACCCCAATTCCCAGCCTATTTCCCGAAATCGTTTACGCGCAGATTCATCAAAAGGGCCGGACCTTCTCGTAGGTTCTTCCTCGAATCCAAGCTCCGTCGAAGCCAGGCGCCAATGCGTCGCGCATCTGCAGGCGGGCACGAGACAGTCTGGTCTTTACGTTCGCTTCTGATAGGCCGAGCAGTTGTGCGGTTTCGGTAATGCTGAGATGCTGTACATCCCGCAAGATCAGTACGGTACGGTATTTCTCAGGAAGAGAATCCAGGGCCTTGGTCAGCGCCTTACGAATCTCTTTTTGTTCCAACGCCTCGGACGGTATTTCTCGCCAGTCTGCAAAATCTTTGGGGGTGTAGTCCCCGTCGTCTCCGAGTCGTCCTTCTTCTATCGATTCGTAAAGGTGCCGGCGGTCTTTCCGTAGCTTCATCTTCGCTTCATTGATCGCGATCTGGATCAGCCACGTGCTGAATTTCGCTTCCTGACGGAAACGTGCAAGGTTCTTGAAGGCCTTCAGGATCGCTTCCTGCGCGACATCCTCTGCGTCCGCATCATTCTTAACTAGAGACAGTGCTGCCAGGAACACGGCGCGCTCGTAGGGGCGCACCAGGTCAAAGAAGGCATCGGCTTCGCCGTTCTGCACCCGCCGGATGAGAGTCATTTCCGCCGACGTCATCTGGACACCCACCGGAGACTCCATGCCCGTCTCCGGGCGAGGTCGATCTTTTCCAGACAGCAGGATCGTTTCTGAGCTTGCGGTCATCATTGGGTCGTCTCCTTCAGTTGCTGGCTTACAAACTGAGAGCAGTTGAGTTCGGACACTTGCCTTTTCGCGAGATCACGCAGCAGAGTGACTCCGCGTGAATCGACGAACCACACTCTTTCGAGATCGAGACTCACGTTCTTCTGGAGGGAGAGGGCTTCATCGCTGACCTTTCGCAACTCTTCGACCCAGGGGCCTACGAGCTTGCCTTCCAAATGGAGCTCGATGGCTTGATCTGAGTCGCTGATGATTGATATCTTGAGCACCGTTAGTTTCCTTCCGAACGCACTCCTGCTAAAGCATGAGGGGCGCCATTCGTGAGGCGCGTGCAGGAAAAGCTATGCTGATGATTTTGAGGACCTTAGAGAATTGCTGAGGAAATTGCTTTCGAAAGGAGCTACGAAGGTTCGTGGGTCAGTTCGTTACGGCTTCGTGGGTACGAGATTTCGTGGCCGGCAGAGCAGGATTCAGCGAGGCACGCTCGATTCCAAGTTTCTTCATGCGACTGCGCAGCGTGTTGGGATGTAGACCGAGAATCTTCGCTGCTCCACGATCGCCTTCAATCACCCAGTCCGTTTTCTGCAGAACGCTCTGGATGTGCCGTCTTTCCACTTGCTCCAACGACGAAGAATCACTGGTCGCATCGTGCGAGAAGGGCGGGTTCAAGTCTGCAACTTCATCAGTTGACGCTGTTGCCGCGTTAGGCGAGGGTAGCAGGTCAGTGCCTAGCTTCAAGACTGGGCCGCGTGATAAAACTACGGCACGCTCGACAACATTCTGTAACTCACGTATGTTTCCCGGCCAATCGTAGCGGGACAGAAGATCCATCGTGTCCTGCGCGATGCCGGTGATGTGTTTGCCGAACTGCCTGGCAAACTTCTCCACAAAGAAGGTGGTGAGGAGTGGGATATCGGAGCGTCTCTGACGCAGCGGCGGCAAAACAATCGGGAGAACATTGAGGCGATAGAAGAGATCAGCCCTGAACCGGCCTTCC
>Ga0335080_10001832_pt1 | contig 21178 bp, 13 predicted proteins | sample Lox_Sample_34_FD_206720 | JGI IMG/M metagenome (GOLD analysis project Ga0335080, IMG submission 206720) | Soil microbial communities from Loxahatchee National Wildlife Refuge, Florida, United States - Lox_Sample_3.4 | ecosystem: Environmental > Terrestrial > Soil > Wetlands | place: USA...
GGCAAACCGACGGTGAGACCTCTTGCGTGATGACAAGCTGATCCCCAACGTCTTTAATCAGATAGCCCCTGTTGCCATCGGCGAGCTTCCATCTTCTCGGGTGGATCATTTCGATGGACGGGTTCGATTCGAGAGGGCAGTTGGCTGTTGCGAACGCTGTGCGCAAGCTCTCATGAACCGAGTTTCGCTTGAGACCTGCGACAGCAGATCGCTCGGCAGAAAACCACCCGGTATGCAGCAGGGACGCCACACTGTTTCTCAGCGACATAAGCTTCTCCGATTGCATTCGCAGCTTTTCTTGCGGTGTGTGGTGGAGCGGGATGTGCCCCGCTCATCAATTCTGCTTTTTGTTCGATTCCTCGGAAGAACGAAGTAAGTTCCCATCACCGCGGTCTTACGCGGCAAACGGGTCTTGGTGCGCAATCGCTCTTAAAGTGGCGTAAGTGATTGGTCGTTCAATTCCTTGCAGAACGGAAAGTCAACGCTCCGTCTCTCGCGGTCTGATCACGAAGAAGCCGGTTAGCAGAAGCTCGCTTGTGCTCTTCGATGCGCAAAATAGATCTGGGGTTGGATCCTTCCCAGGAGGTGATGATGTAGGTGATGAGTTTTGGACGTCAGGTGACCGCTCGAGGTCGAGTCATTCGCGTTAAGTTCGGGCCGACTTCCGGAGACTTGGGTCTAGCGAAACTGGAGTCAAATCCTTGCCAGACAGCGTGATGTCCCCGGGTTTACCGGCAACGCCGAGCCGCTCAATGCTCGGTTGCTCTTCCGGTTACTGAAAAACGTGGCGACAATCCGTGTGACATTGTCGTTCCGCGACTATTCACTCCTTAGAGCCACAAGTGGATCCACTCGTATCGCCCGCAGTGCAGGCGCCGCGCAGGCAGTTGACGCGACAAAGATCAACAAGGCCCCCACTGCAACAAATGTTTCCGGATCGTTCGGCTTGACGTTATAGAGCATGCTTGTCATGAAGCGTGTGACCGCGAATGCCGCTCCCATTCCGAGAACCACCCCTGCGAACGAAAGAAGGATTCCCTGGCGCACGACCAGTTTCATCAAATGGCGCCTCTTTGCGCCAAGGGCCATACGAATGCCAAGTTCGCGCGTGCGCATCGCCACTTCGTATGAGAGCAATCCATAGAGGCCGATGCAGGCGAGCACTGTGGCTAGCACGGCAAAGAAACTCGACAAGCGCGAAAGCAGGCGTTCCCTGAAGTGCGTCCGCGCGATCTGCTCGGTCTGGGTACGTACATCGTAGACTGGCAGTCGGCTGTCGGCGTTTGCGACGATCTTGCGTACCGCATTGACCAGCGCAGTCGGGTCGCCCGCAACTCGCAATTGGAAATAAGCATGACCGCTGACCAGCGGGATGTAGATGTTGGGCCGGATCTCGCGTTTCAGGTCGCGGTACTTCGTGTCGCCAGCGATGCCCACGATCCGATATCCGGGACCGGGGACGACGTGCGGATCGTCGCTCGTTGCACTCCCCATGTGCATGCCGATGGGATCCTGTTTTGGAAAGTACCGGCGCGCAAACGTCTCGTTGATGACGACGGGCAGGGGAGCAACCGACAGTGGAAACGGTTTCGCATGCGATGAAGTCGGTCTGGTACTCGATTTTGTAGGCGCTGTCTCTTCAGCCTCTTCCATCGCTTTAACGGCGGCATTGGTTTCCTGCGCGGAAAGAAAGTCGACGGAACTGAATGCCTGTCCGGCGAGCATCGGCACGCGCAGGGTGGAGAAAAAGTCAGGGCCCACGCGTTGTACATCGGTGCCGACGTTCGTCTTGTGCGGCGCGCCGTCGAGATGAACTTCCGTGCTCGAATAACCGCCAGCCAACAATGGCTCATCCGAATAGGTCGCGGAGATAACGCCCGGCATCGCAGCCAACCGTTTTTGCAATTCGCCGTAAAGGTGAATCATCTGAGGGTCTTTATACCCAGCCATGCTGGGGTTAATGCCGAAGAGCAGCAGATTCTCCGTGTCGAACCCCGGGTGGACCCCCTGCAAATTCAGCACAGTGCGAACAAGCAGTCCCGCGCCCACCAACACAACTATGGAGAGCGCCACCTGGAACACCACCAGCGCGTTGCCGAATCGTATTCGTTGTCCAGTGTGTCCACTTCCGGGAACAGACGAAGCAGTCTCACGAAGAGCCCGGTTCAGATCTGTGCGCGAACTTCTCAGCGTCGGAGCCAGTCCGGATACGATCCCGGTGGCCAGCGTGATCGCAATCGTAAAGGCGAGGACGCGTCCATCAGGCGTGATCACGTAAGGAAATGGTTCACCCAATCCGCTCGCTACCATCTTGGTAATCGCAACCACGCCCAGGTAGGCAAGAAAGATCCCGAGCACACCGCCAGCGATCGAGAGCAGCACGCTCTCCGTCAGAAGCTGACGGATAACGCGTGCGCGACCGGCGCCGAGTGCCTGGCGCATTGCCATTTCCTTTTGCCGCTTTGTGGATCGTGCCAGGATTAGTCCGGCAACATTGGCGCAGGCAATCAGAAGAACAAAGCCCACCGCGGCCATAATCACGTTCAGCGTGGACGCAATCGAACCACTCTCACCACTCAGACCTATTTGGATGGGAACAAGCGCGATCTCAGGAACGTCGTTCTCTGCGAACAACGAGGGCCCGATCACATGGCTGCGAAACGCGGCAGTAGCAGATGCCTGAGCCTGCGCAATGGAGACGCCGGGCTTGACCCGCGCCACGATGACTACCCAGAACGTTAAGGGATCGACGAGTCGGTCCTTGGTCCCCCACCACTCATTCCGCACTCTCTTCGAAAGTGAGAGAGGCATAAAGAAATCCTGGAGTTTGCCCGGAGTGAGGTGATTGAACACTGGTTCGGCAACTCCAACAATCTCTGCCTCGATGCCATTCAAACGAATTGTGCGACCGACCACGGAGGGGTTTGCGCCAAATTCACGCTGCCAGTAACTGTAATTCAGCACAATCGCTGGTGGAGCGGTGAGGCTGTCATCGGCGGATCCGAGAGCACGGCCCAGATAGGTCCTCAGTCCGAGTGTCGAGAAGTAGTCGCCGGAAACATATTCACCGCGTGCGATGCTGGCCGATCCGTTTCCGCTGAAATCCACCTCGATCGGGCCGGCGAAGGAAGCCACCCCCGAAAATACGCTGCTGTCTCCATGCACAACCTGAAAGAAGGGCACGGAAAGCGAGCATTTGTATTCGACACCGCAATCGCCATAGTCGCTTTGTCCCCAGAATTTCGGATCGTGGCGAGCCGACCAAGTCAAAATGACCAGATTCTGCTGATCCGCAACCGGAAGCGGCCGGAACATGACCGCATTGATAGTGCTGAAGATTGCGGTATTGGCGCCGATGCCGAGCGCGAGAGTGATAATTGCAACCACTGCGAATCCAGGCGATTTGGCGAGCAAACGGCAGGAGTAGCGCAGGTCGCGCACGATGTCGCCCCAATAGTCCTTCAGGTGCTTGCGGTGTTCCATCCTTCCTCCCAGCCGTTCGCCGGTCTGCTGGATTGCGAGCAGATCTCCAAACTGGCGTTCGGCTTCCAGGCGCGCGGCCTCCGGCTTCCAACCTCTCGCGACGAGATCATCGATCTTGGCATCGATATGAAACCGAAGTTCATCTCGCACGTCTGAGGCACTGTCAGCCCCAAACAGGCGGTCGTAGCGGCGCCACATGGGGATCCGCTTCATTTCACCTCCTCAGTCGCAACGCGAGAGCCTGCAGCGTGCCGCGGAGAACTCGAGGTTAGAGTTCGTTCCCCTGAGATTTCATGGGGAAGCGTCTCACAACTCCCCTGTGAATGCAAGGGGAAATTATCGATACGGACAAGTTCGGATCGAAGTCAGCTTCTATTCGCCCCTCTTGCACCGCTCGGCTCTGCACCCGAAGGGGTCCAGCAAAAGCCCCGTCCGCAGACGAGGCTCCTTACCGGAGAACTGGTAACTCGCGACTGACTACTTCCCTTAGGACAGGTGCGTGTGCGGCCTCTCCTCGAGCCGCTTCGGCATTTTCGGCGGAATGAGTCCGGCGGTGTTGCTATTCATCACCGCAAAGAAATCCTTGCGGAAAGCCATCATCTCATCAGGTGTGCCTACTGTGATTCGCAGGCTGTTTGGCCATGCGGGCCAGATGCGGCCCACATACATGTCCTTGGCTGCCAGCGCCGCTTGGACTTCTTTCCCCGGCTTGCGAACATCGAGCATGAAGCAGTTGCTCTCTGACGGCGTGCAGGCGTAGCCCTCGCTCTTCAGCCAGGCCAGCGTCTGCGCGCGCGTATCGGCAATGATCTTCTTTCGCGTCGGCACGAGATCTGGATCGAGCAGGCTTGCCTTCGCCGCAGCAACAGCGGTGATCGGCAGTGCATTCATCCCGCCGAAGGGCGTAATCTTCTTCAGCAGCGCAGGCGGTCCAACAGCAAATCCCATGCGTAGGCCAGCCATGCCGTAGAGCTTCGAGAAGGTGCGCAAAACGATAACATTCTTGCCTTCCTTCACAAAATCGATCGATCGCGGCGCATCGCACAGATGAATATATGCCTCATCAATTAGAAGCACGGTATCCTTCGGCGCATTTGCGACCGCATACTCGATGTCAGCGCGGGACGTGCAGGTGCCCGTCGGGTTATTTGGGTTGCAGATGTAGATCACGCCCGGGTTCGACGAAGCAGCCAGCATCGCCTTGATGTCGTGTGTGGCTTCGCCTTTTGGGTCGGCCAGGGGAACCTTCAGGATCGGTGCGCCGCTTACCTGAGCCGCCCACATCGGCGCTTCATAGCCCGGGTCGGCGATCACCAGCGGCCTGTCTTTACTGGTGAAGGCAAGTACGGTGAAGTGCAGGGGCTCGCTCGATCCCGCAAAGGGGGCGACAGACTCGGGATTCAGGCCTTCTTGCTTGGCGAAAATCTCGGCCAGCTCTTCTTCACCGCTGAAAAGGTATCGTCCACCGCGGGGAACGATGTTGATGACCGCCTGGCGCGCGGCCTCCGACGGTCCCATAGGATTCTCATTGGCGTCGATGTGGATGCCCTTATTCGGATCCGCAAACTTGGGGCGATCGGCGTACGCAAGGTGCGCTTCGGTGAGGATGGGGAGACTGGCCACGGCCGAAGCCCCGGCAGCAAAGCGGAAAAAGCCGCGGCGGGAAATTCCGGCAGAGGCGATACCAGGAGCAATCGGATCAACGGAAGGGGACATGGGCAAGACTCCTTTGGTCTAAATTCCAGGTGGAGAGAGAACTGCGCAAAACGCGAAACCGCAAAAAGCCGGAAAACGAGAAGATTGGGGGAAGGGGAATGACAGTCCCATAAGCAAACGTACTCGTTGCGGAACGTCAAAAACAAGCACTAATTGAGCCGAAGGCGCTGCGGCTCAGCTTCGCCTTTCCGTATGTACTCTGAATGCCGTAGGAAATAGCCCCTCCTGTGTGGTAGACTCCGTCCGGGTAAACGTATTCCTGATCGCCGAAGCCTACGCCTGTCCGACTTGAATAGGGGGAAGTTTCGCCTCCGAGTTTCCCGTTCCATCACTTGACAAGTGATGGAGTAAACCCATTTACTTATCCGCGGAAGTTCGAGCGGTTCTCGAACGATTCGCAGACGTTCAGGTGAAAGAATGTTCGGATTGGTCCCTGCGAGCAGCGCCTCTTTGCCACTGGTTAGCGTGCCAACGCACTTAGCATTTGCATCGTCCCCCCTTGCGCGTTTGAATGGCCTCGATATCGCCGTGATCGTAATCTATTTCGCCATGGTGATCTGGATCGGCTTCTACCTGAAGGGCCAGTCAAATACCAGTGAAGAGTTTTTCATGGCCGGTCGCGAGATGACCGCATGGATCGCCGGCCTTAGCTTCGTCTCGGCAAACCTCGGCTCTCTCGAACTCATGGGTTGGGCGGGATCGGCATATCAATACGGCATTCTTGCTACCAACTGGTACTGGATCGGCGCCATTCCGGCCATGGTTTTCCTTGGCCTGGTCATGATGCCGTTCTACTACGTCTCCAAAACTCACTCGGTGCCGGGCTATCTCGATTTGCGTTATGGCGGTGAAGCCCGATCGGTTGCGGCCGTCGCGTTTGCCACCGAGATGATCCTGATGAGCGGCGTGAACATGTTCGCCATGGCCAAGGTGATGCAAGTGGTTCTGGGATGGAACATCACCTTCAGTATCGTGGTGTCTTCGGTGGCGGTCGCACTTTATGTCGGATTGGGGGGCCTGCGTTCGGCGATCTTCAATGAGGTATTGCAGTTCGTTCTGATCTGGGGAGGTGCGCTGCTGGTGCCTATCCTGGGGCTCTATCAGGCGGGCGGCTGGGACGGAATGAAGCGGAATATCCTGACCAATCTCCACAGTGACAGCTACTTCCACCTGTGGCGTGATACCGGCAGTTTCTCCGCGAACCCCATGGGTGTTCAGTGGACCGGTATCGTCTTCGGTCTCGGCTTCGTAATCAGCTTTGGGTACTGGACCACGGACTTCCTGGTAGTACAGCGCGTTCTCGCAGCGCACAACCTGCGCGCCGCGCGCATGGCCCCAATCATCGGCTCATTCTTCAAGATGGCAGTGCCGTTCATTGTGATTCTTCCGGGATTGCTCGGCCTGGCTCTACGCGATCCGGCAATGGCGAACGGTATTCCGCACCTGGTTGGCGAGGATGTCGTCGCCGCAAATCCGGGCGCGGATCTGCACAGCTACAACGAAATTCTGCCGTTGATGATGGCGCGATATCTTGGCCCCGGTCTCCTGGGTCTCGGGATCACCGCGCTGATTGCGGGCTTCATGAGCGGCATGGCAGGAAATGTCAGCGCATTTTCTACGGTATGGACTTACGATATCTATCGGCCGCTGATTAACAAACGCGCGAGCGACAGTCATTACGTGCTGGTGGGCCGGCTCGCCATCTTCATCGGTGTTGCTGTCTCGATTATGGCGGCGTACCTCGTGATGCGCGCCCACGGCATTATGGACTATGTCCAGGCCCTGTTCAGCATCTTCGTGGCGCCATTGCTGGCAGCGATCCTGTTCGGCATGTTCTGGAAGCGCGCGACGCGCTGGGCAGGATTCCTTGGCCTGTTCCTCGGCATCATCTTCTCGGCTAGCCTCTTCATGTGGGTCAAGCTCAATCCGGCGAAACTCGCAGTCGTCGCGCTTTCACCATATGCCAAACCGATGGCCGAAAACGTCTTCCGCGCGCTGTGGGCGTTCTGCTTTGCCTCGATCGTCATCGTCCTTGTCAGTCTGCTTACAAAGCCGAAGCCCGTGGCCGAACTGGATGGCCTTGTTTACGGAGCCACCAAGCTGCCTACCGAAGAGTGGGTGCCCTTCTACAAACGGGAATGGTTCTGGGCAACAGCAGTGGGAATCATCTTTTTCGCACTTAATATTCTGGTGTGGTAACGGAGAAATCGACTATGCACGGCTCGCGCATCCCGATCTGGTTCTTCATCGGACTTTTGCTGACAGTCTACGGTGTGATGATTGTCTGCTATGGGTGTTACGAGGCGATCACTGGCAAATATGCGCCCGCTGTGCAACTGACAAACCTGCACACTCCGATCTGGTGGGGTGGAGTTCTTCTCATCATAGGTCTGGTGTATTTGATCAAGTTCCGCCCCGGGCGCGGCAACCAGTGAACCTTCTCCTCGAGGCCTGCATGGCTGAGGAAAACTGAAATGGATTTTGCTAACAGACGGACGAACAGAAATGAGCCGGGCGACGGCGAAGTTTCAAGGAGCTCAAAATGGCAGCGGAAAGAAAAATGACATTTGGCATCATTGTTGGTAACCGGGGCTTCTTCCCGGATCACTTGGCGAAGACAGGGCGTGAAGAGATTATCTCTGTACTCGAGGCTGCCGGCGCGCGCGCCATCGTCCTTGGTCCTGAGCAGTCCAAGTACGGCGCGGTTGAAACATACACTGAGGCCCAGCACTGCGCCGAACTCTTCAAGAAGCATGCAGATGAGATCGACGGCATCATCGTCACTCTCCCGAACTTCGGCGAAGAACGCGGCATTGTGGATGCGATCCGGCTCTCCGGCCTCAAAGTTCCGGTGCTTGTTCAGGCAACGCCGGACCGCTCCGACACGATGACAATCAAGGACCGCCGTGACAGCTTCTGCGGCAAAATGTCGTGCTGCAACAACATGATGCAATACGGCATCAACTATTCGCTTACGACGTTGCACACTGAGGCGTTGAACTCCGCTGAATTCAAGGCCGATCTCGAGTGGTTCTCGGCGGTCTGCCGCATCGTGAAGGGCCTCAAAAACCTGCGCATCGGCGCCATCGGCGCGCGGCCAACGGCCTTCAACACGGTCCGCTACTCCGAGCGCATCTTCGAAACGAGCGGCATCACAATCGAGACGATCGACCTCTCGGAAATCTTCGGCCGTATCAATCGCATGAAGGACAACGACGACGCAGCGCAAGGCAAGCTGGCCGCGATCAAGAAATACGTGACCACCTCTGGAATTCCAGATGATGCGCTGATGAAGATGGCAAAGCTTGGTGCAGTAATTGACGGCTGGATGAAGCAGACTCACGTCACGATCAGCGCCGTGCAGTGCTGGACGTCGATGGAGGAGTTCTTCGGTGTCGTGCCGTGCACCATCATGAGCATGATGTCGAATGAACTGATCCCGTCGGCCTGCGAAGTCGATGTGCCGGGCACGCTAAGCATGTACATGATGGCCCTGGCCAGCGGCACGCCCTCAGCGTTGCTCGACTGGAACAACAACTACGGGAGCGATCCCAACAAGTGCGTCTGTTTCCACTGCTCAAACCTGCCCAAGCACTTCTTCCAGGACGTAAAGATGGATTACCAGGAAATCATCGCCGGCACGGTGGGCAAACTGAACACATTCGGAACCTGCGTGGGTCGCGTCAAGCCGGGCGTGATGAGCTTCGCGCGTTACTCCACTGACGATCGCCGCGGCATTGTTCGTGGCTACACCGGCCCGGGCCGCTTCACCAACGATCCACTCGAGACCTTTGGCGGCGCGGGCGTGGCAGAGATACCGCAGTTGCAGAAGCTTCTGAAATATATCTGTCGCGAAGGCTTCGAGCATCACGTCGCGGCGAACTTCAGCGACGTCTCGAAGTCAGTGCACGAGGCGGCGCGCTATCTGGGCTGGGAGAGCCACTATCACCCGAGCCTTGAGGACTGATCGAACTATGGTTGGCTACCAGGGCGCTGACGTCGTTGTCGGCGCCCTGCTTTTTCTTAAGGAGTTTCCATGGAGACGGCAAGTATGGCGAAGCGGATCAGCAAGAATCTGGTAGTGAATGGGACAACAATTGTGGACGAGGCCCCATGGAATGCGGAGCTCGAAGCAAAGCACGCAAAGCTTATTGAGTGGATGCGCAGCCAGAAGCTTGGCGGAGTTCTGATCCGGCGCAATGAAAACGTTGCGTGGATTACGGGCGGGGCCGTAGAGCTGCGCGTCCTGACTCCGTGCGAAACGGGTGTCGCATCGCTCTTGGTCACCGCCGAAGGCAAGTGCTACTACTTCACGACAGAGAACGAGGCGCCGCGCCTGCACGATGAGGAATTCGGCGCGCTCGATTTCGAACCGATCCTTTTCCCCTGGTATGCCGACGACACCGCGGTCGCCGCGGCGAAGCTCGCAGGCGGCCCGCTCGGTTCAGACTCACCGCTAGGTGGAACGACGCCAGTGAACCTGTTTCCACTTCGTGCCTCACTAAGCGAAACAGAGATCGCGCGTTACAAGTGGCTCGGTGCGGAGACGGCGGCAGCCACGGTCGACTCGTTGAAGCAAGTGGAGCCCGGGCTGAGTGAGTACGATCTCGAAGCCATCACTGCGGGGAATCTCTTGCGGCGTGGGATTCTGCCTTCAGTCTACCTATATGCTGTCGACGACCGCATCTACAAATACAAGCACGCCGTCGCGCGTGGAGCACGCCTGAAAAAGTACGCCATGCTCAATCTCTGCTCGCGTAAGTGGGGACTGGCCATCTCCATCACTCGCTTCATCCACTTCGGCGACTTGCCGGCTGAGCTCGGCGCGCGTTTCAAGTCGGCTGCGCAAGTGAATGCGGCGCTTTTGGACGCCACGAAGTCCGGCGCTAGCTCAGCGGAGCTCTTCCGTGTGGCGAAGAATGCGTATTCGGCTGAAGGCTATCCGGGTGAAGAGCGCTTCCATCACCAGGGAGGACCCACAGGCTACGGCGAGCGCGAGTGGGTTGCCACGCCGGAGGGCAAAGAGACCGTCGTCAATAACCAGGCGTTCGCGTGGAATCCCAGCATCCAGGGCGGCAAAGCGGAAGACACAGTCCTCCTTCGAGACGGCAAGATTGAGTGGCTGACCTCCACACCCGAGCTGCCCGTGATCAACGCAGAAGTGAACGGAAAAGTGTACCCGGCAGCTGGAGTGCTGGTGAATTAGCAGGGAATAGGGAGCAAGGAGTAAACGGCAAGAGCCTCTAAGGTGCTCTTGTTTGTTACTCCCTACTTCCTATTTGCTACTCCCCGTTTCTATCGGTTGCAGCGTCAATCGCGCGGTCAACACCACCAGCGCAGCCCACAGCACATCAGCGCCAAGCAGGTGAGCGATCTGCATCCACACCGGCGCAAGTAGAACCACATCGAGCACGCCCAGCACATACTGTGCTGCCAGCAATACAAGCACCAACGCTGAAAGTCCGCGATTGTCCCAGTGAATGGAGCGCTGCGCCGCACGCACCAGGATCCAAATCAGAAAGACGCTGGCAAGGAAGGCGATTGTCGGGTGCGTCCAGCGCCAGCGGACGAGCCATCCGCTTGTCGACGAGAAGTCCGCAGCGAGCGCTGAGCCCAGCGAAGTAGCGGGGAAAAGCGTGTCACCAAGCGCCGCCAGTGATCCCGTTACGCCCACGATGAGCACGATTGCAATCCCGGCGATTGCGCCGACAGGTGCTACAACCCGAATCGTCCCGCGCAGGTATCCCTGTCTGCGGGTGAGCACGTGTGCGGTGAGCGTCAAAGCCGCCAGCAGCAGCAGCGTATTTGTCAGGTGAAGCGCAAGGTACCACGGCCGCAATGGAGACTGGCTCTGCGCCGTAAGTCCCAGCTTCACCAGCAACGCACCGAGAACCGCCTCAATGAGGGTGAAAACCACAACGGCCACAGCAGCCGGCCGAGCCAGGTGCCGACGCATGGTTCCCGCGTACGTCCAGATCAGTAGTCCAACTGCTGAGAAGAATGAGATCCCGCTGGTGATGCGGTGCGTGAACTCGATCATCGTGTTCGCACCGGCAGAATGTTGCAACACGGTCCCGTTGCACAGAGGCCAATGATTGCCACAGCCCGCGCCGGCGCCCGTGGCGCGCACCACGGCCCCCCACAGGATCACGGCAATGAAGTACGCGAGCACCGCCCAGGCAAATCGTCTCAGGGCCGGCGAAGGCAGCGATTTGAAGCTCGCCGGAGCGCTGACCGAATGGATCAACAAGGAATCCGCGTTCACTCTTTCAGTTTAGAACAGCCAGTCCATGACGTTTCTATTGGTCCAGCAGCCTCACAACGTGGTTCACGATAATGAGGTCCTCGGCCGGTGGAATCACACGCACCGTCACGCGGGAGGTGTCCGCCGAAATAGTGGCTTCGCCGCGGACGTTGTTCCGTTGCGGATCGATGACGATGCCCAGTGCGCCCAGGCCCGCGCAGATCTCTGCACGCGAGGCGATGTCGTTCTCACCAATGCCGCCGGTGAACACCAGCATGTCGAGCCCGCCTAGCTCTGCGTAGAAGCTGCCAATCCACTTGGCGATGGTCCACGTGAATTTATCGACGGCAAGGCGCGCCTGCTCATTGCCGTTCTTGATCGCTTCGCGCAGGTCGCGCATATCGTTGGAGACTCCACTTACCCCGAGGAGCCCCGACTTCTTGCTCACCACCGCCTCGAGCTTGTCGGCCGCCTGAAGCGCATCCGGTGTGGTCTCGGCAAGCTTTTTCAGGATAAAGATGACGACACCGGGGTCGATGTCTCCGGTGCGCGTGGCGCTGATGATACCGCCGCTCGGTGTCAAGCCCATCGAGGTATCAAGGCATTTTCCGTCACGAATCCCGCTGATGGATGCTCCGTTTCCGAGATGCGCAACGATCAGCTTCTCCGGAACGTCCGGTTGCAGTTGGTAAATGATCGATTCATACGAAATGCCGTGATACCCGTAGCGGCGAACGCCCATCTCCGCATATTCATCCGGGATCGGCATGCGGGTGACCACTTCAGGCATCGTGCGATGGAAGTAGGTGTCGAGAACAGCGAAGTTCGGAGTGCCGGGAAACAGCCTCAGCGATTCACGCATGATATAGACGGCAATCGGCGTGTGCAGCGGCGCCAGTGCCGCATACTTGTCGAGCTCGTCGATCAGCGCAGGCGTAATGAGCTGATTCTCGAGCACCGTTGGGCTCCCAGACACGGTGCGATGCCCGATAGCCTGCGGTGCAGGGTACTGCCCTGAGTGAAGCGTTTCGGAAACCAGCTTGAATGCGACCGAGCGGTTCGGCAGATCCGGCGTCTGGTCAATGAGCTTTTTACCATTCGCATCCTTGATCCAGAACTTGCCGTTATCCGTGGCGATACCATCGACCGCGCCTTCGAATATCTTTGAGCGCTGGCCATCGCCGGCCTCATACATTGCAAATTTGATTGACGAAGAACCACTATTTAAGACCAAAACAGGCAAAGACGACATGAATTCTTTCCTCTAACTCGTGATGAACCACACTAAAATCTACTGCGCTTTATCCGGCTGCCACTGCCACTGTTGAATCTCGGGCAGATCCTCGCCGTGTTCCGAAACGTACAGCCGATGTCGTTGAATCGCTTCGGAGTACCACTGCCGCGCATCATCCACCTTGTTCGCCAGCCGCTTGACGCGCGTGATGGCATCGAGAGCGAGTTGGAAGCGGTCGATGTTGTTCAGCACACACATATCAAATGGCGTTGTGGTTGTGCCCTCCTCCTTGTAGCCGCGGACGTGCAGATTGTCGTGATTGTGGCGGCGATAAGTGAGTCGGTGAATTCCCCATGGATATCCGTGAAATGCAAAAATCGTAGGCAACTGTGGCGGAAAGATCGCGTCGTACTCTTCGTCCGAGAGGCCGTGAGGGTGCTCCGACTGCGGCTGCAGAGACATCAGGTCGACCACATTAACAACACGCACCCGCAGATCGGGCGCCTGCATCTTGAGAAGCGTCACAGCCGCCAGCGCCTCCATCGTGGGTACATCGCCGCAGCAAGCCATCACTACCTCGGGATCGCCATTGTCATTCGACGCCCATTTCCAGATGCCAAGTCCTGTCGTGCAGTGTGCAACCGCCTCGTCCATCGGCAGCCACTGCGGCGCGGGCTGCTTCCCAGCGACGATCAGGTTGATGTAGTGCTTGCTCCGCAGACAATGATCGGCAACAGAGAGCAAAGTGTTCGCGTCAGGCGGAAGGTAGATCCGGACGACGTCGGCCTTCTTGTTCACCAGGTGATCGATAAAGCCTGGATCCTGGTGTGAAAAGCCGTTGTGATCCTGCCGCCAGACGAGAGAACTGAGCAGATAGTTGAGGGATGCGATCGGTTTGCGCCATGGGATTTGCCGGGTAACCTTGAGCCACTTGGCATGCTGGTTCACCATCGAATCGACGATGTGAATAAACGCCTCATAGCAGTTAAAGAATCCGTGACGGCCCGTTAGCAGGTAGCCCTCGAGCCAACCCTGGCACATGTGCTCGCTCAGGATCTCCATCACGCGGCCAGTTTGCGAAAGGTCCACGTCGACAGGCAACGTCTCCAACTCCCACGTTTTGCCGGTGCCAGTGATCACATCCCCGAGGCGATTGCTGGCCGTTTCATCGGGACCAAAGACGCGGAAGTTCTTCGTGTCCTTGTTGGCCTCCATTACTGCGTGGAGCATCTTTCCAAGCACGCGCGTAGATTCTGCAATGGTCGCGCCGCGAGTCTCAACCTTCACTGCGAAATCGCGAAAACTCGGTACTCGCAATGGTTGCCACAGCAAACCACCGTTGGCATGTGCATTCATACCCATACGCAGCCGGCCCCGAGGTGCAATCTCGGCAACCTCATCCCTGAAGGCACCCTTTTCGTCGAAGAGCTCCTCAGGTTTGTAGCTCCGCATCCATTCTTCGAGCAATCGCAGATGATCGGGCTTTTCCCGCAGCTCGCTGAACGGCACCTGGTGAGCGCGCCAGGTATTCTCCACCGGCTTGCCGTCCACTTCCTTCGGGCCGGTCCAACCTTTGGGCGTGCGCATGATCAGCATGGGCCACGTTGGGCGTTCAGTCGATCCTCCCTCGCGTGCGGCCTTCTGAATGGAAGCAATGCGATCGAAGATCGTATCGAAGACCGCAGCCGCCTTCTGATGCATCGTGAGGGGATCATCGCCCTCCAGCGAGTAGGGCTCATAGCCATAACCGCGCATCAGATCTTCGAGCTCCGCATGTGGAATGCGCGCGAGAATAGTAGGATTGGCGATCTTGTAGCCGTTCAGATGCAGGATCGGCAACACCGCGCCGTCCGTCACCGGATTGAGGAACTTGTTTGAATGCCAGCTTGTCGCCAGCGGTCCCGTTTCCGCTTCCCCATCGCCGACAACGCATGCGACGATCAGATTCGGGTTGTCAAAAGCCGCACCATACGCGTGTACCAGCGAGTAGCCAAGCTCGCCACCTTCGTGAATGGAACCCGGCGTCTCTGGCGCGACGTGGCTGGGAATGCCGTACGGCCAGCTGAATTGCCGGAACAGCCGCTTGATGCCATCACAATTCTGTTCGATATGCGGATAGATCTCGGAATAGGAGCCTTCAAGATAGGTGTTCGCCACCAGCCCCGGTCCGCCGTGTCCGGGACCGATGACGTAGATCATATCGAGGTGCCTCTCGCGAATGAGCCGATTCCAGTGCACGTAGAGGAAGTTGAGTCCCGGAGTCGTACCCCAGTGGCCGAGCAGGCGCGGCTTCACATCGTCAAGCGTCAAGGGGCGCTCGAGCAGGGGATTGTCCTTCAGGTAGATCTGGCCAACGGAGAGATAGTTGGCCGCGCGCCAGTAGGCGTTCATCTTCTGAAGCAGTTCAGGAGGGAGAGGGCCCTGAATCTCCGTCCGCTTGATTTCGGTCGTTGAACTGGTCATGTGGGCACCTCGGGGGAAGTTTGTCGTGCCACTTCAGCCTAGCAGCCAAATGTTAACGCGCGGGGTGATTGAAGTCACATGGTGGCGAGATGCCGCTCCACGAGGTGGGACTGCTTGAAATCTGGGGACGGAGCAGATTCAGAGCGAGAAACTTTGGTCGGAGTCCTTCTTCCTGGAGGGGTTTTGAAAGTAGCGCTTGAGACGCAGGATTCTCGATTCGAACCCATACCAGAGAACGGTGGCAACGAGAGTGCACACGATGAGCCGAAATCCAATAACAGCCAGGCTGCCGGTCAGGCCGTAGCGGTCCATCCGGGCATCAAACCAGCCGAAGTAGACGAACGTTCCGATATGCGTCATGTAGAGCCCGTAGCTAATCTTCCCGTAGTAGGCGATCGGTCCGCGACTCAGTGCGACATTTACTGGTGTGCGAGCACCGGTGGCTGCGATGGCACTGATAACAGCTCCGCCGAAGAGCGTCGTCAGAGCAGTGTCGAGAAAGGCCGTACCGCCGGCGATTGTTCCAGCGCAAATGAATCCGGCTGGCATCGCGATCAGGCCGATTGTCAGCCAGCTGCGGCGGCTGAGCGGCAGTGTGTATAGGCCCAGCGAGAGCAGGCTGCCCATCGCGATTCCGTCGATGTGGGTGAGCGTGTGCGTGGGTGTGATCCACGCGAAGTGGCTCATCCGAAATAGCGGCGCAGCGACAAGAAAGCTAAACAAAACGCAAGCGAGCAGCCATGGCGCGCGCAGGATTCGTACAACCGGCGCCCAGAGGAAGTAATACTGCTCCTCGATGGCGAGTGACCAGGTCGGGCCGATCGCAGGCGGCAGCGAAAGATGAAAGAGATTCTGGAGAAATAACAGATACGCCCACCACGGCGCGGTCCTGAATGCGACAAGGATCGGCCGACCCACGAACCAAGGTGCATTTAGATAGCAGACAAGCAGCACCAGCACGTAGACCGGCCAGATGCGCAGCGCCCGTCGCGCGTAGAAATTGCGAAAATAGTGCGGCTGTGATCGCGACTCCAGGAGAATAGAAGTAATCAGAAATCCCGAGAGGACAAAGAAGAGGTTAACGCCGGCCCATCCCCAACGTGATGCACCATAGAACCAAGTGCCTTCGAATCGCGGGTGGCAGTGGTACAACACAACCAGCAAAACGGCGATGCCGCGCAGTCCCTGCAGTTCGGGGGTGTATGACGGCAGCCAGGATGGGCGTTGGATCGGCAATTGTTGCTGATCAGTTGGTTTTGATCTCGATTGCTGGGCTTGTCTGGTGATGGCGTTCTTTGTCAACCCACTCCCAAACCTCATTCTCGCCTACCTTGAACGCGTTCGCGACGTGACGGACGATATCGGCGATGAGGATTCCATATTCCTTGTAAGAGAGCTCGCCTGGATAGAGGTGGGTCTGAATCTTTTCATCGTTCTTGAAGACAATTACAAGCGGATTTCTGATCTCCATTGCTCCCCTCTCTGCGCCTATCCAGACGCCAACTCCTTGGCTCTCTGTGTTGCGCGCATCACCGCCTTGATCAGCGTCACTCGCAGGCCGCCCTCTTCAAGTTCAAGAATTCCATCAATGGTGCAGCCGGCCGGTGTGGTTACTTCGTCCTTCAGCAAGGCTGGATGGTAGCCGGTTTCGAGCACCATCTTGCCTGCGCCGAAAACGGTCTGCGCGGCGAGCTGCGTGGCCGTATCACGCGGCAGGCCGACCTTCACGCCGGCCTCCGCCAACGCTTCAATGATGATGTAGACGTACGCCGGTCCTGATGCCGACAAGCCGGTAACAGCATCCATGTGCTTCTCGTCAACGATGACAGAGCGGCCGACGGTCTCGAAGATCCGCTGCGCCAGCTCCATCTGCTCTGGTTTCACAAAGCGTCCGCGGCACAGCCCCGCGACGCCGGCGCCCAGCGCTGAAGGCGTATTGGGCATTGCGCGAATGACGCCGATCTCCATCCCCGCGGCCTCCTCGATGGCGCGCGTCTTCACCGAGGCAGCGAAAGAGACAATCGTCTTCGCCGGTGTGAGCGCGGGCTTGATTTCGGCGATCAGGTCCGGCACCTGGAACGGCTTCACGCCGAGCAGAATCAGATCAGCCTGGCGTGCCGCGGCAACATTGTCGGTGCTCACGTCGACGCCCCAGTGCGCGGCGCGGGCAAGGGCCTTCTCCGCGTGCGCGACGGTTGCGTGAATCTGGTCGGCGGCGAACAGGTTCTGCTTCAGAAAGGCCTGGAGCAGGATTCCGCCCATCTTGCCGGCGCCGAGAACGGCAACGTGCAGATTGGGAAGCTGTGCTGGGGTCTGGGTGGCCTCAACGGCAATCTCAGCCATATTGTTCCTTCTGGATGGAAAGTCGTGGTTCACATTAAGAATAAACGCTGCGAAACGTCTCTTGAATGGGGACAGTCCTTTCCCTCCCACCCAGGCTGTAACTGGTCCCATAGGGGGCCATCCTTGCGGTCCTGATGGTCCTTTGAGATTCTGAATCAGTATTTCGACGGGGGAGTGTGTATGTGGATCGACCGCCAGGACCTGCTCTACACCGTTCGCTCGGCCCGGCGCGCCCCGCTGCTCACCTTCGTTGCAATTGCAGCTCTGACCCTCGGTATCGGCCTGAATGCAGGTGTATTTACGCTGCTCAACGCCATGTTCCTGGCCTCGCCGACGCGAACAGTTCCGGAAACTTTTGTGCAGATCTATCCGCACTATGACGGCTGGTACCCCGGTGCCACGCAATACTCGACTTTCACCTCGACCGATTACGATGCAATCCGCGCGCAGTCGCGTTCTCTCGAAGATTTCGCCGCATGGCAGCCCTCGTCGGCGATCCTCAACCAGGGCCGTCGCCGGGTGTCGACCGGGCTGGTCACCTGCAATTACTTTCATGTATTCGGCATCGACCGTCCGATCATGGGACGCCTCTTTGCTCCCAGTGAATGCCAGCACGGCACCATGGCGCAGGTCGCAGTCATAAGCGAACCGCTTTGGAAGTCTCAGTTTGGCTCCAATGCCCGGATTGTTGGAAAGAGCGTTCTCCTGAACGGCCTGCCCTTTGAGGTCATCGGCATTGTGCCCGCCGATGCTGCGAATTTCCTGGTGAGTTCGATCTTCGTTCCGTACACGCTTCAGCCTCTCCTCGATCGCAGTTACAACCACTGGACGAATCCCGATTCGCTATGGCTTTCCATCGCGGGCCGCCTGCGTGCGGGATACACCCGTGCCGATGCACAATCCGAGCTGGCAACCATCCTTCGGCGGCAGGACCTCACCTATGTAGAGCGCAGGGTTTCGCCATTCAATCGCAAGACGTCGCTGGTGCTGACCAACGGTTCGTTCGTCGATAATCCCGCGATCCGTGATCTCGTGCTGGCGCTGATGGCGCTGATCCTTGGGCCCCTCGCGCTGGTTCTGCTGCTCGCATGCAGCAACGTAACCATGCTTTTTCTTTCCCGCGCCATTGTTCGACGCGGAGAAATCGCCGTCCGTCTCGCCCTCGGTGTGAGCCGCGCGCGCCTGGCGCGGATGCTGCTGCTCGAGAGCGCCCTGATCACAGGAATTGCCGGCGCGCTAAGCGTTGTGCTTGCGTATCGAGTGCCGCAAATGATCATGAATGTCGCCAACCCGGACCAGACCGAATTCGTTCCTCTGATACACCCGAACTGGAACGTTTTCGCCTATCTTGCAGCACTGGTAGTTGCTGCCGCGGTAGTCTCAGCACTAGCGCCGATGCACGCTTCCTGGAAGCTCGATCTGTTGACCGCCCTCAAGGGACGCGAAGGCGCGGCGACGGTACGCTCGCGTACGACTGCGGGCCTGATCATCGCCCAGGTCGCTATGAGTTTCGTCCTGCTGGCCGCCGCGGTCCTGTTCGCACGAATTCCGAACGAGGTGACAGGCATGGACCCCGGATTCGAAACCAGACAGACGCTTGCCGTTCCCCTCAACATCGATACCTCCGAGCAGAACCGTGCGGCAGCTTTGAATTTTTATCGGGCTATCGAGACGCGCCTGCGTGCCCTCCCCAACGTGCAGTCCCTGGCATACGCTACTCTGCAGCCCTTTCGTCAGATGCCTCCAGACGAGATCCTCATGCCGGGCCAGATAGAAGGGCAGGGGACGCCGGCATCTGTCGATGTGGTTTCGCAGGATTTCTTTTCGACCTTCGGACTTCGCGCGATCGAAGGTCGTCTGTTCGCCGCTGAGGACAGCGCGAGCCTGGCGTCAACTTCGCTTGCAGTCGTCTCGCAGGCATTCGCGAAGCGGTTCTGGCCGGGTGGCAACCCGCTGGGCAAAGTCGTAATCACCCCTGATGGCAGGCACCTCTCCATTGTCGGAGTGGTCGCCGATACGCGCTCTGAGCATTTCGGTATTCTCGATGGTCCGCGACTCTATGCGCTTCGTGATCCCAACTCAATTGACGGAATGCTCTACGTGCGTTTCACAGGCAGCGCTTCGAGTGCTGAGGAGGCGGTAAGGAACGCAGCGCGAGCCGTCGATCCTACCCAGATCGAGATGCCGCGAACCATCTGGGAAGCGCTCGAGGAAAATGCAGACGCGTTGCGTTCGCTGGCCCGCATCATTCTCGGGATGGCGTCGATCGCAGTTCTACTCGCGATCACGGGCGTTTACGGAGTGCTGTCCTTCGCAGTCAATCAGCGCACGCGCGAGTTCGGGATACGGATGGTTCTCGGCGCGAATCGCGTGGAGATCTTTCGCTCCATCATCTTGCGCGGCATTCAACAGATCGCTATCGGAGTGCTGTGCGGATTCGCCCTGGCAGAACCGGCGGCCTTTCTGTTTACCCGTCTGCTCAAGCGCTCGCCAGTCCAGGTCCAGACTTTCGAACCATCACTGTATCTCCTTAGTGCAATTCTGCTGCTCGCCGTCTCTCTGGCCGCAATGTACCTGCCTGCGATGCGAGCCACCCAGGCGGACCCCATGAAGGCATTGCGAACGGAATAGAGATCTGGAAAGAACACTTGATTAGTGATTCGGCGTCGTCTGCGAGCCGGCATGCCCGGCCTGATGCCGATAGCGGGCAAGGTTTCCGCGGAGCGCGGCGGCGAGACTTGTGTTCTGCTGTTTCTCAGCAATCTCGAGAGCTTGCTGGGCAATGGCGACGGCCTGCGCATAATTGCCGGTCTCAGAGTACATGGCTGCAAGCATCTGCAGAATCTCCGGCTCACGCCCGCCGGTAAGCCTGGCGGAGGTTTCAAACTGTGGCAGGGCCTCGGGGAATCGGCTGCTCGCCGCAAGAGCTCGGCCGAGATTGTAGTGGCATTCGGCGGAGTTTGGAGCAAGCTCCACAGCCTTCTGGAGTTCAACGATGGCTTCGTCCAACTTGCCCTGCCTCGCGAGGATCACTCCATAGATGTTGTGGCCATCGGAATTCTTCGGGGCCAGTTCGATGCCGGCGATGAGCTGTTGCATGGCTGCGTCGCGCTGGCCTTTGACTTCGAGCAGGTGGCCGAGATTGATGTGCGCCGCGCCGTTGTCGGGATTCAGCTCGATGGCTTTCTGAATATGCGCCATGGCCTCATCGAAACGACCCGATTCAGCCAGCGCGCTGCCGAGATTATTATGCGTCTGCGAGCTGTCGTTGTTGATGAAAAGGGCCTTGTCGTAGGCTGCAATGGCGTCGCTGGTCCTTCCGGTTGCAGCAAGGGCCACACCCATGTTGTTCCACGGGCGCGAGTCGGTGGGGTCCTTGTCGGCCGCTACCTTCCACGCAGGAACGGCTTCGACCCACTTGTGATCATCCTGGAACTGCTGGGCAACATCGAAGTCACGATAGAAGTCGATAGCCGGAGTTTCGATATGGTCCATCCCATCGGGACCGAGGTTTACAAACTCCGGGATATTGACGGCGCGATTGGCGGCAGTGGCATTCTCAACCACCACCGGCGGACTCGCGTGCCCCTGTTCGTCGATATGCGTGAGATAGAGGCGCGTGTAGAGCGACGGGCTCTTCGAGGAGAAGGCGAGCCACCGGCCGTTCGGGGAAAAGCTATGCCAGGAATTCATCA
>Ga0335080_10001834_pt1 | contig 21168 bp, 13 predicted proteins | sample Lox_Sample_34_FD_206720 | JGI IMG/M metagenome (GOLD analysis project Ga0335080, IMG submission 206720) | Soil microbial communities from Loxahatchee National Wildlife Refuge, Florida, United States - Lox_Sample_3.4 | ecosystem: Environmental > Terrestrial > Soil > Wetlands | place: USA...
GATTGGTGAGATAGAACAATCCCTCGAAGCCATAGCGCTCGAAATCTTTGTTGGCGGTGCCGGTCCCGGGAATGGGAGCGTCTCCGCTGGTGAGATAGGCAGTTGGGGCTTCGCCAATCAAGGCGTAGGCGCCGAGCCGCTGAACACCGAGCTTGCCGGTATCGAACGCCCGGCTGACGGCGAAGAATCCGGTGTAGGAGTTGCGGCCGTACTGCAAATCGACGTTGCCGTCGGTCGAACTGAAGAGGGCTGCGGAAACACGCGTGCGGTCATCCGCCGAGTGTCCCATCCATTCCAGGCCCAACTGGTTGTCGCCAACCTGGCCAAAGATGTTGCCATCGCCAACCGGGATGAAGTGATAAAGCTGGAACCCGCCGCCGTTCGCGGAAAGGGTCAGGGTCCGCTTTTCGGAGATGAAGTTGTCGAGTTCGAACTTGCCGAACTTGATGTTCAGCCAGGGACTGCCCAGCAGATTATCGAAGCGGGCATTGACCGACTCAAAGTGAAAAGCGCCGGTTTCATCGGAGGAGGGAACGAGCAGGAAGGAGACGTTCTTCTCGACCGTTCCGCCGGCCAGAATGTCGAGGCCGCTGATATTGAAGCCAGTCTGCGTCAGGCCGGTCTCGCCGGTGGGAGTGCCGTCGACCGCTATTTTGTTGACGTTCTCGCGGCTCCAGAAGGGCGTGATACGCATCGTCACCGGCCAATATCCGGGGTTCTGCCAGATTGGCGAATCGCGGTCGTTCATCAACTGGTAGCCGTTGTCTTTGAATTTTTGACCGAAATAGTTGAGCATCGGCCAGCTCTCATGACAGGCCGAGCAGCGTAAGCCATATTTCCTCGCGAATGCGGGAAGCGCATTGGCTGTCTGAGTTGTGCCGAGAATTAGAACGCCTAGCGCGAATACAGCGGTCAGTAGAGACAGGAACCGCTGCGGCTTCTGACAGAGGTGAGACTGCGTCCACATACGCATGACTGCACTCCTCAGATACTCTTCTTGGTTTTGGAAACCCTAACTTCCCCACGAACCACGAACCGTCGAAAGCCGATCGGCAACCCATCCGAAACCAGGTCCCCACAAGCCGCGGCTGACGAACAATCGCAAATCTGTTCCGGTCAGATGGTTCAATTGTGAAACTGGCGGGAGAATACTACTACCCAAATCAGTAAAAGTGCAATAGTGTCATTCAAATATTTTTTACGGGATATTTGCAACCTGAGGATGGTGGTGAGCACCAGGTCGCGCGGGGAGGCGCTGAGTTGACAGTATGACCGTGCCGTATCAGACTTTGCTTCGGGAATCGATGAAGCCGGTTGTCGTATCGGAGCGGTGGTTTGAGCACAAGGGCGTGCACAGGGATGTGCGTCATCGCGGTTTCCGCGCATCCGTGTTGCTGCTGCTTTGCGCCGTCGCCGTCCCGCTGGCCGCGCGCGAAAAGAACTCCGTTCAGTATGGAGTAGGACTGATAGTCAACATCCCAAACCCCATTGCCGAAGTATCGGAAGCGGTTTCCGATGTAGCAAACAACGGCATCATTCGTGGAACCAAGGAATACAACAAAGACGAGTACATTACGGGGGCGGTGACGGCCACGTCGACCACGATATTTCCCCCGTTTAAGGAGCCCGGGAAGGTTTTCTACAAATTGCGCAAGGCCGCGCTCAATCCCTGGAACTTCAAAGACAGCAACGACGTTGGAACGGTCGCGGTCCGGTACATCGTGCAACCGCAAGGCGATAAGAATACGGTTCTGCGGATCGACGCACTCTATGTCGAAGATTTCCGGAGGATCGTTCACCAGTCCAACGGTTCGGTCGAAACCAGCGAGTACAAGGATATTCAGGACCACCTCGGACAGATGGAGTTGGTGAAAAAAGAAACGGAAGAGGCACTCCGGGAAAAACAGGAACACATCGCGAAAAAGGAATTCGATCTAGGCAATGACACGGAGTTGTTGAGCACGCCGTCTGCCTCAAGCCTGGGAGAGAGTTCAAGCCGCCCCGAGGACTTGGGACCGGTCACGCGATCGCCTCTCGGCCATTCGTCGCTCGGCCATTCCTCCGCCGACGAATCACCACTGTCATCCATTCTGGCGGAGGTTCCGAGCGAAACCATCGATCAGCGTGTCGCGCGGCTGCGGCGTGAAGTACAGCGAATCGTAAAAGCCCCTGGCGCTCCGCTCAAGACGGCTCCCTTTCATACCGCGAGTACGGTCAAGACGCTTCGCCCAGGCACCGAGGTTCTGGTCGTGGTCTTGAGCAGGTACTGGCTCGGGGTGGAGACTCACGACGGAGCGCATGGCTGGATCCGGCGGGACGAGCTGGAGTTGCTGCCATGACGCGCCGATTTGGATTTGGCCGATTCGCACTGCAAGGGCTGGCCGCGGTTGTGCTGGCCTGTGCCGTTGTCGCCGCCGCGGCCGTCGACAAGGGCACGCCAAGCGGATCCGTGGAGCGCACGTTTCGTGCGCCCAAAAGCCGGGTCGAAGAGGCGCTCAAGCAATTGCAACCGGCAATGAGCGGACATCTGCCCACGCTGGAAGGGTTCGTGCTGGTAGGCGACCATCCCCTGACTCATTATCAGCGGGCGTTTTACCAGTGCACAGCGCAAGTGACCGAGACGGCGGCCGGGTCGGTGGTCCGTGTGAGCGCCAATGTCACTGCCTGGTACAAGGACGCAAGCGCGGCGCGCTCGGGCTACCAGGTACTCAAGTCGAATGGGCGACTCGAAGCTGATCTGCTGGACCAATTGAGTGATCAGGTGTCGGGCGGCTCGGCGAACGCGGAGGGGAAAGCAGGCAGCGCGAATGTTGCGTCTTCGCCCGCGCCGGACCTGCCTATTATTTCGGCGCCACTGCCCAACGCACCTGAATCCGGAGGCACGCTCTCATCATCTTCAGCAGGCGCGAATTTACCGGTTCCACCCATGTCCTCGCGGCAGCCGGCCGAAACGAAGTCATCGGACAAGAAGGCTTCAGACTTGCGAGCCGAGGCTTCCAGTCTGGAGGACGCGGTCAGAAATCAGTCCCGCCCGAAGAACCTCGTAGCCGTAAAGAAATCCGGCACGGCGGTGGTTGCGTCCCCGAGTTTAAGCGGCAAGACTCTTTTTCTGGCGGACGCCCAGGATGAGTTTGAGATGCTGGACTTCAATGCCGACTGGGTTCATGTCCGCATCTCCGGCTTGTCGCGCGGTTGGATCTGGCGCACAAGTCTGGAGATGCCCGAGGGTATTCCCGATGTTCCGCCATCCGTCGTCACGTCGGCGCCCACGGCCGCCGATTTGTTTCAGGTGAGCCGCGAGGAGATGGCGCCCTTTCCGGGAGACTGGGCTCCTCTGCGCGGCAAGAGCGTAAAGATCATCTCGGTGCAGAAAATCCGCGAAGACGAAAAAGGGGGCGGACCCACTGCCAAACTCGAGTTCGCCAAATCACTGCTCGACCGCAGTTATGACGAACTGGCGAAGTCACCGGACCTGGCAGGCCTGGTGCTGATTTTCGATTCAGCGGACGGCGGCATGATCGCGGCGACCCTGGGAACGATTCGAAAATGGAAAGCCGGGGGACTCACCGATGCCGCGCTTTGGCATCAGTGTTATTTTGATCCGCCGGAAACATTTACGGTATCGAGCACAGCGGGCAGCAACTAGGGGAATTCGATTTGGCAAGAAGCGCGTGTTGGTGCGAACATGTGGTACCGGATTTTGGGGTTTTGGAGTTTTGTGTTGACTTTGGACAAGAGACGCGATACGAATGCTATCCTTCGTGGATGCTGATCGCGGCCTGATCCGGTCGAAACTTTTGCAGGTGTGGGGTTCATGGCACATACAATTTCCGTTCGGCAGATGGCAGGCCTGCTACGTGACTACGCTGAACTGACGAAGGCACGCATTACGACACTGATCGTGCTGACTGCGTGGTGCGGATACTTCTTCGGCGCGCATCGGGCGGGCGTATCGTCATGGTCGATCGGCCTTTTCCACGCCTTGTTCGGTATCGCGCTGGTTTCAAGCGGAACAGCCGCCCTGAACGAAGTGCTGGAGTCGAGCGTGGATGCGCGCATGCGCCGCACCGCCAGCCGTCCTCTGCCCTCGGGCCGGATGTCGCGCGCTCATGCCGTCAGCGTGGGGTTGGCCCTTACGCTTGGTGGCTCGGTTTATCTTGCAATCTACGCCAACCTGCTGACTGGCCTGCTGGTTTTTCTTACCGCGCTGGTGTACCTCGCGGCGTACACTCCGTTAAAGAAAATCTCGCCAATTTGCACGTTTGTCGGCGCTTTTCCGGGGGCGATGCCGGTTGCGCTGGGCTGGACCGCGGCGCGCGGCCGCATTGAGATTGAAACCGTAATTCTCTTCGCGATCATGTTCGTGTGGCAGTTCCCGCATTTTCTTTCCATCGCGTGGCTCTATCGCGAGGACTACGCACAGGGTGAGATTCGCATGCTGCCGGTGGTTGAATCGAATGGAAAATCCACCGTGTGGCGAATTCTCGCTTATTCGGCAGCCTTGATTCCGGTCAGCGTCTTGCCGGCTGCCATGGGAATGGCGGGGCGAGTCTACTTTGTGGGCGCGATCCTGATGGGAGCGATGCTCTTCCGTTACTCGATGGGAATGGCGCTGCCGCAGCTGCCGGCAACCGCCGCCGCTTCGAAGGCGCCGGCGCGACGCCTGTTGCAGGCGACGATCTTCTACTTGCCCGCGCTATTTGCCCTGATGATGATGAACGCCGGGCGATAGCTTACCGCTGGCCGACTAGCCGAGTTCCAATTCAATCTTCTTAGCCGCGGGGTCGAGTTTTGCAATCCTGAATTCGCGGACTTGCCCGGAGCGCAATCCTTCCGGTTTCGTTGCGCTCGCAGGAGCGCCGCTCTTCCATCTTGTTTGCAACATCGACCCGAGCGATGAGAGGTCGAGCTTCGCAGACGACGGCGGCTCAGACTTCGATTCCTCTTTCCGCTCACGCTGTTTGGGAACCTGGCATTGCGCCTGGATGCCTTCGCCGAGTTCCACACGCATGCGCTCGCCGGAGACATCGATAATGCGTCCCGTAACGACATCTCCTTCTTTGTGCTCGTCGAGATATTCGTCGAGGCCGGTGGGCACGAGCTGCTTCATGCTCAAACGGATGTTTCGTTTCTCGGGATCGATGGCCAGGACCTGCGCCTTCACGACCTGTCCGGACTTCAGCACCTCTTGCGGATGGTTGATGCGCTTTTCGGCGCTGATTTCGCTGACGTGGATCATGCCTTCGATCCCTTCGGCAAGTTGCACGAAGGCGCCGAACTTCGCGATGTTCGTCACTGGGCCTTCAATCACAGTTCCGGGTGCAAACTTCTCGGCAGCTCCGACCCATGGATCGCCGAGGGCCTGCTTCAATCCGAGCGACATTCGGCGCTCGCCCAGGTTGACGCCAAGGATGACGGCTTCGACCGTGTCGCCGACCTTCACGACCTCGCCTGGATGCCGCACTTTTTTTCCCCACGACATTTCGGAGATATGAATCAGCCCTTCAACCCCGGGCTCGAGTTGAACGAACGCGCCGAAATCGGCGACTCGGGTGATCGCGCCGCGGACTTTATCTCCCGGCTTGTATTTCTCCGCTACCGAATCCCACGGGTGCGCCTGGAGTTGCTTCATGCTGATCGCAATCCGCTTTCTCTCCGGCTCGATGCGGATGATCTTCGCTTCGATCTGCTGGCCCGCGGAGAGAAGATCGGAAGGCTTGTTGACGCGATGCCAGGAGATCTCTCCCACATGGAGGAGCGCGTCGGCGCCGCCGATGTCAACGAATGCGCCGTAGTCGGTGAGGCTGCGCACCTCGCCGCGCACCGTGTCGCCCTCCTTGAGTTCGGAGAAACGGCGCTGCTTCGATGCGTTCTCTTCGTCTTCGGCGATGACGCGGCGATCGACGACCACATCTTCGTCGTCGACATCGAGCTTGATGATGCGGCAGCGAATCTCCTGCTCGACCAGCTTCGCGAGTTCGGCCGCGTCGTGCGTTCCGCTGCGCGAGGCGGGCATGAAGGCACGCACTCCGACATCGACGCTGAGCCCCCCTTTAACGACGCCTGTGACGGTACCTACGATGGTCGCCTTTTCCGCGAACGCCTTTTCGAGAGAAGCCCAGTCGACGATGCGCGCCACTTTGCCGCGAGTGAGCTGGTAGTAGCCTTCGGGATCGCGGCCCTTGATGGTGACGTTCAGCTTGTCGCCAATCCGGACCGCCGCGCCGCGCATCTCGGCGATCGGCAGAAGTCCTTCGCTCTTGAAGCCGACGTCGAGAATGACCGCCTCAGGATTCAGGGCGACAACGGTGGCTTCGCGGCTTTGGTTGGCGGCTTCGGGCTTGCGCGCGTGCTCTTTCTCGTAGGCGGAGAAGATGTCGCTAAACGACTCTTCCGGTTGGGCTGGAGGATCTGATTCAGGGTTGGCGGTGGCTGGATTCGCCGGCTCTAGATTCTTGGTATCGGACATTTGTGATGGAAGGCCGCTTTCGGAAGTATGCGATGATCGCTTTTAGGATACCATCGCCGCTTCGCCCTTTCTGCCTTGCGGTCTCCCTGCGCGCTTTCCCAAGGTCCGTTTGCTGGTTGTAGACTAAACACCGTTTTCCCCGTCAAACTAGACGGCGCAGTCTAGTCCTGTTTCGTAAAGGTGCTTCGTAGCCATGGAGGCTTATAGATGTGGAACAAATCTGCAGTTCTGATCCTGTCATTGACAACGTTGATCGCGGCGAATTCGGCGAAAGTCAGTCTGGCACAAACCGGAGGCGCACGATCCGCTTCGCGCGCTCAAGAGATCGATATTCCCTACACGCGCTTCGTACTCGACAACGGTCTGACCGTGATCGTGCATGAGGATCACAAGGCGCCGATTGTGGCCGTCAACATGTGGTATCACGTGGGCTCGAAGAACGAGAAGCCGGGAAAGACCGGATTTGCGCACCTGTTCGAGCACCTGATGTTCGGCGGCAGTGAACACGCTCAGGGACGTTACATCGAGACGATGGAGAAGGTCGGCGCGACCGATCTGAATGGAACCACCAACAATGACCGCACCAACTATTTCGAGAATGTACCGACCTCCGCGGTCGATCTGACGCTTTGGATGGAATCGGATCGTCTCGGCCACCTGCTCGGCGCATTCGACGAGAAGACGCTCACCTTGCAGCGCGGCGTGGTGCAAAACGAGAAGCGGCAGGGCGAGAACCGGCCCTACGGCGTGACCGACCAGCTGCTCACGCAGAATACATATCCCGCGGGACATCCGTATTCGTGGACGGTGATCGGCGAGATGGCCGATCTCGATGCCGCGTCGATGAATGACGTGAAAGAGTGGTTCAAGACTTATTACGGACCGTCGAATGTCGTAATGGTGATTGCGGGCGACATCGACGTAAAAACGGCACGTGAGAAGGCGGAGAAGTACTTCGGCGACATTCCTGCCGGTCCTCCAGTGGCGCATCAGGAAGTCTGGATCGCCAAAATGACGGGCACGCACAGGCAGATTGTGCAGGATCGCGTGCCGCAAGCTCGCATTTATAAGCTCTGGAACGTTCCCGAATACGGCAGCGCCGATGCGGACTATCTCGACATGGTTGCGGATTGCCTGAGTGAGGGCAAATCGTCGCGCTTCTACAAGCGGCTGGTGTATGAAGACCAGATCGCGACCGACGCCTTGGCATTTGTGGACGAGCGGGAAATTGGAAGCCAGTTTTATGTTCGTTCGACCGTGCGCGCGGGAGAGAGCACGGCCAAGGTTGAGAAGGAACTCGACGAAGAGCTTGCGCGTTTTCTGAAGAATGGTCCGACTGCGGAAGAACTCCAACGCGTAAAGGCGCAGCACGAAGCCCAATTTCTGCGTGGCATCGAGCGCATTGGCGGTTTTGGCGGCAAATCGGATCAACTGGCCATCAGCCAGGTATTTCGCGGAAGTCCCGATGCGTACAAGATTTCCCTGAAGCGGGTGCGCGAGGCAACGGCGGAGGACCTGAAAGGGGCAGCCAACCGCTGGCTTGCCGACGGAGTCTACATTCTGGAAGTCGTTCCATTTCCCGAATACAAAACGGCTTCGAGCGGAGCCGATCGCAGTTCGGCTCCAGTTCCGGGAACTCCGCCTGAGGTGAAACTGCCAAAATTGCAGCGCGCGACGCTTTCGAATGGTCTGAAGATTGTTCTGGCCGAGCGGCACGAAACACCGATCGTCGACTTCAGGCTGGTCAGCGACGCTGGATATGCGTCGGATTCGTTATCCGCGCCTGGAACCGCGAATCTGGCGATGAAGGTGTTGATGGATGGCACGCGGACGCGCAACGCGCTCCAGATCAGCGACGAAGAAGAGGGTTTGGGCGCGGAACTCAACGCGGGATCGAACCTCGACCTATCGTTCGTTACGCTGTCGGCACTGAGCGCGAAGCTCGATTCTTCGCTCAATCTCTTCGCTGATGTCGTTCTCAATCCCTCGTTTCCGGAGAGCGAAGTCAAGCGCGAGCAGAAGCTGGTTCTTTCCGCCATCGAGCGCGAGCAAAACACTCCCCAACCGATGGCGTATCGCGTGATGCCCGCGCTGCTCTATGGAGCCAATCATCCGTACGGAAATCCATTTACCGGTTCGGGCACGAAAGCGGCAGTGGAGAAGATGACTCGCGCCGACCTCGTGAAGTTCCACGAAACCTGGTTGCGTCCGAACAACTCGACGATGATCGTGGCCGGCGACACGACGATGGAACAGATCAAGCCGAAGCTGGAAAAACTGCTTGCGGGCTGGAAAAGCGGAGAGGTTCCGAAGAAAAACGTTTCCGAGGTCGCGGTTGCTTCGAAATCTCAGGTCTATCTGATCGACAAACCGGGCGCGATCCAGTCGGTCATCGTGACCGGCATCGTTGCGCCGCCGCGTGCAAATCCGAACGAGATTGCGATCGAGGCGGCCAATGACGCGCTGGGCGGGACGTTTGGCGCGCGCGTCAACATGAATTTGCGGGAGGACAAGCACTGGTCGTACGGCGCTTTCACGGTGCTGCGCAATGCCCGCTCACAACGGCCATATCTTGCCATCGCTCCCGTGCAGACCGACAAGACCAAGGAGTCGATGGAAGAGCTGAACAAAGAGTTCCGCGGAATCCTCGGCGATCATCCGGTCGGCGATGCGGAACTCAAGAAAATTCAGGCCAACCAGACGCTCAAACTTCCCGGTTCGCGCGAAACGCTGGAACAACTCGGGCAAGGCGTTCAGGATATCGTGCAGTTCGGATTGGCGGACGACTACTTCGAGACCTACGGCTTAAAGGTGAATGCGCTGCAGCTCTCGAACGTGAACGATGCGGTGAAAGAGATCGTTCATCCCGACAATCTGATCTGGGTGGTGGTTGGCGATCGGGCCAAGATCGAATCGGGGGTGAAGGAGCTAAACCTCGGCGAGTTCCACCTGATGACGCCGGACGGGAAGGTGATGTAGCAGCTATCGGGGGGCAAAAATAAGAAATTCTTTTTTGCCCCACCCCCCCTCCCCCCCCTATATCCACCAAAGTATACTATTGCCTTAAGAATCATTGTTTTAGGAGGAAAGTCTCGTTCCATTCCGGGAAGAATATTCCGAAATTCGCTATTTAAGTGGTAAACACCTCTGTATCCCATCTTACCAGCCAGTAAACAGGTGCGACCAATCAGACTTTTTCAAAGAGCGAACGCTCTCCGCCCAAGCGGGCGCGGGGCCAAGGGTTCTTCTATCCCGGCCACTAGAGAAATTATCGAACCGGGTTTTCGCGAGAGTCAAGAGAGTTCTAGAGTTGGTCGAACAAAGTCTTTACCGTTTTGGGAAGTCAGAGCGACGGGAATAAATGGGAGCGGGACGCGAAAAGCGTCCCCGCTGGAATTTTCTGTTACGAAGGGTTACGCGGTGACTGCTTCCGGCTTGGTTTTTCCGGCGAGCAGCTGGCGCAGGACGTAATGCAGGATGCCACCGTTTGCATAGTAGAGGGCTTCCTGCGGCGTGTCGATGCGGACGAGCGCCTGGAACTCTTTGCTCTTGCCATCGCTCGACTTCGCACGGACGGAGATTTTCCGTCCGGAGGCGAACTTGTCGACGATCTCGCGAATGCCGCCGATTTCGAAAACTTCTTCGCCGCTCAGCTTGAGCGATTCGACGTTTTCTCCCGGCAGGAATTGCAACGGGAGGATGCCCATGCCGACCAGATTCGAACGGTGAATGCGCTCGTAGCTCTCGGCGATGACCGCGCGCACGCCGAGGAGTCGCGGGCCTTTTGCGGCCCAGTCGCGCGAGGAGCCGGAACCGTATTCTTTTCCCGCGAGAATTACCAGCGGCGTTTTCTCCGCGTGATATTTCTCGGAGGCGTCGAAGATCGACATCTCGGCGCCTTCGGGGAGGTGGCGGGTGAAGCCGCCTTCGGTTGACACCATTTTGTTGCGCAGGCGGACGTTGGCGAAAGTCCCGCGGACCATGACTTCGTGGTTGCCGCGGCGTGAGCCATAGGAGTTGAAGTCGGCGGGCTGGACGCCATGAGCGATGAGGTACTTGCCGGCGGGGCTGTCTTTCTTGATGGAGCCGGCGGGCGAGATGTGATCGGTGGTAACGCTGTCGCCAAGTACGGCGAGCACGCGCGCGCCCTGAATGTCCTCGACGCCGGAGGGCTTGATCTTCATGCCATCGAAATAGGGCGCCTGGCGGATGTAGGTGGAATCTTTTTCCCACGCGTAGGTTTCGCCCTTGGGCACGGGAAGGCCGCGCCAGCGTTCGTCTCCGGCGTAGACCTCGGCGTAGCTCTTGCGGAACATGTGCGAGGTGATGGCGGTGGAAACGGTTTGCTCGATTTCCTGTTGGGAGGGCCAGATGTCGGCGAGGTAGACGTGCTGGTCGTGCTTGCCTTTTCCGATGGGCTCTTTGCGGAGATCGATATCGATGCGTCCAGCCAGGGCGAAGGCGACGACGAGCGGCGGCGACATCAGGTAGTTAGCGCGAACTTCGGAGTTGATGCGGCCTTCGAAGTTGCGATTGCCGGAGAGGACAGAGGCGACGACGAGATTTTTTTCTTCGATGGCGGAGGAGACTTCGGCGGGCAGCGGGCCGGAATTGCCGATGCAGGTGGTGCAGCCGTAGCCGACGAGGTGGAATTTCAGCTTCTCGAGATAGGGCATGAGGCCGGCGGTTTCGAGATAGTCTTTTACGACTTTTGAGCCGGGTGCGAGAGAGGTTTTGACCCAGGGCGGAACTGACAAGCCTTTTTCGACGGCTTTCTTCGCGAGAAGGCCGGCGGCAATAAGAACGGATGGATTCGATGTGTTCGTGCACGAAGTGATTGCGGCGATGACGACATTGCCGTGCTTGAGCGACTTTGCGCCGTTGGCCGCGATGTGCTCGTGGACATTCGGATCTTCGACGCCGATGGCGGCGGGGTTGCCGCCTTCCTGTTCCCAGCGGGCGGCGGTGGTGGCGGGCGGAACGGGCTTTGCTCCCGGCTTTGGCGGCTTGATGAGCGACGGCAGCGCTTGCGTAAACGACTCGCCTGCCTTCGAGAGCACGACGCGATCCTGCGGACGCTTGGGTCCGGCGAGGCTGGGCTCGACGGTGGAGAGATCGAGGCTGAGGTGTTCGGAGTATTCAGCCGAGGGCGTGTTCGCGTCATGGAAGAGGCCCTGCTCGCGGGCATAGGCCTCAACGAGCGCGATTTGATCTTCGCTGCGGCCGGTGAGTTTCAGGTAACGGAGAGTTTCTTTGTCGATGGGGAAGATGCCGCAGGTGGCGCCGTATTCGGGCGACATGTTGGCGATGGTGGCGCGATCGGCCAGCGGGAGATCCTGGAGGCCGGGACCGTAGTATTCGACGAACTTGCCGACGACTCCATGCTTGCGCAGCATTTCGGTGATGGTGAGGACGAGATCGGTGGCGGTTGCGCCTTCGCGCAGGCGGCCGGTGAGTTTCACGCCGACGACGAGCGGAATCAGCATGGAAACGGGCTGGCCGAGCATGGCGGCTTCGGCTTCAATTCCGCCCACGCCCCAGCCGAGAACGCCGAGGCCGTTGATCATTGTGGTATGCGAGTCGGTGCCGACCAGGGTGTCGGGATAGGCGGTGCGCTTGCCGCCTTCTTCGTTGACGAAGACGACGCGAGCGAGATATTCGAGGTTGACCTGGTGGACGATGCCGGTGTCGGGCGGCACGATGGCGAGATTGCGGAAGCCGGTTTGTCCCCAGCGCAGGAAGGCGTAGCGCTCTTTGTTGCGCTGGAATTCGAGGAGGGCGTTCATGTCGAAGGCACTGGCGGAGCCAAATTCGTCGACTTGCACAGAGTGGTCGATGACTAGCTCGGCGGGTTGCAGCGGATTGATGAGCGCTGGGTCGCCGCCGAGATGGCGCATGGCGTCGCGCATGGCGGCAAGGTCGACGACGGCGGGAACGCCGGTGAAGTCCTGCAGCAGGACGCGGCTGGGGGTAAAGGCAATTTCTTTTTCCGGCTTGGAGTCTTTGTTCCAGGCTGCGAGGGCGCGAATCTCCTGCGGCGTGACGTTGCGGCCGTCTTCGGTGCGGAGAAGGTTTTCGAGCAGGATGCGGAGCGAGAACGGAAGATGCCCAGTCGGGATGCCGTGCTTGTCGAGGGCGTCGAGGCGGTAGATTTCGTATTCCTTGTGGCCGGCTTGGAAGGTGGCGCGGGCGCCAAAACTGTTGGTGGACATGAGTGCCTTTCTAAGTTATGGATGACGAGCGATGGCAATCGATTCTGAATTGGGCAAGGGTTATGAGCGCTGAAGCGACCCGAGTTAAGGCTCTATTTTATTCCTTCAAGGTCACATTCGGTAAGTGACAGACCGCACAAGCTTCGTTGACGTTCATCACATGACCCATGTCAATCGGGGGCGGTTACTTGGCTTTGAGAAGAAGCACCGGGGCGCTGATGTTATGGCGGACGCGGGTGGCGGTGGCGCCGAGAAAGATGTCGGCGAGCAAGCGATGGCCGTGGGTGCTCATAGCGACCAGGTCACATCCCTTTTGCTTGACCCAGTTGATGATTTCACTGGCGGGCTCTCCGAAGGCGAGCTCAGCCTGGGCGGGGATGCCCACTGCCTCGAACTCGGCGCGAACTCGATTGAGGTACGCGGTATCTTCTCCGATTTCAGGACTGACTGCGTCGGGGCCGTAGGTGCGGGCGGCCCAGCCGTCGGCGACGTGGAGCAGGACGAGGCGGCTGTGCGCGAGGCGGGCGAGTTCCTTGATGTGCTCGATGATGGCGCGGTCGGAAGGCGTGCCGTCGAGGGTTACGAGAATGGTCTCGTACATATGGTTTCGCGCGCCAGGACTTTTATGTCCCGGCAATGACTTGCCAGGCGGCTTTGATCGAATCGGGCAAGCCGTAGATGTCCATGGCGGTGATCAGGATAGCACTCGTCCAGCCGGCGATCAGCAAGAACCGGCCGTTTTTCCACTTGCCCATGCGGCTGGGGGAGCTGGTGAATTGCAGCAGGGGAAACATGGCAAAGGGCAATTGCAAGGCGAGCACGACCTGGCTGAGGGTGAGCAGGTCGGTGACGCTGCTGTCGCCGCGGAGGCCGATGATAAAGACTGCGGGAAGAATGGCGAGGGTGCGGGTGATGAGACGGCGGACCCAGGGCTTGATGCGCCAGTGCATGAAGCCTTCCATGACGACCTGGCCGGCGAGCGTGCCGGTGATGGTGCTGCTCTGTCCGCTGGCGAGGAGAGCAACGGCAAAGAGCGTGCTGGCCGCGGTCGTGCCGAGGAGAGGGGCCAAGGTCAGATAGGCGACGCGAATCCAATCGCTGTTGGTGGTGAAGGAGACCACGTGGCCGCCGGGGACTACGACACTCTGTTTGCCAAAGAAAACGGTGGCGGCGAGGACGAGGATGGCGGCATTCACGAAGAACGCGACGGTGAGGGCGGCGGTGGAGTCGATGGTGTTGAAGCGAATGGCGCGGCGAATCGAGGGCTCGTCCTTCTGGAGTTGACGGCTTTGCACGAGCGCCGAATGGAGGTAGAGATTGTGGGGCATGACGGTCGCGCCAATGATGCCAATGGCAATGTAGACCATGCCGAACTGGCCGAGATGCGGGAAGACCATGGCCTTGCCCATTTCGAGGAAGCTGGGCTGAGTTTCGGGGAGCACGAAAATCTCGATGAAATAGCAGACGGAGATGGTGGCGATCAGGAGCAGGACCACCGCCTCAATGGTGCGCATGCCGAAGCTCTGAAGGGCCAAGAGGAGAAGAACGTCGAGGCCAGTGATGATGACGGCCCAGAAGAGCGGGATGTGAAACAGCAGATTGAGAGCGACGGCACTGCCGAGGACTTCGGCCAGATCACAGGCGCCGATGGCGAGTTCGCTCATGAGCCAGTTGGGCCAGCGCGTCCAGGCGGGATACCAGTCGCGGCAGCATTGGGCTAAGTCCTTGCCGGTGACTACGCCGAGCCGCGCAGAAATTACCTGCATGAAGATGGCCATCAGGCTGGCGACGCCGACCACCCAGAGCAATCCATACTTGAACTGCGCCCCTCCTTGCAGGTCGGTTCCCCAGTTGCCCGGGTCCATGTAGCCGACGCTGACGAGAATCGCGGGGCCGACGAAAGCGCGCCACTGGCGCCAGAATCCGGCATCGGGACGGGGAAGGGCGACAGTGTGGTGAACGCCCTCGAGGGAGACATGAGCGCCAGAGGGAAGGGGGGTGGCGTCCCTGGCAATGGACGCCGATTCTTCCTGCGCGCTAGGAACGAGCGGTTCCAGGATGACTCCGTAGTCAACTGGCGTACATGCCAGGACATTAACTGTGGTTAATTATACGGAACGGGAGGGCAAAGGGGAAACCCAAATTTTCTCGGCGGCGGAGCGTCCGAGAACCGTTGGGCCAGTGGCCGTCCGGATGGAGAGCGTTTTGTCGTAGTTGCGCTCGAGGAGGCCGATCTTGCCTCCCGGGCGAATGCCGCGGGATTCGAGGAATTCGAGCAGCTTGCGGTCGCGCTCGTGGATGCCGCTGACGGAGTAACTGTGGCCGGCGCCAGCTTCGGAGAGCAAGACGAGGCCGCGGCGGCGGCGGCTGGCGGGACTTTCGAGTTCGCTGAGATTGCCGTGCGGACAGGGCTTGCCGCGGCCGAGTTTGGCGACCAGCCTGGCCTCGAAGGCGGGAGAGACGGCGTGTTCGAGGCGCTCGGCTTCGTCGTGCACCTGATACCACTCCATGCCAAAGATTTCGCAGAGCATGCGCTCGATGAGGTGATGGCGCTCGGTGAGCTTGCGGGCAATCCTGCGTCCGGCGGCGGTCAGGCGAACGCGGCCGTCGGCGTGAACGTGCACCAATCCGTCTTTTTTCAGGCGGCGGACGGCCATGGTGACGGCGGGAGGAGAGACATTGAGCCAGTGGGCAAGGGTTGCGGAGATTACGGTTTCGCCTTCGCCTTCGGCCACGAGAATGGCCTTGAGGTAATCCTCCTTGGAGACGGTGATCATTGATGGGGATTATACGGCGGGTCAGAGCCTGAGCCGTCGGAACCGACGTTTGTGAAGGCCAGAGACATTTGAGGGCGCGCGAGCGTAAGGACTGTGAACAACCGTCGCTTCCCTTCGGCTGGGCTCAGGTGTATGCGTTCGAACTGGGCCGTCCCGGGACTCTGCAGCGTCCTGCCGGATGTGACCATGGTCACTCTTTTTCGTAACTGTACTTTGTGGAACGGGTCACAGATTATGGTGAGCGTCTTGAGACAAGCTATGCGGGTGGCTGAAGAACTGGGGCGGTTCTGTTGGGAATCCAATCGTGGGGAAACAAGAGGTATCGGGAATGACTAAGTCAGTAGGCCGATTCGTTGCACCCTGGCTGCTCTTTGCTTTTTGTTTCATGACGCAAGTTGACGCATCGGCCTTGACGAAGACGAGTACTACGCTCAGGTCTTCGCAGAATCCGTCCGTCTATGCACAACCGGTGACGTTCACCGCGGTGGTCGCTCCCGCACCGGCGGATGGAGAAGCGGTCACGTTCTGGCAAGGGAAGAGCTATCTGGGAACGGGCACCTTGAGCGGGGGCGCGGCGACTTTTGGGATCTCGACGCTGGCCGCTGGTGGTACCGACGCGATCAAGGCGGAATACGCCGGTGACGGAAAATTCGGGAGCAGCACGTCGAGCTCAGTGGCGCAAGTGGTAGGCCCCGCACCGACCTCGACTACTTTGGTTTCCTCGCAGAATCCTTCAGCGCTTGGGCAGGGGGTGACATTTACGGCGACCGTAGCCGCGACAGCGTACGGCGGCACGCCCACCGGGAATGTGTCCTTTTATAACGGCAGCGCAAAGCTGGGGGCGGTGACGCTTGTTGGTGGTGTGGCCGCTTACACGAGCACAAGATTGCCCGCCGGCACGGGCTCGATTACAGCGGTCTACAGCGGCGGCAAATCCTACCTGACCAGCACCTCGAGTGTGCTGAGCCAGACGGTGAGCGTAGCCGCAGTATGCGGCCATGGCAGCGCAACTGTTATCGATTCTTCCATGACGTGGGACAGCATTTCGCGTTACTACGAAGTTTATATGCCCGCGAATCTGCCCGCGAGTCCCGTACCCATGCTTCTGATGCTGCATGGAACGCAAACTACCAAGTCCACCGGTTCTGACCCGCAGCCCGTCATTTCCGCAAACTGGGGCTGGGCGCAGGTGGCCGACGCGAACTGTTTCATCCTGGTCAAGCCTGCAGCCACCTATAACCCGTCAACCTACCAGTGGAACTGGAACGCATATTTCATGGATGCGGCGTTTCCCTCGAAGGATGAGGGTGGGACGTGCGCTGAACCGCCAGCTACCGGTTGTCCAGACGATATCGGCTTCCTGAAAGCGCTGATCGGCAATCTTGAGACACAGTACAACGTGAACCCGAACATGGTGTACGTTGCCGGGTTCTCTTCCGGTGGACAAATGGCGGAGCGAGTGGGTGTCGAACTCTCCGGTACGGTGGCCGCTATCGTCGCCGGTTCGGGCCAACTGGAAGGTCAGACGGCTCCGCCGCCACTAGGCTCTCCACAGCTTCCGCAGGGATTCCAGCCCATCTCTGTACAGGAGTGGCACGGCACGCTCGACCAAAACCTGTCGCCATGCAACTACGGCACGACAAAATACAACGGTGTTAAGTTTTATTTGGATACGGTCGATGACACATTCAACTTCTGGACCTCGGCCAATGGCTGCACCACGTTCAAAACCACAAAGCCCCTGTGTCTGAACAGCGCGCCGAACAACTTGAATGATGCGTCCATGGAGGGCATTGCGGGACTGACCGGCAACGATGCCACAGGGTGTGCGAACAATGTCGAAGTCCAATTCATCTGGGAACCCAACATCACGCACTCGTGGCAGCAGCAGTACGATGATGTGCGTTGGAATTTCCTTGCCGCTCATCCCTGCCAGAGTTGCGGCAACGATGCAACCAGGAAGTAAACAAAACCCATCTAGACGGCTCTTGCGGCGGCGTTGGGAACAACGGCACGGTGACTAAGAGCAGCGCCTCGATCCGGCTACGCCAGAGGCCATGCCGGATTCGATCTTCGGGAGGGTGGGTGAACACTCTCAGTCCTGGCGCCTATTCGCGGGTGCGGCGAAATCCCAGTTTCACTCCAACAAAGATGATGGTACAGACCGCGAAATCGACGAGCAGGCCCCAATCTTCCTTGAACATGGCATGGCGCATGGCGCGCGGCAAGTGCGGCATGAGCAGAAAATAGATCGCGTTGCCAGCGAGAACAGCGGTGAGCGCGTCGAGGAAATTGGCGAACGTGTTTCGGGCGGGGTGGCGACTCACCTTTCGAACTCCCTCCTGCTAACATCCCCTAAGATGCTGGAACCGTCGACACCAGTGCAGTACGTCAAAGGAATTGGCCCGCGTCTGGCGGAACTGTTGGGCGCCAAGGGCATCAAGACGGTTGACGATCTGCTGCATTATTTGCCTTTCCGCTACGAAGATCGATTGAACCCGCGGCCGGTGGCCGAGTTGCGGGCGGGCGAGATGGCGACGGTGATCGCGGAGGTGCGCAACTCAGGGCTGTTCCGGACGCGGCGGATGCCGATTTTTCAGTTGACGGTCGGGCAGGGACGGAATCGGCTGAAGTGCCTGTGGTTCAATGCAACGTATTTGCAGGGCCGATTTCAGCCGGGACAGATGCTGGCGCTGTACGGCAAGATCGAAGAAGACCGCGACGGGCAATTGCAGGTGGTTCAGCCGCAGTTCGAGATTCTGGGCGATGTAAATGAAGAAGGGGGCGCGGACGAGGCCGAGAAGAAGGCAGCGGCGTCGCTGGAAGTGGGGCGCATCGTTCCGATTTACGAATCGGCGGGCCAGGGCAAACTGACTCCGCGGTGGTTTCGGCGCATCATCCGGTGGGCGCTCGACAACCTGAATCCCAACCTGCCGGATCCGGTTCCGGCGGCGGTGCGCAACCATCTCAGCCTGGTATCACCGCGGGAAGCGCTCTGGAAGGTGCATTGGCCGGAGGCGGGGGAGAGCTTTGCCGACCTGCAGTCGTCGCGCACGGCGGCGCACATCCGGCTGATCTTTGAGGAACTTTTCTTCATCGAGCTGGGGATTGAACTCAAACGGCACGAGCAGAAGGCGCAGACGGGCATCGCCTTCAAGATTAACGACGGCGTGCGGCAGGCGATCAAGAAGATTCTGCCATTCCATCCGACTACGGCGCAGAAGCGCGTGCTCAAAGAAATTGCCACCGACATGCAAACGCCGTATCCCATGCGGCGTTTGCTGCAGGGCGATGTGGGGTCGGGGAAGACGATTGTCGCGTTCGAGGCGGCGATCATCGCCATCGAAAACGGGCGCCAGGTGGCGTTCATGGCGCCGACGGAGATTCTGGCGCAGCAGCATTATTTTTCGGCGCGGCAGATTCTGGAGAAAGCCGGGTATCGCCTTGTGCTCCTTACGGGGTCGATGGAGCAGGACCGCAAGCGGCAGGCGCGGCGGCACATTGCGCAAGGGAACGCGCAGCTGGTGATTGGGACGCACGCGCTGATTCAGGATCGGGTGGAGTTTGAAAACCTTGGTCTGGTGATCGTCGATGAGCAGCACCGATTTGGGGTAATGCAGCGGCTGAAATTGATGAGGAAGGAAGGGTCCGAGCTTCGGTCGGGTTGGACGGGGGAGTCGCCCGTCCCCACACTCGTCCCTACACCCGTCTCTACACCGGCGTCCAGGGGGGAGCCCGACGTACTGGTCATGACGGCTACACCCATCCCGCGGACGCTGGCGCTGACGCTTTATGGCGATCTGGATGTTTCCGTGCTTGACGAATTGCCGCCGGGACGCACTCCGGTCATTACAAGAGCCGTGCCGGACGAACGGGCGGGTGAGGTATGGGAGTTTGTTCGCCGGGAAATTGCGAGCGGCCATCAGGCATACGTGGTCTATCCCGTGATCGAGGAGAACGAAGAGCGGGAACTCAAAGCGGCCGGGCAGATGCACCGGCAGTTGCGCGAGAAGATATTTCCCAGCCTGCACGTCGGCCTGCTGCATGGGCGGCTCGATCCGGAACAAAAAGAACGGATCATGCGCGAATTTCAGCGTGGAGAGATCGAGATTCTGGTGGCGACCACGGTGATCGAAGTCGGGGTCGACGTCTCGAACGCGACGGTCATGGTGATCGAGCACGCAGACCGGTTTGGGCTGGCGCAGCTGCATCAGTTGCGCGGACGGATCGGGCGGGGAGCGGCGAAGTCGTATTGCGTGCTGATGCACGGCAGCAAGGTTTCCGAGGAGGGCGAACGGCGGCTCGACGCCATGGTACGAAACAACGATGGCTTCAAGATCGCGGAACTCGATCTGGAGCTGCGCGGGCCGGGGGACTTTTTTGGCACGAAACAGGCGGGCATACCGAGCTTTCGGGTGGCGAATTTAATCCGCGACCGCGAGTTGCTGGAAGCTGCGCGGCGCGAGGCTGCGTTTGTGGTTGCCGGACCGAACAACGAACTGCCGCAGCCGGAGATCGATCGCGCGCTGAAGGCGATGCGGGCGCGCTGGGCGATGAGCTACGGCCTAGCGGAAGTGGGGTGAAGCAGTTGTCAGTTGCCAGTGGTTGGCTCAGCTGGTGAATGATCCCGCCGGCCGGCAACTGGTCTAGTGGCTGGCTGTGGCGGGCTTTTGCAGGGGGTGCTCCTTGAGATATTTGATGAGGGCAAAGTCGTCTTCTTTGATGTGGTGGCGCAGCCAGTTGGCGAGGAAGGTGGAAATCGTCACAGAGAGTACGAGTTTTCCTTCGCGGAACTTGGCCAACAACTCCTCGACCTGGTGTGTAAGGTCGCGGTGTTTGGCCTTATGGGCGGGGAATCCCGGATAGTTGATCGAAGTCATCAGTTTCTCTTCTTCCGCGAAATGCTCGATTGTGGAATGGGCTAACTTTTGCAGAGCCGGCGCGAGCGCGTCGGTCCCCTTGCCGGCGACGATGGCGTCATGCAGGGTGTTCACCATCGCAAATAGATTCGTGTGCTGCTCATCGACGGGCTCGTATCCAGTCTTGAAACTGTCGTCCCACTTTGCAATTGACACGCTATACCTCCTGCCTGGTATCGATCACGTTCGGACGCCAAAACGCATGATGTAATCGTCTTGGCTTAGGCCGGGACTGTTCTGCTATCATCGCGCCAAGGTGGCTACGAACGATCCGCGGTGTGTGGTTATTAAACTGCGACGAGCCACCGATCTTGAGGAGTTCTATTCATGGACGCAGCTGCTTTTTCTCTTGGTAATCGCCGTAATGAAGATATTGCGCTTGACCTGATGAAGTTTGTCGCGATGACCACCAGTTATGGCCGAACGAGCGGCAGCACCGGCGGGGTTGGGTTCCAGGGCGGAGCGGCCGCCACCAAGCCGGAAGAGTATGCCGAGCACCTGCTGGAGCTGTATGGCAAGTGTTTGAAGGCGGTGGGGAAGTAGTTCTCGGTTCTCAGTGCCGGTTTAGGCGCGATTTTAGCGGCAACTGGAAACTGGAGGATGGGCAACGGCTCCGGCATCTTCCCTTCGTAACTTCTTTGCCTTGAATCTCTTCGTTGACAACGCTGCCGATTGTCAGCTATTCTAAATTCCTTTGGAAGTCCTGCGGCTGCCCGCCCGGAACACCTAAGCGCGCGTTCTGCGTTGGATTGCTTTCTTAGCCAGGTTTTTCTTAAGAAGGATCAGGGCAC
>Ga0335080_10001838_pt1 | contig 21158 bp, 16 predicted proteins | sample Lox_Sample_34_FD_206720 | JGI IMG/M metagenome (GOLD analysis project Ga0335080, IMG submission 206720) | Soil microbial communities from Loxahatchee National Wildlife Refuge, Florida, United States - Lox_Sample_3.4 | ecosystem: Environmental > Terrestrial > Soil > Wetlands | place: USA...
GTATCTGTTTTTCCTCGGACCGCACCTGATTTACGATTCGGTGCCCGTAAGCGTGCTGGTAGCGGTGCTGATCTGCTTCGGCCTGCTGACGAAATACAACGAGGTGACTGCCTTCAAGGCCTCCGGGGTGAGCCTGTACCGCATGTCGGTGCCGATCCTGCTGGCCAGCGGCGTGCTGAGCGGCGGGCTGTTCGCCTTCGATCATTACTATGTGCCGGGCGCGAACCAGCGACAGGACGCCATCCGCAACGAGATCAAGGGCCGGCCGCCGCAGAGCTCGCAGCGTGCCGACCGCAAGTGGATTCTCGGCGGGAAGGGCTCGCGGATTTTCTACTACAAGTACTTCGATCCGGCACAGCGCGTGATGGCAGGCGTCAATGTATATGAGGTGGATCCCGCGACGTTCCGTCTGGTGCGCTACATCGCCGCGGAGCGTGCCCACTGGGAGCCGCAGCTCAACCTCTGGATCTTCGAGAACGGCTGGAGCCGCGACACCGCTGTCAGCGGGGACACGTTGAACGACTTCACCGGCAAAGTGGCCAGCTTCGCTGAACTCAACGAGGGCCCCGACTACTTCCTGAAAGAGGTCGTGCCGTCCAAACAGATGAACTTCCAGCAGCTCTCCGCCTATATCAACGAGCTGCAACAGGGCGGATTCGACACGGTGAGCCTGCAGGTGCAGTTCTATGAGAAATTCTCCGTGCCGCTGTTCGCGTTGATCATGGCCCTCATCTCGACGCCCTTCGCGTTCCTGACGGGGAATCGCGGGGCGATGGCCGGGGTCGGTGTGAGCCTGGGGATTGCGTTCACCTACTGGTCTGTGAGCGCGCTGTTCGAGCAGTTGGGCGACGTGAATCTGCTGCCCGCGGCGGTGGCGGCCTGGTCGCCCGATGCCTTGTTCGCGCTGGCGGGACTGTACTTCTACTCACGCATGCGCACCTGAGGCCGCCCTGCGGCCGCTAAAGCCTGGTACTTGGGCAGCCGATGGGTGGTCTGGATGTCTGTCCTGGCCACACCGGACGTTGTGCAGGGGAGTGTCATCCCATCGCGCCCGGCCGGCCTCGCGCGCAGACTCCTGGTTCCATCCTTCACCGACTGGTTCTTTGTCGCGTTGCTGGTGTGGCTGTTCATGGCGGGACCGTACGGTTGGAGCGGACTGCTCTCCGATGGCGACGTCGGCTGGCACATCCGCACCGGCCAGTACATTCTGAACACGCACAGCGTTCCGCGCATCGACCTGTTCTCCTTTTCGCGCGCCGGCGCGCCGTGGTTCGCATGGGAATGGCTCGCCGACGTCGTCTTCGCGCTCCTATATGGGGCCGCGGGCCTGAAGGGGATCGTGCTCTTCGCCGGCGTCATGATCGCGGCTTTCGGAGCGCTGCTGGTGCGCTACATGGTCTGGCGCGGCGCCAATGGACTGATTGCGGCGCTGGTGTGTCTGATTGCCGTGGGCGCATCCACCATCCATTTTCTGGCGCGGCCGCACCTGTTCACGCTGCTCTTTTTCGTGGCGGCGCTATGGGTGCTGGCCGCGGACCACGCGGTGTGGCTGCTGATTCCGCTGACTGTGCTCTGGACCAATCTGCATGGCGGATTCGCGGTTCTGTTCGTCGTCCTGGGGATATACATGGCCGGCGCGCTGCTGGAAGCGCAGTGGAAACGGGCGGGGAAGTACGGACTGCTGTTCCTGGGCTGCGCGGGCGCGACGCTGGTCAACCCCTGCGGATGGGGTTTACACCGGCATCTGATCGAGTATCTGCGCTCCGACTGGATTCGCAATGTGGTGCAGGAGTTTCAGGCGCCGACGTTCCGCTCAGAGAACCAGATGCAGTTCGAGATTCTCCTGCTGGCCGGGATTCTGGCGGCGGGCGCTTGCATGCGACGAGGCGCTCTAACGCAGGTTCTGCTGGTGCTCGGCTTCGCGCATCTTTCACTGACCAGTGCCCGGCACATCCCGTTGTACGCGGTGGCGGCAGCTCCGGTAATCGCCGTGGAAGCAACGAGGCTCTGGTCGGCCTGGGTCGCGGCGAGCCGTCCGAAGTCGGTGGTGCGCATTCTGGGCGCGGTGGCCGGTGGCGCGTCGGCAGACTTCGGCAGATGGTCGCTGTTCGCGCCGCTGGCGGTGGTCTTGATTGCAGTGGTGCCCGGTATCGCGAAATGGCCGACAGATTTCCCGAAGCAGATGTTCCCGGTCGCGATGATCTCCGCAAACGCGCAGCGGGTCGCGGGTACGCGAACCCTCACTACCGATCAGTGGGCGGACTATCTCCTCTTCAGGTTCTGGCCGGGTACTAAGGTGTTTGTGGACGGCCGCACGGATTTCTACGGACCGCGGATCGGGGGCGAATACATCGATTTGTGGCATGGCCAGGGCCGTTGGAAAGCCCTGTTGGACCGCTATCGTTTCGAGACCGCGCTGATCCCACCTGACTGGCCGCTCTGTACGTTGCTGCAACAAGATACGGGCTGGCATCGGATCGCTGGAGATAAGCAGGCGGTCCTGTTTGCGCGCACTTCTCCGATTGCTTCGGGTCCGGAGGACATCGTCCGGAGCGGGACTACGGCCACGAAAGCGTCAGAACGAGGCGTGCCAGGTGTACTAAGAAATCGCGGTGGCCGCCCCTAATGAAAAGCTCCCAAACGGACGAATTACTCACAGGAAAGGATTGTGATGAGGCGCAAGGCTAGCCCGAGCTATTCGGCTTTCCTCAACAGGAACACCGACATAAGGTTGACGCGTGTTCCGTTGGAGTGGCTGGGCGGCGGTCCATGGCGTCTGCCCTCGGGCAAGGCGCTCGCGGAGTTTGCGCTGCAGGCAGGCTTTTTGACGCCGACGGCATTTCGGCCCGGCTGGTTCGGGCGTCCGGCGTCGGTGGATGAGGGCGGCGAAGGATCGAATCGAAAGCGCGTTCAACGGGCTTAGGTAAAGACGTGACGACGCAGGTGAGATCGTGACGGCATTGACATGGGCATCGCTGGCGGTGGGTGTTTCGGCCTCCGTGGAGGACGTGGCGAAGAGGCGCATCTCGAACTGGATTCCTGTCGTCGCCACGCTGGCGGGATTTGCCATTCATGCGTACGGCAACGGCTGGAAGGGGGCGCTGAGCGCGGCGCTCGGCCTGACGGCCGGTTTTCTGGTCTTTCTGGTGTTTTACGTTCTGGGCGGCATGGGCGGCGGCGACGTAAAGCTGATGGCTGGTTTCGGAGCGATTGTAGGGATCGAACGGCTGCTGGCTGCAGTTCTCTGGACGGCGGGTTTGGGCGGGATTATGGCCTGCGCCGCTCTGGGGATTCGCGAATGGAAGCGATGGCGGCGGCGAAAAGGTGGGAGCGGCAATGAACCGGAGAGTGAGCGCGACCAGTCGATCCCGTACGCACCGGCGATCGCCATGGGGGCGCTGCTGAGCCTGGTTCCATGATCCGGCAGCAGGAGAAGGGCATATGGACCGTAGATTTCTAACAGTTCTTGGGGTGAGTCTGGTGTTCGCGCTGGTAGTAGCGAGCATCTTCTACCAGATCACGGCGCGCGCCGGCGGCGGGAAGAAGACCGACGCGCAGCAGTCGGTGGAGACGAAGGACGTCGTGGTGGCCGCGCGGCCGCTGGCGATCGGCGTGACCATCAAGCCAGCCGACCTGAAGGTCGAGAAGGTTGTCCCGGCGGCGTTTCCGAAAGGGGCGTTCTCGAAGATGGAAGAGGTTGTTGACCGCTCGGTCATCAGCAACATCCTCGTGGACGAGCCGGTCCTCGACCCGCGGCTGGCGCCGCGGGGAAGCGGCGTCGGCCTTGCGCCCATCATCCCGCCCGGCTATCGCGCGGTCTCGATCCGCGTTAACGACGTCAGCGGCGTCGCCGGTTTCGTGCTGCCCGGCATGCACGTTGACGTGCTGGTCACCGGACGCCCGGTGAATCTGACCGACACCGTGACCACCACCTGCCTGCAGGACATGCTGGTGCTCTCCGCCGGGACGTCAATGCAGCCCGATGTGAAGGGCCAGGCGATTCAGGCGCCCACCGTGACCCTGCTGGCCGATCCGGCGCAGGCTGAGATCCTCACGCTGGCCAACGGCGAAGGGCGCATTCAGCTGGTCCTGCGCAACGGCAGCGACCGTGCGGTGGTAAAGACATCCGGAAAAGAACTGAGCGAGCTGTACGGCTTCCACAAACAGAAGCCGGACCAGGGCGAGCCACGGCCGCGCCGTCAGGCGCCGGCGCCAGTGGCCAGCGTTCCGCCTCCGCCTCCGCCGCCGGACCAGATCCTGGTCATCCGCGGCACGACGCGGACTGTGGAAACGGTCAGTAACACCCCGGCAGGGAGATAGTCATGGCATCGAAACGATCATTCGCCATCGGTACTTCGTTCTTTCTGATTGCATGCGCGGCGGCGATCCCGCTGGCGGCGCAGGGCTCGGCCGAAGATCTGCGCCTCACGGTCGGCAAGAGTGTGGTCATCGACTATCCGGTGGACATCTCACGGATCTCGACCAGCAACCCGGATGTTGCCGACGCTTCGCCGGTCACCTCGCGCGAGGTTCTTGTACAGGGCAAGGCTTCGGGCATCGCCACGCTGGTGGTGTGGAGCAAGTCCGGACAGCGCAACTTCTACAACATCACGATTGAGCAGAATCTCGATCCTCTTCGCAAACTGCTCGCCGAGACGTTCCCGACCTCCGAGATTCACGTGCAATCGTCGCGCGATTCTCTCTCGCTGACCGGGCGCGTTCCCTCGAAGGACGTGGCGGAACGCGCGGTCGCTCTGGCGGCGCCGTTCGGCAAGCAGATTGTGAGCAATCTGCAGGTGGATATCCCGCCGGTGGACAAGCAGATCGTGCTGCGCGTGCGCTTCGCGACGCTGGACCGGAACGCCAGCCGCCAGTTTGCCATCAACCTGGTGTCCACGGGGGCGGCCGGTACCGTCGGCCGCACCACGACCGGCCAGGCGGCGGCGCCCTCCACGGCCGGCATCTCGAACCCGAGTACCACCTCGGGCGGCTCGGGAGCCGGCGGCAACGGCACCTTCACGCTGTCGGACGCGCTGAACATCTTTGCCTTCCGGCCCGACCTGAACCTCGGCGCTGTGATCAACGCGCTGCAGTCGAAGGGCGTGCTGCAGATTCTGGCCGAGCCCAATCTGGTGACCAGCAACGGCAAGGAAGCGAGTTTCCTCGCCGGCGGCGAGTTCCCGGTTCCGGTGGTGCAGGGCGGCGCGAACTCCGGCGCGGTCACCGTGCAGTTCCGCGAGTACGGCATCCGGCTCAGTTTCACTCCCGACCTCACCGAGAATCAGACCATCCGCATTCATGTGAAGCCCGAGGTCTCGACGCTGGACACGGCGCACTCGGTGACCATCAGCGGATTCACGATCCCGGCGCTCTCGACGCGGCGCATCGAAACCAACATCGAGCTCGGGCCGAAGCAGAGCTTCGTCATAGCGGGTTTGATCGACGACGAGGTGAACGACGCGTTCGCCCGCATCCCGGGTCTTTCCAGCATCCCCGTGCTGGGCGCCATCTTCAAGAGCCGCGTCGAGACCAAGTCGCGGAGCGAGCTGATCGTGCTGGTGACTCCGGAGATCACCACTCCGATTCAGCCTGGACAGCCGCTTCCCATGCCCCTGATGCCGGAACCGTTCCTGGGTCCGGCGGCTCCGCAGCAGGTTCCGCCCATGCACGGACAGAACCGGCACTCGGACTCGGGCAAGACCACGATCGCCGTCAACGGCGGCAACTGAGAAACGGTGGCAATGGAGCGGGATATGCATGGCCGGCCGCAGGAACTGGTGGCGCTGTTAATAGTGCCGGACCGGGAACTGGCGCGTCAGTTCAGCGCCACGCTCCCGCGTACCCGCGCCTTCCAGATCATGGCTGACCTGAAATCCTGGCCAACCGAGCAGGCGCTGTCCATCCGGCTGCGGCAACTCCGGCCGGAGGTCGTGCTGCTGGATGTGGCTTCCGATCTGGATGCCGCGTGCGAAGTTATCCGCTGGGTGGTGGCTTTCTCCGAATCGATCCAGGTTATTGGTCTGCATCATCACAACGATTCCGACGCGATTGTGCGCTCTCTGCGGGCCGGCGCCAGTGAATTTCTCCACGCGCCATTCGATCCGGCCAGCCAGGAAGAGGCCATCGCGCGGCTGCGGCGCCTGCGCCAGCCCGATACGTCGGAGCCGGCCCGCGCTGGCAGCGTCATCGTCTTTTCGAGCGCGAAGCCGGGATCGGGAGCGTCCACGCTGGCCGCGCAGACCGCGTTTGCCCTGATGCAGAGCAGCGGGAAACGGATTCTGCTGGCTGATTTCGACGTCATGGGCGGCACCATCGGCTTCTATTTGAAGCTCACGCATACGCGGTCGCTGCTCGACGCCGTTTCGGTGGCCGATCGCATCGACCCCACGGTCTGGAGCAGCCTGGTGGTGGGATCGGGAGGCATCGACATCCTGCCCGCGCCGGAGGCGCCGGGGCAGGACCTGATCGAGCCCGATCGTCTGCACACAGTCCTCGAATTTGCGCGGCTCACCTACGACTGGGTGGTGATCGATCTGCCGGTTGTGTTTCAGCGGATCAGCCTGATGACCATCTCCGAGGCGGACCAGGCGTTTCTGGTGACCACGCCGGAGCTGCCCAGTCTGCATCTGGCGCGCAAAGCGGTGTCGATGATGCAGCAGCTCGGGTTCCCGCGCGAGCGGTTCCAGATCGCCGTCAATCGCATGGACAAGCGCAGCGGGGTCACCGTGGCGGACATGGAGAAGTTATTCAACTGCCATATTCACTCGAAATTTCCCAATGACGTTCTGGCGTTGCACCGGGCCGTCACGCTCGCCGAGCCGCTGGGCATCGAGTGCGAGCTGGGCCGGGCGGTCGAGGGACTGGCCGGCCGGCTGGCCATGCCGGTGGAAAAGCCCAGGCCGGAAGGCGTGGAAGCGAAGGCGGCGCTGTCGGTCAGATAACAGGCACAGATCATGTATCCATCGGTCGAATCCAAATCGTCGCAGCAGATCACGTGGGAACAGCGCCTGCTGCGGAACTCCAACAAGCAGAAGCCGGGTCTGAAACCCGAGTTTCAGGAGTTGAAGTTCACGCTCCATCGCAAGCTGGTGGACAAGATCAACCTCGAAGCGCTGGCCTCCATCGACAACCAGAGAGTGCGGGCGGAGATCCGCCAGGCGCTGCTCTCGCTGATCGATGCCGAGCCCACGCTGCTCAGCTCGATGGAGAAGCAGCAGATCAGCGACGAGGTGCTGGACGAGGTTTTCGGTCTGGGGCCGCTGGAGCCGCTGCTGCAGGATCCGACCATCAGCGACATTCTGGTGAACACGCACCGCCAGGTGTATGTCGAGCGCAAGGGCATGCTGGAGCTGACCAACGTCTCCTTCCGCGACGACGCGCACCTGTTGCGCATCATCGACAAGATCGTTTCGCAGGTGGGCCGCCGCGTGGACGAATCGACCCCCATGGTGGACGCCCGCCTGAGCGACGGCTCGCGCGTCAATGCGATTATCAAGCCGCTGGCGGTGGACGGTCCACTGCTCTCCATTCGCCGCTTCAGCACCGATAAGCTGATGCCGGCGGATCTGGTGGAGCGCCAGGCGCTGACCCCGGGCATGATGGAGCTGCTGGAGGCGGCGGTCAAGGCCAAACTGAACATCATCATCGCCGGCGGAACGGGCGCCGGTAAAACCACCCTGCTCAACGCGTTCTCGGCTTTCATTTCGCCGCGCGAGCGCATTGTGACCATCGAGGACGCCGCCGAGCTGCAGCTCAAACAGCCGCACGTGGCGCGTCTGGAAACCCGGCCGCCGAACCTCGAGGGGCATGGCGCGGTGCGGCAGCGGGAACTGCTGGTCAACAGCCTGCGTATGCGCCCCGACCGTATTGTGGTGGGCGAAGTCCGCGGTGAGGAAGCGCTGGACATGTTACAGGCCATGAACACCGGTCACGACGGCTCGCTGACCACGGTGCACGCCAACAGTCCGCGCGACGCGATCTCCCGTCTCGAGGTGATGGTTTCGCTCGCCAACGCGAACATGCAGCTGGTGTCCATCCGCCAGCAGATCGCCGCGGCGGTGAATGTGCTGGTGCAGGCGGCGCGTCTGAGCGACGGCTCGCGCCGGGTGGTCAACGTCACCGAGGTCACCGGGATGGAAGGCGAAGTGGTCACGCTGCAGGACATTTTCGTGTTCGAGAAGCGCGGCCTGAACGCCGAAGGCCACGTGGTCGGCCGGTTCGCGGCCACGGGCATCCGGCCCAAGTTCTACGAAAAGCTGCTGGCCGCGGGGATCCGCCTGCGGCCGGACCTCTTCGATGAGGTGGTGGAGGTGCAATGATCTTCCTCCTGATCGTGATCGCGGTCTGGGTGCTGGTGCTGGGCATCTGGTGGGTGTCGCAGTCGGCGTTTCGCACCGCCGATGTGGACCGCCTGAAGGCCCGCCTGCTGGGCACCAGCAAAGAGAAGAAAAAGGCATCGGGCCAGGGGCCGGCGCTGATCCAGCCCGATCAGCCCATGCATTCGCTGCTGGTTCGGCTGGCCGGACGCTTCAATCTTGAAAAACGCCTGCAGGAGATGCTCGAGCAGGCCGGCATGAAGATGACGGTGGCGCGGCTGATTCACGCCTGCCTCGCGGCCGGTCTGGCGGGCTTCGCCATTGTCTGGTTCACGGTTCCCGCGAACTTCCGCCCCTTCGCATGGCTGGCCATGGCCGCGGGGTGCGTGCTTCCGGTTCTGGTGGTGGCGCGGAAGCGGCGCAGCCGGATGAGGCAGTTCGAAGAGCAGTTCCCCGAGAGTCTGGAGTTCGTGGCCCGCTCCATGCGCGCCGGCCACGCCTTCTCCGTTTCGCTGGAAATGATCCACCGCGAGTTTCAGGAGCCCCTGGCGGGCGAGTTCCGGCGCACGTTTGAAGAGCACAACCTCGGTCTTCCGCTCGACGTCGCCCTGCAGAAGCTGGCGCGGCGCGTGCCGTCGCTCGACGTGCACTTCTTCGTGTCGGCCGTTCTGCTGCAGAAGCGCACCGGCGGCAATCTGGCGGAGATTCTGGACAAGCTGGCCTATGTCATCCGCGAGCGGTTCAAGCTGCGCGGCAAGATCCGGGCCATCAGCGCGCACGGCAAGATGACCGGCACGGCGCTCACCTGCATTCCCATCGGCGTGGGCGTCCTGATGTTCTACGTCAACCCGGACTACATCCGTTTCTTCTTCCTGGACGATGTCGGCAACATTATGCTGGCCGCCGCGGTGGTGCTGCAGCTGATCGGCTACGCGGTGATCCGCAAGATTGTGAGCATCGAGGTCTGACATGCCCATCGTACTTGCCTGTCTCATCTTCGTGGTCATCGCCATCGGGGCCTCGTTCCTCGGGATGAAGCTCTGGGTACAGCCCCGGGAAGCCATGGACCGGGTCACCGGCGCGGTTACGATCGAGCACAACGAGGAACCCGTGCATCCCAGCCTGATCTTCCGGGACATGATCCGGAAGCTGGGCACCATGGTGCCGGTTTCTCCCAAGGACGTCACGGTCATGCAGCGCCGGCTGATTCGCGCCGGCTTCCGCACGCCCAACGCGCTGAAGATTCTCTACGGGGCAAAGCTCTCACTCGGCGTGCTGCTGCCGGTGATCACCACCCTGTTGATATTGCCCGGCCAGGCCGATTCCAGTAACAAGATGCTCGCGATTCTCGCGGCCATCGTAATTGGTTTCTTCGGCCCCAACGAATACGTGAAGATGATGGGCCGGAAGCGGCAGAAACAAATCCGACGGGGACTGGCGAATGCCCTCGACCTGCTGGTGGTTTGCGTGGAATCGGGACTCGGTCTCGATCAGGCCATCGTCCAGGTGGCCAAGGAACTGGAGCACGCGCACCCGGAGATCTGCGAGGAATTCTCGCTGGTGAACCTTGAGCTGAAGGCCGGCAAGCGGCGCGCCGAAGCGCTGCGGAATCTGGCCGACCGCTCGGGTGTCGACGATTTGAAAAAACTGGTGGCGGTGCTGATTCAGGCCGACCGCTTCGGCACCGGCGTTGCCCAGAGTCTGCGCGCGCACTCCGACTATATGCGGGTACAGGCGCGTCAGACCGCCGAAGAGAAGGCAGCCAAGCTGGGCGTCAAGCTGGTGTTTCCGATTTTCTTCTGTATCCTGCCGTCGCTGTTCGTTGTAACGGTGGGGCCGGTTGTAATGCGCATCATCCGGGAACTGATCCCGATGATGAACAACATGTGAGAACGAGTTTTTGAGAAAGGAGAAACACGATGGATAGCAACGTAATTCGCGTCGTGTGCGCGGTTCTGGCGATTGTCCTCCTCGGATTGATCGTGCTCCGCCGCAAGAAGAGCGCTGAATAGTCCTATTCAGGCGCATGCAACGGATTCAGCGGGGCATGGAAAGCCCAGCCGTGCCCCGCGACGCCCGCCGCGGGTATTGCCCGCGACCGGGATGGTAAGTCGCGCCATTCCTTCCTCGCCGAACGTGGGGCTGCAGGGCGAACGGAAGGAAGCAGGCAGCTTTAGTGTGGGGTGAACGTATGTGCTGGAGAACGTATTTGCGACTGCTGGCGGTTGCGATCCTGGCGACTGTCGCGGCGACGGCTGGGACGTTTGGCACCGTGGTGCCTATTGGCGGCGAGGCGTCTGACCTGACTCTCGACGAAGCCCGCGGTGTCCTCTACATCGCGGACTTTACAGCCAACCGCATTGAGGTCATGTCGCTGACGACTAATACTATCCAGAGCGCTATCAATGTCGCCGCGCAGCCCAGCTCCATGGATATCTCGCCCGACGGCCGCTATCTGGTGGTAACGCATTTTGGCAACTTCACCGCGCCCCTCACGTCGTCCAATCTGCTCACCATCATTGATCTGAACACCCGCGGGCAGCAGACTCTGGCACTTCCCAGCGCGCCACTCGGCGTAGCCTTCGGCTCCGATGGCATGGCTCTCGTGGCCACCACCACGGAGTTTCTGGTGTTGAATCCGTCGCTGGGGACCTTTACGCTGCTGGCGACCATCGCACAGGTCACCGCCACCACCCTGCCGGCGCCGCCGGCGAACTTCCCGCCGCAGATCACTCTGGCCTCCCTGGGACACTCCGGAGACCGCACCCGGATCTACGGCGTCACCGATACCATCCGAATCTTCTACGATGCGGTCTATCACCGCATCGTCTCCGACGGTTACGTGTCCACGCCGCCGCTCGGTCCAATGACCGTCAGCGTCAACCAGAAAGGCACGTTCTGGGCCGCGGGCTGGGTGTTGTTCGACTCGCAGGGCGATTTCTATTCGCAGTTTGGCAACATCGCCGGACTTCCCAGCACCGGAACCGTCCTGATCGATTCGGTCCGCTACAAGATCTATGCCCAGATGCCAGCCTCCGGCGCGACACCCGGCACCGGCAACCTCCCGCAACCGACGCTCATGATCACCGACGCCGACAATCTGGCCGTCGACGAGCAAATCCAGTTGCCGGAGAACCTGGGCGGACGCAGCGTGCTCACCAGCGATGGCTCGGTGATGTACGCCGTCTCTGACAGCGGCGTCATGGTGCTGCCGATGAATCAGCTGCCGTCAGCTCCGCAAGTTCAAACCGACCAGGCCGACCTGCTGTTTACGGGCAGCTATTGCACGCGCGGCGTATCCACCAAGACGCTGACGGTGTTCGACCCCAGCGGCAATCAGACGCCCTTCTCCATCGCCAGTTCGGATCCCGGCGTCACCGTTCAGCCGGCCTATGGCGTGACGCCACAGGTGATCCAGGTGAGCATCGACCCAACGGCTTATCTCAGCCAGAACGGCACCGCGACAGCCACGCTGCAGGTCACCTCGCCCGCCGCGGTCAACGTCATCGACCCGGTGCGCGTGCTGATCAATACACGCGATCCCGATCAGCGCGGAACCGTCCTGAACGTTCCCGGGACGCTGGTCGACATTCTGCCCGATCCGACGCGAAATCGTTTCTATGTGCTCCGCCAGGACAAGAACCTGGTGCTGGTCTTCGACGGCACGACATACTCGCAGATTGCGACCCTGCGCACCAACAACACGCCCACTCAGCTGGCCATTACTTACGACGGCAACTGGCTGCTTGTGGGACACGACAACGCCCAGTTCATATCGGTTTTCAACCTGAACACTCTGCAACCGGCAACCCCGGTGCGTATGCCTTCGGGCCACTACCCGCGGTCCATCGCGGCGTCGGCGAACGCGATCCTGGCGGCCAGCCGTGTCGCCGGTCCGCAGCATATGATTGACCGCGTAAACCTGGCCGCCGGCAGCGCCACCTCGTTGCCGTCGCTGGGAGCCTTCCAGAACAACATCAATATAGACACCGTGCTGGTGGCGGCGCCGAACGGCTCCGGCATTATGGGCGCGGAAGCGGATGGCAACACGCTCTGGTACGATTCGACTCAGAACACGTTCACGATCTCGCGCAAGGACTATGGCTCCCTGAGCGGGGCCTACGCGACATCGTCCTGGGGACACTCCGTGGTCGGAAATCATCTGTTGAATGCTTCGCTGGTGCCGGTTGCACAGTTCGAGAATACTTCGGGCTCTGCCTCGGGCTTTGCGTTTATCGATCAGGTCGGTTTCCGCACCAACGTCCAGGCAGCGAGTTCTCCCGGCATCATTGAGCGGGTCGACGTTTCCACGCCGACGCCCTACACCAGTCTGCCCACGCGCACTGCGGAAGCTCCGTTATCCAGTACACCGACTTCCGTGTTCACCCGGACGCTCGCGCCGCTCTCCAGCCGGAATGCGATCGTGGAGCTCACCACTTCGGGCATTACCGTGCTTCCGTGGACCTATGACGCCTCGGTCGCGCCGCCCAACATCGATCGCGTTGTCAGCGCGGCCGATGGCTCGCCCGATATCGCTCCTGGAGGCCTGATCTCTTTGTACGGAGACCAGCTCAGTCCGGTCAGCCTTGTCGCCAGCGAGATTCCGCTGCCGACTGCGCTCGGCGACAGCTGCCTGACGGTGGACGGGCTGGCCGTCCCGGTAATGTTCGTTTCACAGAACCAGATCAACGCACAGTTGCCGTTTGAGGCCACCGGCAATGTCACCTTCAAACTCCTGACGCCGGGTGGAATCAGCAACGACTACAGCACCGTTGTCTCCAGCGGCGCGCCGAGCGTCTTCATGAGCGGTACGGCCGGTCCGCTGACCGGACTGCCCACCATCATCCGCGCAAACAACGACAACCAGCTGGTAACCGCCTCAGATCCGATCCACGGCAATGACACGCTGGTCATCTACCTGACCGGACTTGGCGTAACCAATCCTCCGGTCGCGACCGGCAACGCGGCTCCGATTTCGCCGCTTGCCTACACCGTCGAACAACCCGTCGTCATGCTGGGCGCGACGCCATTGAGTGTGTTTTACTCTGGTCTTACGCCGACACTGGTCGGCGTTTATCAGATCAACGCTACCGTGCCGAAGAATGTCACCGAAGGTTTGTCGGTTCCGCTGACTATCAGTCTCGGCGGTAACACCACCACGGTCAACGTCCGTGTAGTGAAATAGTTGAGGACCCAACTTCTATGTCCGTCCGCAGATTGATCGTTCTGACCATGCTTACGTCGTGTGCGCTGCTCGCCCAGAAATGGGAGGTCGGCGTCGCCGGCGGGGGCAGCTTCTATACGTCGCAGGAATTCACCGGTTCGGTGGCCAGCGCCGACGCCAGCTTCACTACGTCGTTCGCCGCCAGCGCATGGCTGGGCAATGACTCCGGCCGCTTTATCGGAGGCGAGGTCCGCTACGACTACGAGGCCAGCAACCCGCAGTTGAAAGGCGGCGATACCGAGAAGCTCGACGGCCAGACTCACGCGATTCACTACGATTTCCTGTTCCATTTCGCGCCGCGCACCTCGCGCGTCCGGCCGTTCGTGGCCGCCGGCGCCGGTGTCAAGATCTACCGGGGCACCGGGCAGGAGCTCGCCTATCAGGGCCCGCTGGAAAGCGTCGCTTTGCTAACCCAGAAGCAGGATCTTGAGCCCATGGTCTCGGTGGGAGCCGGCATTAAGTTCGAGGTCTCGAAATCGATCCAATTCCGCGTCGAGGTCCACGACTATCTGACCCCGTTCCCCACCAACGTCATTACTCCGAACGTTGGGACGAAGACCAGTGGCTGGCTGCAGAACATCGTGCCCGAGTTCGGCCTGAGCTTCACGTTCTGACCGCCGTGCGCGCCGGGAAGGATCGGCCATGCAGATCACGGTTTATACGTTCACCACGTCTTTGCTGATGGTCTTCGCGCTCTTCGTCCTCTACACGAGGTCGAAGAACTGGCTCGAGAGCAATGTGCCGATCATCTTCTACATCATCATGATCGCGTGGGTGAAATCGTACGCCGATCATGTGCCAGCCCTGCCCGTCTATGTCGGTCTGGCGCTCGCGCTCCTGCTGCGCTTCGAGTTCATGGGCAAGAGCCTGATCCGCTTCGTCAAGTTCGCCGAGTTCTGCGCTGTGGCAGTAGTGCTTTGGGAGTGTTTCAGGTCGATGACGGCGTAGCCGCCTACTTCCGGCCCTTCGCTTTCGCCTCTTTGTCGACCTTAGCCAGCAGCGCCGCAGCATCCTTGTTCTTCGGATACGGCTTCGCCGCGCTCGTGGCCAGATTGACCAGCAGTTCGCGCCGGTTCGGCAGGTCCAGTTGCTTCGGTCCGTACAACGCGGAAAGATCGTAGAGCGCCTGTGCCATTCCGGTCATGAAGACCTCGGTGCTCACGGCCGGTTTTGGCTGCTTGAATACCTCCAGCCCCCTGGCGGTGTCGTCGCCCGCTCCTACTGCTCGTGCCGCCGTGAGCATCACGCCGCGCTGGATCATAGCCAGTTCCAGCTTCTCCATGTCCGATGGCGAAAGCGGAGATCCCGCGGCGAACCGGTCACGCTGCGGAGGCGGTGTGGCGTTCCCCGCCGGTGGCCATGAGAACTCCAGCGGAATCGTGGCCTGCTTGTTCTCCTGGGCAAACTTGTGAAACGAATCGGCCAGCTCCAGAGCCGTGCTGTTCCCGTTGCTGCGCCACACGCTCATCTGGCGCCGCAGCACGCCGGCCATGGCCGGGCTTTTATGGATCGCCGTGTCGCACGCGTCGCTCAGGTCCAGATTGCCGCGGGCCACTCCCAGCGCTACCACAACCTCCCACGGCTGCGCCTTCGCCCTGAACTCGTTCTGATTCGCAGTCAGGTGCGACAGGTTGTCCAGGGTCTTCAGGTAGTCGCCGGAACGCCACATCGCGCCGGCGGCGCCCCAGTAAAATGCCGGCGTGCCAGGCTGCGGCGCGCTGGGACCGGAACTGCACGATGTCAGACACAGAACCACCAGGGCGGCGCAAAATGCCGCCGGAATCCACCGCCGGTATGCCATGTTTGCTCCCTTGAAAAGTCGACGCGAACACCCGCGTGCGGGACATGATTCGACCGTCGTGCCCCACGCAATGTTTATCACCTCCGCAGTGCCGTGACAAGGGGCTCCCGCGCGCCGCGATCTCAAGCCATACGGCGTCGCCGGCCGCGTGTCTCCGTCCGGATCGCCAAACGGCTATAGTGATTGGAGTCGGTCTGGCGGGTTTGAAGTCTCATGCGCCTCGCACTTCCCGTTGGTTTGCTGCTGGTCTCGCTCTCCGGCCCGTCCCTTCTGAACGCGCAGACTCCCGAAATGGTCTCGCGCGACCAGCCCGCCACATTCAAGGCTCGTGTGAATGTGGTGATGGTCCCGGTCGTCGTTCGCGATCAGCAGGGCCGCGCCGTCACGAATCTCCGCAAGGAAGACTTCGAACTCTTCGATCAGGGCAAGCCCCAGATCATCACGAAGTTCTCCGTCGAGACCGCCGCCGGCCGGTCCGCCCGCGAGCCGCAAGAGCCCTCTGCCGATTCGTCCCCCCTCGAAACCCCTGTCGGTCAGCCCGCTCCGCCGCTCCTGCCGGACCGCTACGTCGCCTACTTCTTCGACGACACTCACCTCGAGTTCGGCGATCTGGTTCGCGTTCGCGACGCCGCCGCGCGAAGCATCGCCGACCTGCGCCCCACTGATCGCGTGGGCATCTTCACTTCGTCCGGCCAGAATACGGTCGATTTCACCGACGACCGCGCCAGGCTCCGAGAAGCGCTCGCCCGGCTGCGGCCCCGTTCCATGACCCAGAACAGCATCCGCGAGTGTCCCGACATCAGCATCTACCAGGCCGGCGAGATCGAAAGGAGAAGCGACCTCGACGACCTGACCCACAACGAGCCGCTTCTGGTCGCGGTTTACGACGCGCTGGGGTGTCTTCACCTCGACCCGCAACGAGACCTGTCAACCGCCATCAGCATTTCGCGAAGCATGGCGCAAAAGCAGGCTATGCTGGGCGAGCACGAATCGCGCGGCGCGTTCATTGTGCTCAAGGATCTAATCCGCCGCATGACCGTGCTCCCCGGCGATCGTTCCATCGTACTTGCGTCGCCCGGCTTCCTCGCATCCGACGATCTGCTGCCGGAGGAGTTCGACCTGATCGACCACGCCATCCACGCCAGCGTGGTCATCAACTCCCTCGATGCCCGCGGTTTGTGGACCGACCACGACCACGATATCGACGAGCGGCCGCTCACCGACCTGCACTGGGATCTCATCTCGGCCGCCACCGTCAGTGCCGAAAGGACCATCTACGAGCACGACAGCCACGTGGCCGCGTCCAGCGTCCTGGCCAATCTGGCGGTGGGCACCGGCGGCTCCTTCTTCCAGAACCGTAACGATCTGAGCGCCGGTTTCCACCTGCTGGCAGCCTCGCCGGAATGCGTTTACATGATCGGGTTTTCGCCGGGGAACCTGAAGACCGATGGGCATTTCCACGGGCTCAAGGTGCAACTCAGGACTGGCGCTAAATACAGCCTTCAGGCCCGAAAGGGCTATTATGCCCCCCGCCGTCTTTCCGATCCGGTTGAACAGGCCGCCCAGGAGATTCGCGACGCCGTCTTCTCGCGCGACGACCTGAATGACCTTCCTTTCGCTCTGCATACTCAGTTCTTCAAGTCCAGCGAGACCGCCGCCACCCTGACCGTGGTGGCTCGGGTCGATCTGAAGCGGGTCCCGTTCCGCAAAGCCGAAGGACGAAACCGGGACGATCTTACCGTCGTCTCAGGTATATTCGATAACAACGGGAATCTGGTGGCGGCCATCGAAAAACGCGTTGAAATGCGCTTGCTCGACCAGACTCTGGACCGGCTGCAATCCCAGTCCGGGGTGACCGTGAAGACCAGCTTCGACGTGGCGCCGGGGCGCTACGCGGTTCGCGTGGTAGTGCGGGATGCCGAGGGTCAGAAAATGGCGGCGCAAACGGGGGCCGTCGACATTCCATGAACGATTCCAGATGAGGGGGTGCGGGATGCGGTTTTGCGGCATTCGGGTTTTCGCCGGGATGGTGTTCGTGGCGGGTCTCCAGGCGCAAACGCCTCCGGCTGGCGCGCCGGTGATCAAGGCGGAGACGCGCGTCGTGCTGGTGGATGCGGTGGTGACCGACAAAAAGGGGAGCTACATCACCGATCTGACGCAGAAGGACTTTCGCGTCTGGGAAGACAACAAGGAACAAACCCTGACCAGCTTTTCCTATGAGCAGAACGCGGCGTCGCCCGTGAATCCGCCGCGCCACTACATGGTCTTATTCTTCGATAATTCCACCATGGGTCCGGCCGAACAGATACGAGCCCGCGCCGCCGCGGGGAAATTCGTCGACGCCTACGCCGGGGGGAACAACGTGGTGGCGATCGCGAATTTCGGCGGCGTTCTGCAAATTGCCCAGAATTTCACGACAGATACACAGAGGCTCCGGCGCGCGGTGAGCGGCATCAAAATGTCCGCTGTGTCGCCCGTGGATGAATCGCCTGTGGAGGTGGCTTCCGTCGGCATGCCAAGCCTGGGCGGCGAGGCAGCGGATTTCGGTGTCCACACCAGCCTGCTCGCCCTGAAGAGCCTGGCCCACAGCCTGGCCACCGTGCCTGGCCGCAAGACCCTCATCCTGCTGACGGCTGGTTACAGGATCGCCGATTCACAGATGCCTGAAGTGACCGCGGCCATCAACGAGTGCAATCGATCGAATGTCGCGGTCTATCCGATCGATGTCCGCGGTCTGGTGGCCGGCGGGATTGACGCCACCAGTCCGGGCTCGGGCACACAGGGTCCGCATGGCGCACTGTTTGGAGACCCGGCGGGGGTGCATCCGGCGGCGGCCATCGTCCCGGCGGCCTTTCACTCCTTGGGCCTCACTGTGTGGCCCTACACCAGCTTTGCTTTCCCCGCCCAGCATGGTGGTGGCGGGACGGGTGGCGGTGGTGGAACGGGCGGCGGTGGCGGGGCCGGTGGTGGTGGCGGTCACGGCGGCGGTGGCGGTGGTGGAACGGGCGGCGGTGGCGGTGGAGTGGGTGGTGGTGGCGGCCATGGCGGCGGAAGCGGTGGTGGCGGTGGCGGTGCGCGCGGCGGTGGCGGTGGTGGCGGCATGTCCGGCGGACGAGGCGGCAACACCGGGAATTCCGGCGGCAATTCCGGAAATTATGGCAACCGCGGCGGCGGCAATAACGGAAATTATGGGAATTTCAACAACACCGATCTTAATAACGCGCTGCGCCAGTCGCGCATGATTATCCCCCAGTTGAACAACAGCATCACCGACAATCAGCAGGTGATGTACATGCTGGCCAACGGCACCGGCGGTTTCGTCATTTTGAACACGAACGACCTGGTGGGCGGTCTCGAGAAGATCGCCAAAGAGCAGAATGCCTACTATCTGCTTGGCTACACGCCTCCAGAATCAAAGGAAGGAAGTTGCCACGTCCTCAAGGTGAAGATCGATCGCGGCGGCACCACCGTGCGAGCCCGCAGCGGCTACTGCAACGTCGCTCCACGCGACGAACTGGCCGGCGATCCTATTGAGAAGGAGATGGAAGCTCAGGTATCCGCGCCGCCGGCGGCCGGCGCCGTGCCGGGTTCGCTGGCGGATCCATTCTTCTACACCTCGGCCAATGTCGCGCGTGTCAATGTGGCGATGGAGATTCCCACGGAGCAGATCAAACCCGAGAAGGTGAAAGGCAAGTGGCATGCCGAGGTGAACATCCTTGGCATCGCCGCCAAGCCCGACGGAACGGCCGCCGCGAAATTCAGCGACACCGTGAAGCTCGATTTCCAGGACAAGGACGAAATGAAGAGGTTTAAGGAGCAGCCCATGCACTACGAGAACGAATTCGACGTGGCGCCGGGCAAATATACCTTGAAGGTTGTCTACAATTTCGGACGCAATTTTGGAAAAGTCGAAGCGCCGCTGGCCGTAGATCCCTGGGACGGCAAGGTCTTCAGCCTGAGCGGGGTCGCCTTCAGCAAGGATTTCCATCGCATCACCGGAGAGAACACCGACCTCGACGCCCAGTTGATCGAGGGCCGCACCCCGCTGGTGGCGCAGGGGATTCAGCTTGTTCCCACGGGCGTCTCGCACATCAAAAAGAACGAGAACGGCGCAGTCTATGTAGAGGTTTACGAACCTTTGCTGATGACCGGGGACCCGCCGCAGATCGGGCTCGAGCTGAAGGTCACCGACAGCAAATCCGGAGCCGTGGCTCAGGATACCGGTCTGATGAACATGGCGAGCTTCACGCGACCCGGCAATCCCATCGTTCCCATCGGTTTGCGCCTGCCAATCGACAAACTCACGCCCGGCTCATACACGCTGGCCCTGCAGGCGCGCGATTCCGCGGGGCGCGATTCGGTGATCCGTACGCTCAATATCGAGGTCGAGTAGCTGACCGGGGGCGGCTGCGTCCGCCCCCGCCGCGCTACCCTGAAAGCATCGCCACACCCGTTTCTTCCCGCAAGCCCGAAGTCATGAGCCCGGCCGGATACTGGCCGCAGTTGCACGCGGCCATCGAGGCCGGCGCGGACGCCGTGTATTTCGGCCTCCACCACTTTTCCGCGCGCGCGAAGGTCGGGTTCTCGCTCGCCGAGCTGCCCGAAGCGATGCGCACCCTCCACCGCCGCGGCGTGCGCGGGTACCTCACCTTCAACACGCTGGTTTTCGAGCACGAACTGGAGGAAGCCGCCCGCGCCATCGCGGCCATGGCCGAGGCCGGAGTGGACGCGCTCATCGTGCAGGACATCGGCATCGCCCGTCTGGTGCGCCGCATCGCGCCGGATCTGGAACTGCACGCGAGCACGCAGATGAGCGTCACCAGCGCGGCGGGCGTCGAACTGGCGCGCGAGTTCGGCGCCAGCCGTGTCACCCTCGCGCGTGAGCTGTCCCTGGCAGAGGTGCGCCGCATCCGCGCCGAGTCCTCAGCCGAGCTGGAGATCTTCGTTCACGGCGCGCTCTGCGTGGCTTACTCGGGCCAGTGCTTCTCTTCCGAAGCATGGGGCGGGCGCAGCGCCAATCGCGGCCAGTGCGCGCAGGCGTGCCGCCTGCCATACGAGCTCATTGTGGACGAAGAGCCGCGGCCGCTCGGCGACGCGCGCTACCTGCTCTCGCCCGGCGACCTCTGCACGGTGGAGCACGTGCCCGAGATGGTCGATATCGGCGTCTCCGCGTTGAAGATCGAGGGTCGCTACAAGGATGCCGAGTACGTCGCGCTGGCCACGCGCGCCTACCGCAAAGCCGTCGATGAGGCCTGCGCCGGCCGGCCAGTGGCGCTCAGCGCCGCAAAAGCTCTGCAGCTCGAACAGGTCTATTCGCGCGGTCTGGGGCCGCACTTCGTAACCGGTACCGATCATCAGCGCGTGGTGCGTGGCCGCGCTCCCCGGCATCGCGGTGTCCTGATGGGACGCGTCGAGCGTGTGCTCGCGGCGTCGATCGCGATCGAGCCTGCCGAGGCTCACCGCATCGCGCCGCTCAAGCCGGGCGACGGGCTGGTGTTCGACGCCGCCGACTGGCGCGACCCCGGCGAGCCCGAAGAGGGTGGCCATGTCTATGAAGTCGCCCCGTCCGGCGGAGGCCTCACGCTCCGCTTCGGCAACAACGAGGTCGATTTCACCCGAATTCGCCCCGGCGATCTGGTCTGGCGCACGCACGACCCCGATCTCGCGAAGGAGGTCCGGCCCTATCTCGATGCCGCCCGACCGGTCCGCCGGCAACCAGTTGCCGTGCGGGTCGCCGCCCGCGAAGGCGAGCCGCTGGTGTGCGAGTGGTCGGTGGCCAATGCCCGCGTGCGCCTCGAATCCGAGCAGCCGCTGGAGC
>Ga0335080_10001840_pt1 | contig 21137 bp, 21 predicted proteins | sample Lox_Sample_34_FD_206720 | JGI IMG/M metagenome (GOLD analysis project Ga0335080, IMG submission 206720) | Soil microbial communities from Loxahatchee National Wildlife Refuge, Florida, United States - Lox_Sample_3.4 | ecosystem: Environmental > Terrestrial > Soil > Wetlands | place: USA...
CTCAACTTGATGGTCTGGTATGTGACGGGTGCCATGGACGCCTCCTGTCCTTGCCTGGTTGATTGCCCGCTGACCCGGATACGCCTTACTCGTCGGCCTCGATGTCGTAGCCGATCGCCATCGCCAGCCGGGGGGCGGTCGACACCACCCGTGCCAGTCCGACCGCGGGGGCCACGGCGATCAGCACCCCGACGATCTCGGCCTCCGTCGCGCCGGCCTCGATTGCGCGATCGACGGTCGCTCGCAGCGAGCTGGTGGCGGCCCCGAGGGCCAGAAGCGCGCCCAGCTGGACGAGCAGGTCGACCTTCGGACGCAGCGCCGCGCTCCCGACGGCGTCTGATCCGCTGGTGAGGACCATCCCGACGAACTTCTCGTCGTTGAGCGCCAATCGGCGGAGGAGGCGTTCCGTTTCATCCACGGAAGCGAAGCTAATGCCGCTGGTGGGGCGTTCATCGTCCGATCCGGGTGATACGGACGCTCGGGTCGCGCATGTGACCGGGCGGCGCACGTGAGTTCCGACCGTGGTGCGGGCTTCCGCGAACACGGGGGTGGACCTCCTTGCCCCGGGATCGCAGCTCGGAGAGGTTGTTCCTGGCAGCAGCGCCCGCTGCTGTGCCACGCCCGGTATGCCCCCTGCCGCCACAGTCCCAGCCCTGCGCCGCCCACCGTCGGCGACGACCACCGCCGATCGAGCGGCGGTGGAGGCCGAGCGCAGGCGCCGCCCGCGGCGAACCCGCGACGGACTCGTCAGGCGCACGGCGCTCGTCCGCCGCCTGTCCGGGGCCCGGGAAGCGGCGCTTGTGGTGATCGTCGCGCCGCCGGGGTACGGGAAGTCAAGCCTGCTCGCGGAGTGGGCCGACCACGATGATCGGCAGTTCGTGTGGCTCGACCACGACGCGCTCGCCTCATCCGACGACCTGGGATCGACCGCGAGCTCGATCCTCGCGAGCGCAAGCGCTCCTGGCGAGCTCGTCGTGGTCCTCGACGATGCCCATCTGGCGGCGCCCAAGCTCGTCCGCGATTTCGTCGGGCTGATCCTGTCGGAGCTGCCTGCCGGAGCGATGGTCGCACTCAGCTCGAGAACCGAACCTCCGCTTCCGCTCGGGCGGCTGCGCGCGTGCCGCGCCCTGATCGAGGTCCGCGTCCCGGACCTGGCGATGATGCCGGCCGAAGCCTCGATTCTGTTGCGTCAGGCCGGCCTCGAGCTCGACTTCACCGCGGTGCGGGCGCTGGTCGGGAGAACCGAGGGCTGGCCGGCGGGGCTGTATCTGGCGGCACTGTCGGTGGGCGAACAGGCAGACGCGGCGGGCGCGCTGAGCCGTCTCCGCGGCGACGATCACCATCTCGCGGAGTACTTCCGCGATGAGGTCCTGTCGGCGCTTCCGGCCGACCTGACCGAGTTCGCGGTCCGGACCTCCGTGCTCGAGGAGTTGTCGGGACCCGTGTGCGACGCGGTCCTCAAGACCCACGGCTCCGCGCTGACGCTCGGCCGCCTCGAGCAGGCAAACCCGTTGCTGCGCCCGCTCGACCCGGCTCACGAGCTTTATCGCTGGCATGCGTTGTTCCGGGACGCACTGGCCGCGGAGCTGCGCCGGACCGCGCCCGAGGAGGTGCGGTCGCTCCACGAGCGCGCGTGCGCGTGGTACGAGGCTCATGGCGACACCGACCAGGCGATCGCCCACGCCGTGTACGGGCACGATCTGATCAAGACCGGAGATCTGCTGTGGGCGAACATCGTCGACTACGTGACCCAGGGGCGCAACGAGATCGTCCAGGGTTGGCTCGCCAGCTTCAGCCGTAACGAGATCGGCAGCTACGCGCCGCTCGCGCTGGCGGCAGCGCATAGCTTTCTTGTGGCGGGCAACGCCGCGGAGGCCCGCCATCTCGCCGTCGCCGCCACCGCGGCCGCCGAGCGAAGTCGGAGCGGGCGGGGCTCGCGTTCGCTGCGGGCCGGACTCGCCGGGATCCAGGCGATGGTCGGACGAGCGGGGGTCGAGGGCATGGGGGAGGCGGCCGAGCGCGCCTACGAGCTCGAGCCCGAGGACAGCCCGTGGCGCCCGATCTGCCTGTTCCTGCGCGGGAGCGCGCTGCACCTGACCGGAGATCGCGACGGCGCCGTGCGGCTCCTCGACGAGGGGGCCGACCTCAGCGCCGCGACCGCGCCCAGCGTCACCGCGCTGTGCCTGGCCCAGGCCGCGATGATCGCCATCGAGCGCGAGGACTGGGACTCGGCCGCCGAGCTGACCGACGGAGCCGAGCGCGTGATCGAGGAGCGCGGCCTCGCGGACTATCCGATCTGTGCGCTTGCCTTCGCCGCGTCGGCCGCCACCCGCGCGCACCACGGTCGCGCCGACGAGGCCAAGCGCGATTTGCGCAGCGGCATCGAGCTGCTGACCGTGCTGGGCGACTTCATTCCGTGGTACGGCGCCGAGGCGCGCATCCTGCTCGCGCACGCATCGCTGTGGCTGGCCGACGTCGTCGGGGCGCGCACGTTGCTGGCCGAAGCCTCGCGACTGGCACGCAGAGCATCCGGTGCGGTCATCTTCGAGCACTGGTTCGACGACGCGTGGTCGTACATGGACGCGCTCGCCGAGACCAGCCTGGCAGGGCCGTCGTCGCTCACGATCGCCGAGCTGAGGATCCTTCGCTTCCTGCCGAGCCATCGATCGTTCCGCGAGATCGCGGCGCAGCTCGGGGTGTCGGCCAACACGGTCAAGACCCAGGCGCACGCCGTGTACCGCAAGCTCGGCGCGGCCTCCCGGTCAGAGGCCGTGATGCGCGCGTCCGACGCCGGCCTGCTCGGTCAGTAGCGGAGCGGGGTCCGCTCGCTGAGGAGCGGATCTGCCGAGTCGCCCGAGAGCGGATCGAATCCCAGCGCGAGCGCGAGCCGTGGCGCGCTCTCGACGAGCTGCGCCGAGCCCGCCGCCGATCCCGTGGCGATGAGCACGGCCGCCAGCGCATCGTCGTCGGCGCCGGCAGTGGACGCGAGCTCGACTGCCCAGCGCAGCGACTCGGTGCAGGCGCCGACCGCAATCAGCGCGGCGAGGCGAACGAGAACCCGAGTCCGCCGGTCGAGCGCCGGCTTGATCAGCGCCGAACCGGGGTCGAACTCCGGCGTCGGCGACATCGCCCTCCGCACCGAGCGCTCGTCGTGTGCCGCCAGGCGGCGCAGTACATCCCGGGCTTCGCTCATGATCGGTTTGGTCGCATAGTCCCCGTCGCCGGCGGCCGCGGCATCGTACGAATGGGGTGAGAGGCGGATCGTCTACCAGTACGCGCACTCGGCGAGCGCCTTCGCGACGAGTTGCGCGCGCGAGCGTGCGCTCATCTTGGTCATCGCGTTGCGCGTGTGGGTGCGAACGGTGTTGTGCGCGATTCGCAGCTCCTCGGCGACTTCCGGCCCGCTGTAGCCGTCCGCGAGCAGCTTCACCACCTCGATCTCCCGCTGCGACAGGTCGGCGCGCACCGTCGCTGCCGGGCCGTCGTCGCGCCGGCGCACGCCGCGGGCGGCCCGCAGCGCCACGAACAGCACTAGCTGCCGGCCGGTGACGATCTCGGGATGGCCCGCGTACTCCACGGTGACCTGGGCCCCGTCGGCGCGCAGCAGGTCGATCGCGCCGGTGAACTGCCTCTGGCGCAGAGCGGCGTGCCATTGCTTCTCCGACATGGCTGAATGGTCGGCACGGAGCTCGTACACCGGCCGTCCGATCAGGTCGCTCGGTCTGTATCCGAGCAGCTGGACGTAGGCGCCGTTGACTTCGACGTGACGCCGGTCGTCGTCGAGTAGCACCATCGCGTTCCGCGACTGGTTGAAAGCGTCGCGGAACAGAGCGGCCCAACCCGATCGGGTGTCCGCGATCTCGGTCGTCATAGCTGCAGTCTCGAACTCTTGCAGGCACGGCCCCGCGCGTCCAGACGCGGGGTCGAAACGGTGGTGCACGCTTCCCGGCGTCATGCATGTTCGCCGTGTTGCCCCCGCGGTCCGGGGGTGCAAGGCTCGCGTGGTGAACCCCGTCCGCAAGCTTGCGGCTGCATGGACGATTGCGCTCGTTGCCGGGTCGCTCGCGGGATGGACGGGGACTGCGGTCGCCCAGACGACGGACACCACCACGACGGAGACGACGACGACGACGGTGTCGACGACGGTCACCGCGCCACCGAAGACCACGACCGAGACGTCGACGACGACTGAGACGAAGCCGGGACCCACGACCACGATCAAGAACAACACGACGAGCGTGGTCACCGGCGCTCCCGCGGAGAGCAAGTCGAGCGGCAGCAGTGTGGCGTGGTGGGTGTGGGTGTTGATCGGGCTCGGCGCGGTGGGCGTCGCGGTCGCGATCTTCCAACTCGGGCGCAGCAGCGGCAGCCGCTCTCAGCCTACCCCCGGGCAAGGTGCCGGGCCGTATGACAGGGCGTACCGCGGCCCCGGGCCGGACGACCCCTATCGTCGACCCGGAGGGCCGGACGACCCGTATCAGCGACCCGGAGGGCCGGACGACCCGACGTATCCAGGCCCGCCCCCGCGGTCACGTTAGCTGCACGAAACCGTAGGCAGTGAGCGCGGCCCCGGCCACGCCGGCAACCGGAGCCGCAACGACCGGCCAGTGGGTCTCGATCCACTCGCTGACCGGAACCAGGAGCTCTGCGCCCCGCTCGCCCATGGTCGCGCGGACGACGACGATCGCGATCAGGGGCAGGACGTAGATGAGGTTGTAGAGGACGAGCAGGAACAACTTGCCGGGGGCCGACACCGACGAGCCGAGCACCATCGCGATCGCGGCGAAATAGGGGAACGCGGTCAGCAGTTCGACGCCCGCGATGCCGGCGCCCAGCAACACAGCCGAGCCGCCTTCGGCGGGCTCGCGATGGGAGTCCGAGGGCTCTGACACGAGCGCATCACGGCGCCACCAGAGCACGGCGCCGCCGCACATCACGAGCACCCCGACCACGGCGATCACGTCGTACTTGACGGTCCGGGACGGCTTGGGGAGCAGCGACAGGATCAGATCGCCCAGGCCCAGAGCGATCGCCAACCCGCCGGTAAGGGTCACCGCGAATGCGGTGATCGTGAACACGAGCGACCGCCGGACCGGGTTGGCGCCGAGCGTCAGAAAGACGGCGGCGACGATCAGCGACGGGTTGAGCGAATCCGGCGCCGCGATCACGACCACGGCGAGCGCAAGGGCGGGCACGGCCGTGAGATTGACTGCGGTCAGGGCCCGCGCATCATCCCGAACAGATGATCACCGGTGACCGCGGGGCGGATGCGCTCAGAAGCCGAGCGGGTGCTCGGTCTCGGGCAGCCGGTCGAGGCTCCGGCGGAGCCTGGTCAGCGCCTTGCGCCCACGGTCGGCCCGGAGCACGGCGAGCGCGTTCGGGACTTCCCAGCCGGCGAACATCGGGCACCCGATGCAGATTGCGACGATCAGCGGGATCGCGACGGCGGGGGCCGGAGCCAGGATCGCGGCGACGCAGACGCCGGCGCTGATCAGCGCCGTCAGCACGGCGGCGAGGAGGACGAGACGGGGCTGCGAAGGCCTGGCCGGCCTCCATACCGTCAGTCCATGATCCTCGAGAAGTCCTTCGTCGTGCATGTCGTCCGAGCCTACCCGTTGTCTCCCCCACAGAATCGGCGGCTACTTGACCGGGCTTGAGGCGGGCGCGAGACGGCCGTCGTCCGCTGGAACTGGCGCGGCGGCAAGCTCCTCGTTCGCGGCCTCGGGCATCAGCAACACCGCGCCGACCAGGAAGCACAGCCCGCCCACCCACGTGCCGGCGTTGGCGATCCGCGCGCTGACGGGCTCACCCGAGCCCGGCTCCACCAGCGAGGCGATCGCGGATGCGCCGAAGGCGAGCGAGCCGAGCAGGTTGAGCGCGACGATCCTCCACGCCAGCGTCCGGTTGCGGAAGGAGATCCAGCGGTGGCAGACCTCCGCGAACGCCAGTTCGCTGGAGATCAGGAACGCGATCGAGCCGAACGCATCCGGCGCCCATACACGCGCGTCGGTCTGCTTGGTGGTCAGGCTGTGGTGAAGCGCGGCAAACGTGCTGATGTTGAACAGAACCGTGCCGACCAGCTGTACGAGCGTCGCCAGCCAGTCGATCCGCTTGGGTTCCCATGACGCCGGCCGCCAGCGAACGGGATGCGTGCGGGGCCCGAGCCCGTGCTCGGCGTTGACGGCCTCGGCGTACTGCAGGTAGGCGGCCGAGGTGAAGAACAGCGATCCGACGAAGAACGTCGCGCCGATCCAGGGCCGCGTCGCGGCCCACTGCGAGGCGATCCCTCCGACCGTGAAGCACGCCGCCCCGGTCACGAACAGCACCGCCATCCACCAGTCGCGCCGATGCGGCCGCCACCACACCGACCCCTTCGTGGAGGTACCGGCGCCGGTTGCCCCACGTCGTCGTGCCGGCGATTGCTTGCGGTGCCGGCGCGACTCCCAGCGATGCTCGGTGCCGTCGGGCGCTCGCAAGACCTCGCTGGTGACGAACGGCCCCGGACCGGACGGCGATTCCCGCGTCCAGCCCTCGGGCAGGTCGACATAGCCGCTCATCCGCGAGCGCTCACAGCTCGACGATTCCCTTGACGATGAGCCACACCCCGACGGTGCCGGCCAGGCCGATCGCCACCTCGCGCGAGTGGCCACGGCCCCACTCCGAGGCGCGCTGGACCAGGCCGGCGGCACCCTCCGGGTTGACCGCATAGGCGACGATCGGAAGCTCGACGAGCGCGAACATGATCACGTTGAACACCAGGATCTGGAGCAGCGCCGACGCGGTGGGAGGTTTCGCCTTGGCGATTTCGGTCAGCGCCTCCAGGTACCAGACCCCCGGCAAATTGAGCACCAGACCCGCGACGAACGCCATCGTCATCGACCCGCGCGACAGCGCCCGGCTCGTCACCGATGGCTTGGACGAGGCGTCCGGATCTCGCCTGGGCTGCGCCCGCTTGTGCTTGCGCAGCCCGCGGTTGATCGCTCCGCTCCAGATCCCCCAGGCGACGACCAGCGACACGGCTCCGGCGACGATCGAGACGATCGGCTTGGTCGAGCGGTGAGACGTGCTGACCGCGCCCGAGGCCTCGAGTCCACGGACGATCGCGATGCCGGCGATCATGCTGATCGTGATTCCGCCCGCCAGGAAGCCGAACAGCATGCGCAGCGGGCGGGGGTGGGCGAGGATCACGATGACGCCGGCCAGCAGCGTGGGGTAGACGGAGGCCGCCAGCGCGAGCAGTACCAGGGTCACCGGGTCCACGCGCGTAGCCTCGCGGCGTTTGCGCGCCCCGTCGTCATCCGGTCGGGATGACGACGGTGCTGCCGATTGCTACCCGAGCTTGCCCGACCCGGCCGCGCGCGACAGCGGGTCGCCACCGCGGCCCCGCAGGATCACGGCGAAGCCGACCGCGATCAGCGCGCCGGCGAACGGGCCCAGCACGTAGACCCAGTAGTTACTCCAATCGCCGCTGACCAGCGCCGGGCCGAACGAGCGCGCGGGGTTCATCGACGCTCCGCTGACCGGAGCCGCCCACAGGCCGGCGAGCGCGATGTAGCCGCCGACCCCGAGCGCCCCGATCGTGCCGACATTCTGTGCGGCCGAGGCGGTGCCGAGAATCACGCTGACGAGCCCGCCCGTCAACGCGATCTCCATCAGCAACGCCTGCCAGTTGTGGTACCCGGGTCCCGGGAGGGTCGCGCCGAGGTGCTCGACGTTGCCGAACACGGCGAGCAGAAACACGCACGCCAGGGTGGCGCCGACCAGCTGGGCGAGCACGTAGCTGAGGAAGCGCCGGGCGGGAAAGTCGTGACGCAACGCGAACGCGAGCGAAACCACCGGGTTGAGGTGAGCGCCCGACACCGCGCCCATGAACAGGATGATCGCCATCACGGTGAGCCCCGGCGCGACCACCGCCGCGGTGAGGCTGATCTGTCCCTTGGCATGCAGGATCCCGCCCCCCGCGGCGGCGAGCAACAGCAGGAACGTGCCGAATACTTCCGAGAACAGCCGCCGGTAGGCGAGCCGAGGATCGTAGAACTCGTCCCGCGAGCCGAACTCGAGGCTCAGCAGCTGCAGCGCCCGGGCGCGGTCGTGATCGGCAAGCTGCGCCGAGGATGGTGGAATCGTGGACATCAGACCACGATTGTGTGGCCTGTGCCGGACGTAGCCTCGCCCGAGGGGGGATGTCGAGCCGGCTCGGCGACGAACTCAGCCGCGCCGAGCCGGCGGCGGCGCCTGACGGCGGCGCCTCAGTCCTGACCGATTCGCTGGCCGTACGCGACGAGCCCGTAGATCGCGACGATGTCCACCGTGAACAGCGCCAGCGACCAGAACGGATACGCCGGGATCATCAGCATCTGCGCGATCGCGTTCGCGCCGAGCACGACCACGCCCGCCCAGCGCGAAAGCTGGTTCTTGACGAACACGCCAAGCCCGACGGCGAGCTGCAGCACGCCGATGCAGAGCACGATCCAACCCCATGTCTTGAGGTCGGCGAAGATGTAGTGCTGGCCGGCGACGAAGAAGCGCGCGTTGCCGATCGCGGCGATCCCCTCGATGACGTTGAGGGTCCCGAGCATCAGCAGGAGCACGCCCGCGAACGCCACCCAGCCGTAACCGCGGTCCTGGTCCGCGTAGCCCTCGTACCCCGCGGCTCCCCTGGTCGCCTGGGGTGATGCGCCAACAGACATTGCAGTCCTCCGGTTTTGTCCTCGACGGGTCACGCACCGCCCGTCCTTACGCGTTCACGATCCCACCGCTCAGGGGGGCGGGCAATAGTGCGCTCTTGCCTTTGCGGGACGGGTCGGCACCCCGGTGGGGCACCCGCTGACCTCACCCCAATCAGGTGATGAACGGAGTCCGCTCGCGACACAGCATCCTCACTGTGAACCGAATTCGAGCCAGCGACGCCTCAGCCTCGCGAATGGCCCGGCAATGACCGTCCGCAGGCTTTGGGCCGCCGCCGCGCTCGCGCTCGTGCTGGTGGCGATCGTGCTCGCTGTCGATACCGCGATCGCTCACTTTCCGAGCGGCCTGGCGGTGCTGGCCTGTGTGGTCGTGGCCATCGGCTGCGCGTGGCTTGGCATCTCCCGCCGCGGCGCGGCGCGCACCGGCGGCCTCGCCGCGGCGGCGCTGTTTCTCGCCGGCGCGGTTGCGCTCGTCGTGCTCGAAGCGCGCGTCGTCGAGGACGCGGTCGTGGTGTTGGCGATCATCGCCGCGCTGGGGGCCTCCCGGGAGGCCTTCCAGGCTCACGCCGAGCTGCCGGCGGCGGTTCGGCCCGCCCGGCCCGTCCTGTTCTACAACCCGCTGTCGGGCGGTGGAAAAGCCGGGCGCTTTCGCCTCGCCGAAGAGGCCCGGCGGCGCGGCATCGAACCGATCGAGCTCCGGCGGGGCGAAGATCTCGAGCGGCTCGTCCGCCACGCGGTGGAGGAGGGCGCCGACGCGCTGGCGATGGCCGGCGGAGACGGGTCGCAGGCGATCGTCGCGATGATCGCGGCCGACCTCGACCTGCCGTACGCGTGCATACCGGCGGGCACTCGCAATCACTTCGCGCTCGACCTCGGCGTCGATCGAGATGACGTGGTGGGCGCCCTGGATGCGTTCGTCAACGGCGGCGAACGGCGAGTCGATCTCGCCGAGGTCAACGGCCGCGTGTTCGTCAACAACGTCTCGCTGGGGCTGTATGCGGAGGCCGTGCAGCAGCCCGGATACCGCGACGCGAAGCTGCACACGCTGCTGGAGACGGTTCCGGACTCGGTCGGGCCGGAGGCCAAGCCGCCCGATCTGCTGTGGGACGGCCCGGAAGGCCAACAGTCCGCGGTGGCGATCCTCATCTCCAACAACGCCTATCGCCTTGGCCGGGTCCTCGGCTCGGGCACGCGGCCGCGGCTGGACCGAGCGGTCCTCGGCGTCACGGTCCTCGCTCCGAGCGAGTCGGGGGCCGACGGCACGGTCACTCGGAAGCTCGGCATGGACCAGTGGACCACCCCGACTTTCGAGATCGCCTCGGGCGCCCCGGTGGCGGCCGGGATCGACGGCGAGGCGACGCATCTGGATCCACCGCTGCGTTTCCGGATCCGCCCGGGCGCGCTGCGCGTGAGGATCGCGCCCCAGCACCCGGGCGCCTCACCGTCCGCGCTCGAGCCCGACCAGCCCTGGCGGACGCTCGGGGTTTTGACGAGCCTGCTGATCCACGGCGGACCGACCGACGCGCCGCCGCTCCGGTGAGATCGCGACGACCGGCCGCGCGGGCGTGGGGCGCCCGGTGGCCGTTGGCGAGCCCCGGCGCGCCGGCGCGCCGCTCATCCCTTTCGGGTGATGACTGGGATTGGGGGCTTTCGGATGCTTGGCTGGCGCGAGGACGTCGCGTCTGGCCCGGCCGCGTCCGGGGCAGGATCACCCATCCGAAAGGAGATGCACGTATATGGCAACGCTTGTTGCGATCGCGTACCCCGATCAAGGGACCGCGGAGCAGGCCAGAGCGACAGTCAGGGAGCTCGAGGCTGACCTGATCATCCAGGCCGAGCAGGTCGCGGCGATCTCGCGCGACCTCGAGGGTAAGTACCACGTGCAGACCTCGCACGGTGGCGCATCCGCCGGCGGCGGCGCGTGGTGGGGCGGCTTCTGGGGTTTTCTGTTCGGGTTGCTGTTCTTCATCCCGTTCGCGGGGCTCGCGCTCGGCGCGGGCATGGGAGCGCTGTTCGGCCACTTCGGGTCGAAGGGCATCGACAAGGCATTCCAGGAGCAGGTACGCGACTACCTGAAGCCGGGCACGTCGGCACTGTTCATGGTGATCGACCAGGTCACGCCCGACAAGGCGATCGCCGCGCTCCAGCAGTACGGCGGCACCGTGATCAGGACCTCGCTGTCCGACGAGGACACGAAAAAGCTCCAGGAAGCGCTGCAGCCGCCGACCCCCGAGCAGGCTGGCGTTTCGTCCTAACTGTCACTTCGGCTGTGGGACGCCGCCGGCGGACTCTGAGCACTCGATGAGTCTGCGGGCGGCGTCCCAGGCTGTTCCCCGGTTTGGAGCGATCGTCGCCAGTCGAGCAGCAGGTCGTGGACGGCGGCGGCGCCGACGACCGGTTCGGACGGCATCGGCAACGTCACGGGGTGGAGGATGAACGGCTGGGTCTGCGGTCCGCCCAGTCCTCCGTGGAACGAGATCAGCTCCTCGAACGCGCACCCCTGTTCAACGTCCGCGTCGTAGAAGCTGTTGACCATGATGTCGGCGACGTGCGCGAAGCCGTCCGTCCGTCGCAGGTGGGCGGCCGCGCCCGGCGGGAACGGCGCCAGGGGATCCTCGCCCTCGACCGCGTCGTCCGCCAGGTAGCGGGCGCCGCGCGCGCCCAGGACGACCGGGCCGCGCGCGTCCGAGCGTACGAGAAGGAAGCCGATGTGCGGATGGTTGCGCAGGGCACCGAGCAGCCGCGGATGGCGCTCGTCGATCTCCTCCTTGGACAGCCGGCGGGGCGCGTCCATCAGATAGATCAGGCCGAGGTTTCCCGACGCGAGCACGATCACGTCGTTCTCCCCGATGCCGCCGCTCGGCTTGCCCTCGACGTTTCCGGTGGCTTCGGCGACGGCATGGCCGACCGCCGCGTCGTTCTCATCGCCGGTGGCGAGCCGTGCGACCCTTCCGCTCGCTATCGACCGCTCGACGAACTGGTACAGGTCGTACCCATTGCGTTGTCTGAACGTCGCCCCCTGGGTCTGGCCGTGGTCGGACAGCACGACGATCTCGTACGGGCGGGGCGCGAACCGGCGGGCGCGCTCGATCCGTCCGAACTGCTGGTCGAGCTTGCGCAGCGCCTCGAGCGTGTCGGGTCGCTCGAGCCCCGAGTGGTGGGCGACCTCGTCGTAGCTCGAGAATGTCGCATACACGGCGGGGCGGCCGCGCATCATGTCGCTGAGCACGCCGAACACGATCAGGTCGCGCACGCCGACGCACAGCGCGGCGCGGAGAAACGGATAGCGGCCGCCGCGGTAGCCGCGGGGCCACACCTTGCGTCGCCTCTGCCGAACCGCCGACAGCTTCTCCAGCACCGCCTCCCACACGAACAGGACCAGCAGCCGGGTGACGTTGAACCCGTTGGCCAAGAACGCGCGGTAGCCGGGGTTCGCCTTCTTCTCGGCGCCCATCCGGCTGACGGTGAGGATCATCGCGTCGGCTTCGCCCGAGAACAGGTTCCCGCGGCTCGCGCCGTCATGGGTGAGCAGCCCGTTGCCGTTCGCGAGCCGTCGCTCGATCTCGGCACAGTCCTCGGGCGAGGAGCACGTCATCATCTTCCCCGTCGCCTTCTCGACCCAGCGGAAGGCTGGGATGTCCTCGTTGGAGCCGAGGAGTATCCCGGCCTGGCTGGCGCCGGTCTGCGAGCTGAGGTCGGGTTCCCATTCGTCGAGGTGGTGCGTACCGCGCTCGATCCAGCTCGCCATCTGCGGCGCGTTGCCGTCACGGATCGCCCGCTGCAGGACGGGCCGCGCGAGGCCGTCGACCTCGAGGAACAGAATTCCCGGGGCGGCGGTGCGCACCGCCCCGCCCTGGCGCCGCACGATCCGCCTGATCACCTTCAGCGAGTACGTGTCGTCGTCGTTGGCGCCGAAGATCACCTCGAGCACGAGCATCGCCGCGGCGATCACCACCGAGGCGAGCAGCGCCCAGCCGAACGAGTCGACCCTGATCGTCCTCGTGGTGATGTGCGAGGCAAGCAGCAGCATCAGCGCGTCTAGCACGAGCACGACGACGAAGCCGAGCGCGAGCGTGAACGGCAGTCGGAGTGCCGCGACCACGGGAGGGAGCACCGCGTTCAGGGCCGCGATCAGCACCGCCGCCGCCATCGCGTCCGCGAAGCTGCCGACGCTGACGTGCGGGACGATCGCCGCGGCCACGAACACCGACACGCCGGCCACGAACCAGCTGATCAATACGTGCACGACGTTGTACCGGGGCGCCTGTGGGGTCCACGTCAGCTCCTGGCCGTATGAATCGCTGCTCAGCATCGACCGTCCCGACTATCGACGCCGGCGAGGTTCGCGACATCATCCGTAACGGAGGATGCGCCGGGTTTCATCCGCATCGGATGATGGACGGTGCCGGGGAGTTGTGAAAGGATCGCCGGTCATGGCTACTTCTGCGCGGACGACCAAACCAAAGGTCGTCGTTCATCTCACCGTCGACGAGCGGATCGCGCGTGGCAAGGCGGCGCGCGCCGAGGTTCCGCGATCCCGCCACGCCGAATACGAGGCGCCGCACGACCGCGCGGATCCGGTCGATCTGCTCGAGGACCAGGCGCGCACACGCGTTCCCGAGCTCGTCCCGATTCGCTACGGCCGGATGCTGGTCTCGCCGTTCACGTTCTATCGCGGCGCAGCCAAGATCATGGCCTTCGACCTCGCGGGAACGCCGCGCTCGGGCCTGAACGTTCAGTGCTGCGGCGACGCTCATCTGTCGAACTTCGGCGTGTTCGCATCGCCCGAGCGCAGACTCGTGTTCGACATCAACGACTTCGACGAGACGCTCCCGGGGCCGTGGGAGTGGGACGTCAAGCGCCTCGCCTCGAGCATGATCATCGCCGCACGCGACAACGGATTCGCCGTCAAGGATCAGGACCGGATCGTGCTCGACACCGTCACCGAGTACCGCACGGCGATGCGCACCTTCGCCGGCATGGGCAACCTCGAGGTCTGGTATGCGCATCTGGAGGTCGAGTCGTTGCTGGCGGAACTCGCCCCTACGCTCAAGCGCGGGCAGGTCAAGCGGACGCAGGCGGTGCTGGCGAAGGCGCACACGCGCGACAGCATGTCCGCGTTCGCGAAGCTCACGCAGCGGCTCAACGGCAAGGCCGAGATCGTCGATCAGTCGCCGCTGATCGTGCCGCTTCGGGTGCTCCTCTCCGGCGAGGAGCAGGGGGAGGCGTTCGATTGGTTGCACGGGCTCGTCCGGGTCTATCGCCAGTCGCTCGATCACGACCGGCGCAAGCTGCTCGAAGAGTTCGAGCTGATGGACTTCGCGCGGAAGGTCGTCGGCGTCGGCAGCGTCGGCACGCGGGCCTGGATCGCGCTGTTCTTCGGCCGTGACGGCAACGACCCGCTGTTCCTCCAGATGAAAGAAGCTGAGGAATCGGTGCTCGAGGAGCACGTCGGCAGAAGCGTGTACAGGAACCACGGCCAGCGGGTGGTCGTCGGTCAGCGCATGATGCAGGCGGCGAGCGACATCTTCCTCGGCTGGATCCACGTCAAAGCGGGAATGGACGGAGTCGCGCGTGACTTCTACGGCCGTCAGCTCAAGGACTGGAAGGGCTCGGCCGAGATCGACCAGATGGTCCCGGAGGGCATGGCGGCCTACGGCAGGATGTGCGGTTGGACGCTCGCGCGAGCGCATGCCCGCAGCGGCGACCGAATCGCGATCGCGTCCTACCTCGGCGCCGGCAACGTGTTCGACCGGGCGATCCTCGACTTCTCCAAGGCCTACGCGGACCAGAACGACTCCGACTACGCCGCGCTCGCCGAGGCGGTCAAGTCCGGCCGAGTCGTCGCCCAGACCGGGATCTGACCCGTCAGCCGCAGACCACTTCCGTACGGGCCCTCAGCTGCATTTCGACTTCGTCGCGCTCTGGAAACTGTTTACGGCGCTCACCACCGCGGAGACCTCGCCGGGTATCTGAGCGATCGTCGCCGGGGTCGGCGAGCTCGCGGCCTGCTTGACGGTGGTCGACAGGCCGTCGATCGAGTTCTTCACCGCGGTCGTCTCGGTCGGGAAGTCGCTCTTGGCAGCGTTGATCGCGGTCTGGGCGTCGCTCTGCACCTTGGCCACCGCCGATTTGAGCCCGTTGAGCCCGGTCGCGACGACGTTCGTGCTCGGCAGGGCCTTGATCGAGCTCTCGAGGTTGCTGACAGCGGAGCAGTACGACGGCTTGCTGCTGCCGCCGCACGCGGCGACGGCGGCGCCGCACAACACGATCGCGGCGAGGGTCTCGGCCGTCCGGTGGGGTCTAACCATTGAGTAGCTTCTCCTTTGCCGACTGGTACTCCTCGGGGCTGATCGCCCCTCGATCACGGAGATCGGCGAGCTGCGTGAGCTGATCGGCGATCGTGCCGGTGGACGGTCGATTGGGGTTCTCGCCGTGGCGGTGACGGCGCTCGCGCATGCTCGCCACGCCGGTGCGGATCGCGTGCGTGGCGGCCCCCGACCGCGCCTCGGGGAATTCGACCGCAGTCTGCTGGATCAGGATGTAGGCGCCGAGGAACGCGAGGACCGTGAACACGAGAATGCCGATGGGCTTGCCGGTGGCGGGAATCGGGTCCCAGATGAACAGAAGGATCAGGAGCCCGGCCACGATCCCGTATGTCGCGACGGCCTGCTCGCGTAGGAACGGAGCGATTGCACGACGCGAGGCGTGTGCGGGGCGGGCCGGACCGGCGAACCACGCGGCGGCGACGAGCAGGATCCCGGCGAAGATGGCCCCGCTGGCGACGTCCTTCAAGATCGCAGTCGCGATCCCGTAGACGTCGTGGATCGTCGCCTGCAGCGACGCGTCGCTGGTGAGGGCGTTGGTGATCTGCCCCTGAAGGACCGAGCGGGCAGCAATGACCAGCACGCCGGCGAAGATCCCGGCAAAGCCGATCGTCATCAGCGTCCGCCGCCGATGGCCCTTGGCGAGGAACAGCGCGAGTATGTACAGCAGCGGCACGATGACCAACAGCCAGAACGCCAGGCTCTTGATCGCCTTGCCGCCGTTCTGGACGTACTTGAGCTGATCTGACTTGAAGATCTGAAGCGTCGCGATGTTCGCCGGGAGCTTCGAGGCAATGTCCGAAGGCAGCCCGAGGCGCGACGCGATGTTGTTGACGATCGAGCCGAGATCGAGTGTCACGGCGCCTTGATTGACGCCGACCGCGCCCTTTCTGCCGTTGACGATGTCGACGAACGTCTGGTCGGCGGCGCGGTTGGCCTGCGCCCACAGCTGCTGGACCCGGGGGCGGGTGAGCGCGAGCTCGGCCCCCGAGACGGCGGCGTTGCGCAGGGCGCCGGCGGCGGGGGCAGCGAGCGCCTGGAACTGCGTGGGCAGCCCTTGCCTGATCAGGCCGGCGACGTTGACGTTCGCGTACAGCTGATCCACGATGTAGTTGGCCGTCGTGGATCGGACGTTCTCGTTCTGGAGCAGCTGCGTACTCGTCTTCGACCAGTTGTCCGGGCTGAACAGGAGGCGATTTGCCCAGGTGGCGAAGATCCCGACGACCAACAGCAGCGTGGTCACGCCGATCAGCACGTCGACTCCGATCAGCCGCCGGCGCGAGATCTTCGCCGCCGGCGTGGGCTCCGGCACGGATTCCTCCACGACTTCCTGAGGCTCGGTCGGGTCAGCGGCGGTCTGCGGCACCTCCTCCTGGCTATCTCGCTCGTCAGTTCCCATCGGACACCCCAATCTGTCGGCTCGTCGGTCGCCATGGGATCGTCGAGGCGTTGCAAGGGTTGCGCATCGCCCTATTCGGGTGATGGTATAGACGGCCCGACGCACGAAGATGGACTCGGTGAGCCATGTCCGATGATGAGAAAGCCAGCTCCCGGCGGGGTGTTCTGGGTCCGATCGCAGGCCTCGGCGCCCGGGCGGCCACGGCCACGCTGAGGCCGATCGTCGGCGTGGCCGGAGCGGCCGCCGAAGCGGGTCTCAGCCTGGAGCGGCGGGCGGTCAACCGCGTCCTCGAGAGCGACGAGCTCGAGCGGGTGGTGGTCGTGGCGATCAACAGCGTCCACATTCAGGCCGCGCTGAAGCAGGCGCTCGAAAGCGACGGCGCGGCGCAGCTGATCGACAGCCTGTTCGACAGCGGTTTGATCGACCGTTTCCTCGAGCGGCTGCTGGCGAGCGACAGCCTGTGGACGATGATCGACGAGATCGCCGGGAGTCCGGCGGTCACCGCCGCGATCTCGCAGCAGGGCCTCGGCTTTGCCGATCAGGTCGGCGACGAGGTGCGGGCTCGTTCCCGCAAGGCCGACGACTGGATGGAGCGCGCCGCTCGGCGCCTGATCGGGCGCCAGCCCAAGGCCCTCCCGATAGAACCTGACGCGAGCACGTCATGAGCTCAGGGCCGGTGGCGCCTTGGGGCGAGGTGCCCATCGGCGCCCCGCCGCGCGAGGCCCTGAGCTACGTCGGCCTGGCGACAAGGGTGGTGTCGTTCACGATCGACGCCGCCCTGATAACCGTGGTCGACGTCGTGATCGGGGTCGCGGCCGCGTTGATCCTGTCCCTGCTGCACATCCCCCACGGGCTGCGAACGATCCTGACCGCGATCGGCGCCGCCGCCTTCCTCATCGGTTCGATCGCGTACTTCGCCGGCTTCTGGTCGGCGACGGGACAGACTCCGGGCGCGCGCGTGATGCAGATCCGGGTGCTCACCGCCGACGGTGCGCGCGTCAAGCCGCGGCGGGCCCTGCTGCGGTGCGCCGGCGTCATTCTGGCCGCGCTGCCGCTGTTCGCCGGGTTCGCGCTGATCCTGTTCGACAGCAAGCGGCGTGGGCTGCAGGATCGCATCGCGCGCACGGTGGTGGTGGAAGCGCCCGGGCCATCGATCGCCGACGTGAGCCGGGCGAAGAAACGGGCGATCCGCGAGGCCTCGCGACAGCCGCCCCCGGCGCTCCCGGAGTGACGCGCACGCTCATCCCTGACGGCCGGGGCGCGTGGTCAGCAGCAACGTGACCAGGTAGGCGACGACCACGCCGACGATGATCAGCGGCTCATCGCCGGTCCCGGAGTGGACCGTCAGCAGCGTGGCGAGCACGACCGCCGACAGCGGCAGGCGCAGCACCGCGGTCACCGATGTCCCGAGCCCGACGGCCACCGCGGGCGTCAGCGGGAAGCCAGGGAGGTGCGAGGCGAGGATTCCGCCCGCGGCACCCAGGAATATCGCCGGGAACGTCGGCCCGCCCCGGAACGAACCCAAGCACAGGCTGTAGGCGATTCCCTTGAACACGATCACCCAGATCAGCGCGGCAATCGTCCACGTGCCCGCCTGTGAGATCAACCCCGACAGGGCGTCCTGGCCCGAGAACAGCACCTCGTCGACGCTCCGGCTGGTGATGCCGTGAAACGCGATCGCGAGGCCTGCGACGACCAGGCCGACGGCGGGCAGGAACAGCAGCAGCCGCCGTGCCACCACGCCGTAGGTCTCCAGCCCGCCGAGCATGATCACCCTGACGACGAGCGCGACCAGGATCGCCAGGAGGATCGTCCATCCGAACTGACCGATGGTCGGATGGCCGTAGCTCGGCAGCACCACGGGGCTGAGCGCATAGGCCTTCGTGCTCAGTCCGGTGAACGACCCCATCCCGATCGAGACGAGCGACCCGATACCGGCGGCGAGCAACCCCGGAAGGAGGACCAGGGGGAGCCTCGGCCCGCCGATCCCGCTCGCCTCGATCAGGATCACCGCCGCGATCAGCGGCGATTCGAAGATGAACGACAGCGCCGCGAAGCTCCCCGCGGCCGCGATCACCTGGAGCGACGTCGGCGGCACGTCCCGGCGCGCGAGGCCGATCAGCAGCAACGCCCCGCCCGAGCCGAGCGCGATCAGCGGCGCCTCGGGTCCGACCACGAGCCCGAAGCCGACCGCGGCGCCGCCGGCCAGGATCACGCCCGGAAGCTCGATCGGCCTGGTGGGAGCACTCGTGGCGAGGCCCCGGGCGGGGAGATGGCCGCCCTCCCCGGGCAGGCGCGCGATCGCCAGCGCCACCAGGAGGCCGGCGACTCCGAGGACGGGCAGCGGCCACCACAGCGGCGGCCCGTTGTCGTACCCGAGGGCGTGGGGGAGATGGGTGTAGAGCTCCTTCTGGAGTTGGGCGACGCCCTCGAGGAAGCACCACGACGCCAGCGAGACGACGACTCCCGCGATCGCGACGATCACGAGCAGGACGACGAATCGCTTGCTCCGCATCGCCTGCGCGGCCTGCTCGGCGGTCGGTTCGGCGGCAGTGGCGCTGGTCGCGGTCACGCTAGGCGATGCTTCCAGAGCCGCGGGGCGCGGTCGTCACCCCTTCCGGGTGATCACGAAGTTTGGCGTTTCACTCCCGGATATGTCAGGTGCAGCGCCAACGTCCGCCCGGGGCGGGCTCAATCAGCGTAGATGTGGACGGCGACGGGCACGACCGGGGCAACCTACGAGGCACGCTCGCGGCCGGCATCACCCTGATCAGGTGATCGCCCGGGTCAGCTTCCCAGCCGGCGAACCTGGTCGTCCACTGCGGCCACGGCGGCGACGTAGGCGGCGTGGGTGCCAAGGCACGTCGCCATCACGTCCGGCGGCCACTTCGAGGGTGGCGGGGTGCGGCCGAGCAGCGGGAACAGCGTGAGCGTCGCGCTCATCAGCGTGCCCCCGAAGATCGCGCTCGCCCACGGCTCCGCAACCCGGCGGCGCAGGACCCCGTGCCACAGGCCGAATGCCGAGCCGTAGCTCCAGCGCAGCGCCCACCCGACGTCGCGGTCCTCGCGCGCCGTGACATGCGGGAGGTGCATGATCGAGACGACGATCTTGCCCGGCACGAGCGAGTCGTCGTAGTCGAGCGGGCCCCGGTGGCGCGGCCGGAGCTTGCGCTCGACCACGTAGGCGAGAGACAGCGCGGCGGTGCCGGCGGTTCCGGCCAGCACGCTCCGCACGGGCCATGTGCTCCTCACTTCTTCAGCCTCCTCCCAGCGAAGTTTCCGATCAGGATTCCGAGCACGGTTACCAGGTACAGCTGACCGACGAGCATCTCGAGCACGGCGAGCGCATGGCCGATCGGCTGCGCGGCGGTGTAGTCGCCGAACCCGGTGGTGGTCATGACCGTGAACGAGTAGTAGACGAGGTCGCCGTTGTTCACGTGCCCCTGGGCGAAGTACGGCTTGCCGTCGACCGCGCGGACGAATCCGATCGCGGAGGCGAACAGCATGGCGATCAGCAGATAGATCGCAATGGCCCCGGCGACGGCCTGGACGGTCACGCCCTCGTCGTTGATCAGGCGCAGCAGCCCACCGATGAGAGCGATCGGGATCAGGGCCACGACCACCGTGCCGATGACGAACGTGGCGGCGTCCGAGAGCAGCCCGGTCCAGATCGCAATGACCAGAATCAGCGCGACGCACGCCACCACGAGCGTACGCACTCGGCGGACCTCGGCACGCTGTCGGGACGTCGCGACCGAGACGCTGAGCGCCGCACCGGCCAGCGCGATCCCGAGGGCGCGCGACCAGTGGGCGTCCGGAGAGAGCACCTCGAGCACCACGAAGGCGACGACGATCGCGAGCACGACTCCGTACCGGAACGACGCCTCGGCCGTCGAGGCGCCGCCGTTGCGACGAGCGCCCACCGCGCTCACAGCGTCACCATCCGGTCGACGAGGTCGAGCCCCTCGGTCCGGTGCGTGATCAGCAGGACGGTGCGATCGCCGGCCGCCGCGAACACGTCGTCGACGAGCTCGCTCGCGGTGATCGGGTCGAGATGGGCGATCGGCTCGTCGAGGATCAGCACGGGCGCGCCCGCGAGCAGCGCACGAGCCAGGACGATCCGCTGGCGCTGCCCGCCCGAGAGCTCACGCCCCTCCTCACCGACCAACGTCTCCAGCCCGTCGGGGAGGCGGCAGATCCAATTCCAAATCTGCGCCGCGCGGAGAGCGCCCGCGACCTCCTCATCGCTCGCCTCGGGCCGCGCGAGGCGCACGTTGTCCCGGATCGACGCCGAGAACAGGTGCGATTCCTGGCCGGCGACCGAGATCGCGCGCCGGAGGTCGTCCTGGCGGTACTCGCGAACATCCCGTCCGGCCAGCGTCACCCGGCCGTGCTCGGGATCAAGGAAGCGCAGCAGGAGGTTCGCGACCGTCGTCTTGCCGGCGCCGCTCGGGCCGAGCAGCGCGATGCGCTCGCCCGGCTCGAGCCGGAGAGTGATGTCCTCGAGCGCCGGGCGTTCCTCCCGCGGGTACCGCGCGGTGACGCCTTCGAGCGCCACCGCGAACGGAGATCGGGGGACCGGGGCCGGGTTCAAGGGATCCCGAACAGCGGCGGTGCGGTCGGTGAGCTCGAGCACCCGACGGCCGGCCGCCAGCGTCGCCGACAGCTCACGCGCGGTCGCCGCGAGCGGCGTCACGGCCTCGAACGCGGCCAGCGAGAGCAGCG
>Ga0335080_10001843_pt1 | contig 21116 bp, 19 predicted proteins | sample Lox_Sample_34_FD_206720 | JGI IMG/M metagenome (GOLD analysis project Ga0335080, IMG submission 206720) | Soil microbial communities from Loxahatchee National Wildlife Refuge, Florida, United States - Lox_Sample_3.4 | ecosystem: Environmental > Terrestrial > Soil > Wetlands | place: USA...
CGACGCGCGGAAACATGCGCAGCTCCTCCATGAACACACGCGCACCGATGCGATAGTTGGGATAGATGAGCAATCCCAGAAACGCCGTGAGAAGGTAGAGCACGACGATCGCGTTGACGTAGCCGGTGCCGTTGACCGCGCGGAAGCGGGCGAAGAATCCGCCCACCGGCGCCCGCACCGGGGCCAACACTCCGAGCGTCTGATGCGTGACGGCACCGATCAGCGCAACGGCCAGCAGCATGTGCAGCAGCAGGAGATAAACCACGCGGCGTCCCCCTTGTCATTTTGTCCGCCGGTCTCGCTTTGCCGATCAGGCTATCACCTGTCTTGTCGAAGCGTCCAGGCCGGGCGGACCGCCCGAGTGCGCGGCGAAACTCTGCGCGCGACGGCGCTGCTACGCAACGCGAGGTGTTCCGCAGCGAATTTATATTGATCTCGCACTCAACGATACGCATAGTGAGCGCGATGGTTCCCCGATCCGGGGATCAAAAGGGAACGCAGTGAGGGCCTGACGGTCCAAAACTGCGGCTGCCCCCGCAACTGTGAGCGGCGAGCCGCGCGCCACAACGCCACTGGGAAACCGGGAAGGCGGCGCAAGGCAGAGACCCGCGAGCCAGGAGACCTGCCATCAGCCGTGGTCACGCGCGAACACATTGGGCGGGGTGCACCAGTGGGGACCAGACACCGCCTCTGATGTGAGTCGGCTTCTGGACTTTGGTTCGCGGTGACGTGTCACGTCGCTGCGAGGCCAAATCCGTGTCCACCGTTTCGCGATCCCTGACCGCGCGTCAGGCAGTTTCCACGCTCGCCATCCTGTTCGCCCAATCGCTTCTCCCCTCGTTGGCGCTCGCCGACGACACCGCGCCCCCGACCGCGGCCTCGCCCGCGCTGACCCAGGGCACGCCGCTCACTGCGACGGAGATGCCGCCCATAGTAGTCAGCGCCACACGCCTGCCGACGCCCGAAGAGCAGCTCGGCAGCAGCGTGACGGTCATCACGAGCGAGGATATCGAGCACAAACAGGCGCGCACCTTGCCGGAGGTTCTGCAGGACGTGCCCGGCCTTAACCTCGTGCAGATCGGCAGCCTCGGCGGCACGACCTCGGTGTTCATGCGCGGCACCAACGCCAACCACACGAAGGTCTTCCTGGACGGCATCGAGGTCAGCGACCCCAGCTCCGTCGACGGATCGTTCGATTTTTCGCAGGTCCTGGCCTCGGACATCGACCGGATCGAGGTCCTGCGCGGGCCGCAAAGCGGCCTCTACGGCTCGGACGCGATCGGCGGCGTCATCAACATCATCACCAAGTCGGGATCGGGCCCGGCGAAGGTTCGCGCTAGCATCGAAGGCGGCTCGTTCGCGACCTTCAACCAGACCGCCGGCACCAGCGGCTCGGTGTCACGCTTCCACTACACGTTCGATTTCTCGCACTTCCATACGGGCGGCACACGGGTCACGCCGACGAACCTGGTGCCGGCAGGGCGCCCGGTGAACGACGACTCCTACGACAACAAGACGTATGCGACCAAGCTCGGCGCGGACCTCACCGACAATTTCGACGTCGGCGTGGTGACGCGCCTCACGCAGACGGCGCTCACGTCGACAAGCGACGACTCGCTCGGACCGGAGGCGATCCCGAGCGACAGCGACAACCGCGAGTTCTTCACCCGCGGCACGGCACACCTCTCGCTGTTCGATGGCGTCTTCGATCAGACCGCGGGGGTCGGATACACGGATTACCGTCGACGCTTCTTCAATCCGAATGCGACCGACATCGCGAACGGCAACGACCCTAGCTTCTTCCGCGGCAATCGCACCAAACTCGACTGGCAGGGCAATGTGCATGTCATGCCCGGCCAGATCGTGACCCTCGGCGCCGAGCATCAGATCGACCGGATCGACGACAGCTCGCCGGTCCAGGCGGACATGAGCAACAACGCCGGCTTCGCCCAGCTCCAATCGAGCTTCGGCGACCGGTTCTTCAACGCGGCCAACGTCCGCTACGACGACAACGACCGCTTCGGCAACAAGGCGACGTATCGCGATGCGCCCGCGGTTCTGTTTCCGGAGACCGGCACCAAGCTCAAGGGCAGCGTCGGCACCGGCTTCAAGGCGCCGACTCTCGACCAGCTCTTCGACAACTTCCCGCAGTTCGGCTTCTTCGCCAACCCGAACCTGATTCCCGAGACCAGCATCGGCTACGACGCCGGCTTCGAGCAAGGCCTGCTCGACAAGCGTGTGCAGTTCGGCGCCACCTACTTCCACAACGACATCAAGAACCTCATCACCACCAACGCCGCCGGCGCCTCCTACGAAAACGTCGGCCGGGCCACGACCTACGGCGTCGAGAGCTTCGTCGCCTACAGGCCGTGGGATCCGCTGAGCCTGCGTGCCGACTACACCTACACTAGGGCGGAAAACGACATCCTCCACGAGGAGCTCACCCGGCGCCCGAAGAACAAGGCGAGCCTGAATGCCACCTGGCAGGCGACGGACAACATCTCTTTCTCCGGGACGGTCCTCTACGTCGGGCCCTGGATCGATTCCAACCGCGCCGGCACCGTGACCGGACTGACCGCGAACGGCTACACGCTCGTGAACCTCGCCGCATCCTACGAACTCCGCCCCGGGGTCACCACGTTTGCGCGCATCAACAACCTGCTCGACAAGCAGTACCAAGACCCAATCGGCTTCCAGCACCAAGGGTTCGGCATTTTTGCCGGATTACGAGTCGCATTCGATGCGCTCGATGCCATAAACTGGCCCCGGCTGTTCGGGCATGACGATCAGCATCGGATGTGAAAGCTCGGGGGATTTCGCGCATGACCGTTGAGACCGGGCCGGAACGAATCGTCGAGGAAGACGGCGCCACGGCGGAGGTGTTTCCGCTGCCGGCCGACGCCAAGAGCCTGGAGGCCCTGCTGCGCGATGTCTTCGCCAATCATTGGCACGAGATCACGTTCGGCCCGATCATCCAGGGTGCGGCGTGGGAGATGAAGGCCGCCGAGGCGCCCGAGAAGATCGCCATGTTCGACGGCTATCTCACCGTCACCTTCGGCGTACCGCATTTCCACATCTGCATCGGCGAGCACAAGGGTCAGCACAACAATCCGGTCACGCCGGAGCTCGCCCTCCACCGCCGCACCTCGCGCGCCGAGCTGTACCGGCGGCTCAACCGCGACGGCACGCCGGTGTCGTGGGGCTTGCGCCTGTTCAACGGCAAGAACGAGCAGCAGATCACGGTCCTGCTGCCCAACCCGTTCCTGCATCCCGACACCGACAAGGTACTGAAGACGCCGGACTGGTCGCGCCTCGCCCTCTGGAACAAGTTGCGCGCGCGCTGGCTCGATCTGCCCGAGGCCGATCCGTTCGACCGTGCCGGCCAACGATTTCGCCACGATTGAGAAGCCCTGTAACCGAGAACCCCTGTCAAGGAGCGATGACCATGCTCAGCCAAGATCTCTCTTCCGATCTCCACGCCCCGGACGGCTGGCGCCGCGCCGTTTGGGTCGGTCTGCTCGTGGCGACGACCGTCGCGTTCAGCTTCGGCCTGTCGTGTGCCTGCCCGTTCGCCGGGCTCGGCGCCGCCGCGGCAATGACCATGCGCGGCCGCGACGCCCTGTTGCTGACCCTGGCGGCGTGGGCCGCCAATCAGGCGATCGGCTTTGGGCTGCTCGGGTATCCCGAAGATACCAGCACGCTGACCTGGGGCGCCGTCCTCGGCGTGGTCGCCGTGCTCTCGACGTTGGCGGCCCAGCGGATGGTTCCCGCGCTGCGGCGGCAGCACGGCCTGGTCGTGGCCGCGGGCGCGTTCCTCGCCGCGTTCGTGGTTTATGAGGGCGCACTGTACATCGCGGCCGCCGGCGCCTTGGGCGGCGTCGAGGATTTTGCGCCCGACATCATGGGTCAGATCTTCACGATCAACGCCGCAGCGTTCGTCGGCCTGCTGGTAATGAGTAGTCTGGGATCGCTCGCCGGTCTCGTCGCCAAGCCAAGGCTTGGCCTGCCGGCGGCGGGCTAAGCTTGAGAAGCGGCGACTTGAGGGGCTAGGAAATCGACCGGCCCCTCTGGCGCCCGATGGTCCATGAGATCGTCTCGCCGCGCATGATGCCGCCCACCGGTTTGCCGACGTGCCGGTCGAGAACCTCCCGCCACGGCACGAGCGTGAACTCCCGCGAATTCTCGATCAGTGCGAACCGTCCGCTGGCCAGGTCGACGCGTCGCCGGTACGTGCCTTCGATCCGCTGTCCCTCCCGGGCCTCTGCATAGGGGACGCCGAGGTCGCTCGCAACCTGCGCCGCGACCCGGTTGAGCTCACGACGGCGCAGCAGTGCCAGCAGATTGCGCCGATAGATCACCTGATCGTCGCTCGGCTCGGCCAAGCCTTGCTCGATCAGCCACTGCCGGCGTCGCGCCATGGCCGCGTTCACTTCACGGCCGAAGCCGGCATCACCCATGGTCTCGGGCGTACCAGAGACGAGCTGCCGGTCGAGCCACGTGGCGCCATCGGCACGCATCTGCCGGTCAAGGTCGAGCGCGGACAGAGTTTCGATCACGACCGGACGCGCCGCCACCTGGGCACGCTCGTAGCGGAGCGCCCGCTCCAGAAAATCCTCCGGGATCCGCCACGTGCCGTCCAGCTCCCTCTCGATCTGACCGGCACGCCGTAACGCCTCCAACCGGCGGACATGCGTCTGGACAAATGCCGCGGAGCTCGTCGGGTCATTCAGCAGATGGAGCTCTTCGCTGTACCGCCCTTCGTTGGCCCGCGCCACCGCCGCGATCGTCCGGTCCGCGTCGCGCGGCTCCGCCCGATTCGGAGCCACGGCGACAACCGCGCCGTCGGGAATGGCCTCGACCGCCTCCCCGTTCCCAACTGCAACGTAGTGCGGCCGGCCGTCGATACCGTCGAGCAGCACGTAGTGCCGGTCATGCAGCTCGTTGGAGAGGCCGCGCTCGACCAGCCGCCCGACCACCCGCGGCGCGCTCTCATCTCTCGGGTCATAGATCGCATAGGCTTCGGCGTCGCGGACCTGGCCGGTCCGGCTCATCGCCCGGTGCATAGTCTTGATGATGTCGTCGCGGTCGCCCAGGGCCCGCAACGCCGGCTCGAGCTCGGGCGACAGACGCCACAAGCTCGGTGCCTCCTCTGCGGCGAGGCCAAGCTGCCGGAGCCGCTGCAGCCGGCCAGCGTGTAAGGTCCGCCGGAATCGCGCGTCGGCGCCGATCGGACGTCCGCGCAGGTCGATGATCGCTTCGGCGCCTGCTTCACGGATCAATCCGCGGTCGAGGCTGGTGAAGCGGTCCTGGTCGATCTCTTGTTTGAGCCGCGTCTCGATCTCGAAGTCCGTCCGCGGCCCGAGATCGAGCGTGGCGAGCTCGGTCGCACGCTCGCGCATGCCATGGGTGATGTACTCGCGCGCGATCACGAGGTCCTGCCCCCGGTCGTCCTTGCCGCGTAGCACGATGTGCGTATGCGGGTGCCCGGTGTTGTGGTGGTCGACCGCCACCCATTCAAGCTTCGTCCCGAGGTCTGCCTCGACGTGACGCATCAGCCGCCGCGTGAACTCCCTCAAGTCCCGGTATTGCACCGCGTCCTCGACCGCGACGATCATCCGGAACTGGTGGCGGTCCTCGGTGCAGCGCGCGAGGAACGCCTTGCCGTCGGCCTGCTCCTCGGTGGCACCGTACAGCTCGCCCGGCAGCCCCTCGCGTGTCACGCCGTCGCGCTGGATGTAGCGCAGGTGCATGCGGGCCGCGTTCTGGCCCCGGCCGGCCACCCTGACGATCCGCGTCTTGATGATGACGCGTCGCGCCCGCAGGCCGCGATACCGGTCGCGGCTGCGCAGCACCCGCGCCACGCCGGCGCCGCGCCCGATCCGGCTGCCGGTGAACGCCCGCCGCCGGAGCGAGAGGCCACGGCCGCTGCCGCCCGCTAATGCGAGCGACCGCACGGCCTGGTGCAGGTAGCGCCGGCCGCGTTTGCCGCCGCGCGAGCGGATCTTGCCGAGCTTCGGTTTGAAGTCGTCGTCGCGCATCGAGCTTAGCTGCGACCGAGCCGCCCTCCAGAAAGCCTGAGAAACCGCGCTTCCCGGATCATGAAACCGTGCGAGGCCAGGGACTTCTCCGGCCCGACCCGGAACGCGCGAAGCCGTTCCGGGCGCGCAACCGATGTGCAGACAACGACTTCGCCCGGATCATCCGGGCGACCTTTAATCTTGCTTACCCATCTCTCCCATCCCCGCCCCGGCCAATACGTCCACAGCGGCACCAGGACTCCGACGATTTCAGCGCGTGAGATCGGCCCGAAATATCGGCTGTCGAACGAGTCCGGGACGCCCTCCATCAGCAGAAAAAACTCGGCCGCGCCGAGCGTCCGACACCCGGTCCAGGCCGGCAGCGGACGGCCCAAACTGTCGCGCTCGAGCCGCTCCGCGACGGTGGTCCCGTCGATCAGGACCCGTCCTCCAACGGTGCAAATCCTGCTGCCGGGGCCGGCGGCAACCCGCTTCACGAGGTCGATGCTGGCGGGCAGATAGCCACGCGCCGCAGCGAGCCGGCGCGCGTCCGCTGGCGGCTCGGCGAGCACGAAATCTCCGACCTCAGGCGCCTTCTGCGTGAGCCAATAGAGCCCGAGCGGGGCGCTGGCGCTCGCGTTCCAGACCAGCCGGGGTGCCGCCGCGGGATGCCAGACCAACGTGCCAACTGAAGCGAGCGCAACACCGATCAGCGCCGCGCGCCTAGTCATGGCCGCCACCCGTCGCCGACCGACTCTCGTCGTTCCACGCGTCGAGGTCGTCGATGTGATAGTGGATCGCGTGGCCGTGGCGGCGCCACTTGGGACCGCGGCCCTGGCGGCGCATGCGCTCCAAGGTACGCGGCGAGAGTCCGAGATAGTGCGCGGCTTGGGCGGTGGTGAGGAACGGGCTGCCGAGCTTGGCCTTGGCAGCCCGGATCAAGGCATCGACGGCTTCTTCCACGGCGCACCTCATCGGTCGGGAGCGCGCCGGGCACGGCGCGCCGGTGGTTCGATGCTGGTAGGGACTCCACGTTCACGGGAGGGGAGGAAACTCCGTCGCGGGTTTTCTCCCCTCCCCGGAGTCGCCTTGTGACTGGTTTGGGCAACGCGGACTCGGCGCACGCCGGCAAGGTCTTAGGTCGAGCGGTCGCACGTTCCCGCGGGCCGGAATTCGCTCACGTGACAAAATCCGGCGCCCCGCCGTCCGGTTCGGCGAGGCGCCGGCGCTCCCGGTGCCGTGCTGGTGGGATCAACCGACGGTGCGGCGGCGGACGATCCAGACGGTCCCGCGGGCGGCGCCGCTATCCGCTGCGGCGGTGCTCCGCCCGGCGCGCGAGGAGACGGTCCGGGAGCGAAGCCCCCGCGCGGCAAGCGCGGGGGCCAGTCCGCTCGGCCGTCAGTCGGCCGGGTTCCAGATCACCGCGAGCTCATCGGGACTGTCCTGGCCGGCGGCGCGGCCGAGGTTCGCGTAGAGCTTGCGCGGCCCGAACTCGGGTGCGGCGAGGCTGAGGCTCACGTACTCCTTGCCCGAGGTCTCACCCGTGCGCAGCCATCCGGCGCCGATCTCGTAGCCGCGGGTCAGCACCCGGAAGTCGGGCTGGTTGTCGGCGGTCTTGGACGTGTTCGGCACGATGTCGACCTCGGCGCGGATGCTGAGGGTCCGAAGCTGGCCCTTGTAGCCGCCGTTCTCCTGCTTGGTGACGTATCCGATCGCGGGCATGACTGTCTCCATCTCTGTCGCGGGGGCCAATTCCCCCTGCGATGGCGGACCCAAATGGGCGCGGCCGGACCCGTGAACCCCGAAATGAAATGGAGGGGCCGCAACGCAGTGGAGGACCCGAGCGGCCAAGTTTTTTGGAACGAAGTGATCGCGAGGAATGCGCCGCAGGCGCAGGGGAAAAAACTTGGCCGTGACGGTTTCACCAGGGGACGGCCCGCCCATAGGTTCCGCCCCAGAGCAGGGGGATGGCCCCACGCGGGATATGGAGACGAGTGAGCCGCGGAGCGTCGCCAAGCGGGTGCGGCGGCGAGGACAGCGAGACCCGGCCGTGCCGAGACCCGTCGTGACCGGACACGGCGAGTGCGGCCACCAGACCGGCGGCGGGCTGACTCGCGGCGGCGCTGCGGCGCCGAACGGATGCGCGGGTGACCTCGGGCAAGAGCGTGGGCGAGCCCGCCGCTCCGCAAAGTTCGGGCGCGTGAGCGCCCGCGACAGGCGTATGCCGGCCGGCGACAGCGCTCGCGGGAACACACACCCGGCGGGACGACGGTGGTCCGGCGGCCGTCGTGCGGGCGCGGAACACGGGGCCATGACTGTTCCCTGAGCAGCGGCGGCCGTGCCGAACGGGAGCGGCGCCGGCTGCCCGGCCGTCAGGTGACCCGCTCTTCCTGGTACGCGGGACCCCGCGCCAGGGCGTCGAGCGCCGCCAGAATGCGGTCGGGCGGCGCGTCCTTGGTGATATACCCTCCGGCCCCCGCATGCAGAGCGCGCGACATGGACCTCGGACTATCATGCATGCTTAGGACCAGAATGCGCGCGTGCGCGTTCTCGGTCTTGAGCCGCCGGATGACCTCGAAGCCGCTCATTCCCGGGAGGTTCAAATCCATGAGCACGAGGTCGGGGCCGAACTCGCGGAAGGCGTCGAGCGCCTCGGGGCCCGAGGCAGCTTCGCGGATATCCATCGCCCGGCCCGCCAGCAGGCGGCGCAGCGCCGAGCGCACGATGGGGTGATCGTCGACGACGAGGAGCTTCATGAGCGCGGGACGTGATCCGTTGTTCGTTCCCTGGCACAGTGGCATGAGGAGCCGAGGATTGATATCGTGTCGGCGGCCCCGGAATAGTTCCGACTAAGATCAGGAAGACTTCCCGGCGAAATCGGGAAGACTCGCCATACTTCCCAGCATCGGCCTGTGCGTTAATGTGCCCCGAAAAAAGAAGCGGGAGGGGGAGACGTGGCCGGACGACTCTGCTCCATCGCCGGGCTCGTGCTCGGCGTGTTCACACTCAGCGTGCTTGCGGCACCGGCCGCCGCACAGACCGCGGACCAGGCGCCGCCCACGGCGATTTTGCCGACGGTCGAGGTCATCGGCACGAGCCCGGTCCCCGGCACCGGCATCGACCATGACAAGGTGCCGTCGAACGTGCAGACGCTCAGCGCCCCCGATACGACGACGCGGGGGCCGACCGCGTTCAGCACGCAGCTCGACCAGAGCCTCGGCAGCATCAACATCAACAGCAACCAGGACAACCCGTACCAGCCCGACCTCCAGTACCGGGGCTTTGAGGCCTCCCCCATATTGGGCACGCCGATCGGCGTTGCCGTCTACCAGAACGGAATCCGGCTCAACGAGCCGTTCGGCGACAACATCAACTTCGACCTGATCCCGGACTTTGCGGTCAACCGAACCAGCATCATCCCGTCCAATCCGGTCTACGGCCTCAACGCGCTGGGCGGCGCGCTCGTCCTCGACATGAAGAACGGCTTCAACTTCCAGGGCAGCGAGGCCACCTTGGCCGGCGGCTCCTTCAACCGCCGCCAGCTCACCTTGCAGAACGGAACGGACCTCGGCGGAGGCGTCGCGACTTATGTCGGTGGTAACTACTATCGGGACGACGGCTTCCGTCTGTTCTCACCCTCGCTGGTCCGTCAGCTTTATACGGACATCGGTTCGGAGCGCGACCGCACCACGGTGCATCTGACCTTTACCGCCGCGAACAACTACCTGAGCGGCGAGGGGGCGGCGCCCGTCGAACTCATCGACGTCAACCGTGCCGCGGCGTTCACGTCGCCGCAGCAGTTCCACGACACGGTCCTGATGCCGTCCTTGACCGCCGCCTATGCCGCGACCGACACCCTGTCGTTCCAGGGCACGGCCTACTTCCGCAGCGCCGGGCGCCGGGTGATCAACGGCAACACGACGAACGCGCAGACGTGCGACGACCCGACCCTGCTCTGCTTCAACGACACATCGACCCCGTTGACCGATACCAACGGCAACCAGATCTCGTCGAGCGTGCTCAATGGCGGCACGGCCGGCGAGAACGACAACAGCCTGATTACCTCGTTCGGGGCCGGCGGCTCGCTGCAGGGCACGCTGACCGCGGCCGTCCTCGGCCACAATAACAACTTCGTCGCCGGCGCCAGCCTCGACCACGGCGACGTCAATTTCAGCTCGACGGCCGAGCTCGGCATCATCGATCCGAACACCCTGGTGGTGCAGGGGCTCGGCATCTTCATCAAGCAGTCCGACGGCTCGCTCGGGCCGATCAACGTCGAGACCATCAACGACTATTACGGCTTCTACCTGAGCGACACGTTCGACGTGACGGAGCGCCTGTCGGTGACCGCCGGCGGGCGCTACAACATCGCGCAGATCGATCTCCACGACGAGCTCGGCGGGCCGATCAACGGCAACAACCGCTACGCCCGCTTCAATCCGTCGGCGGGCTTCACGTACAAGATCCTGCCGAGCCTGACCGGCTATGCCGGCTACGCCGAGGCCAACCGCGCGCCGACCGCGGGCGAGATCGCGTGCTCGGACCCCAGCCGGCCGTGCAGCCTCGACAACTTCCTGTCCGCGGACCCGCCCGGGCTCAAGCAGGTGGTCGGGCGCACCTACGAAGTCGGCTTGCGCGGCCGGTTCGGCGCGGAGGCGATCGGGACGGGCGGCCGGATCGAGTGGAACGCCGGGCTGTTCCGCACCGACCTGTCGGACGACATCCTCAACGTGCCCAGCAACATCATCAGCAGCGGCTTCTTCCAGAACGTCGGCAACACGCGCCGGCAAGGCCTCGAGGCCGGCCTCGGCTATCGCGACGACAAGTGGCGCGTGAACGCGAGCTACAGCTACATCGACGCGACGTTTGAAAGCCCGATCACCCTGAGCTCGCCCAACAACCCGGCGGCCGATGCCAACGGCAACATCCAGGTGACCCCCGGCAACCGCCTTCCCGGCATCCCCAAGAACCGGCTGAAGCTCGACACCGACTACCGCGTCACCGACAAATGGTCGATCGGCGGCAACGTGATCTTCGAGACCGCCCAGTTCTACTTCGGAGATTCATCGAACCAGAACCCGCCGCTGCCGGGCTATTTCATAATCAACCTGCGCTCGTCCTACCAGGTCACCGAGAATGTCGAGGCGTTCGTCCTGGTCGAGAACCTGCTCGACCGCAAATACGCCACCTTCGGCATCTTCGGCCAGGAGACCGGGGCGGGCGGCTCGCTCCCCGGGGTCCCCAACCCGTCCGATCCGCGGTTCAACAGCGTCGCCCCACCGCTGGGGGCCTTCGGCGGCGTGCGGATCAGGTTCTAGCAGAGTAACGGCCTGGGCCGATCGAGCAGAACCCTCAAAAATCCCGCCGCCGCATTCTGAACGCCGTCCTCGGCGGATCGACAGGTGCGATCCGGGCTTTTACGGGCGCGCCCCGGCTTGATTGAGATCAATGCCGGCAGGCCTGCCTCAGGCTTTCCTGCCTTGCGGCGATGGTTCTCCTTCCCAAGATCAGCTTTGGTGGCGCGTCGGCGATCGTCACCAGCCTCGGCCTCATCGTCGGCTTCGCCGCGGCCCACACGCCGCGCCCGACCGTCATGACGGGCCTCCTGATCTTCGCGCTTGCGGACAACCTGACCGATGCGCTCAGCATCCACATCTATCAGGAATCGGAAAGGCTGGAAGGCCGCCGCGCGCTTGAAGCGACGATCGGCAACTTCATGACCCGACTCGGCATTTGCGGCACCTTTGTGCTGTTCGTTGGTGCCTTGCCAGAGGCCTACGCCGTTGGCGCGTCGCTGGTGTGGGGCACGGCACTGCTGAGTGGGTTGACCTGGCTCGTCGCGCGCAATCGCGGCGCCAATGCGTCGGCGGAAATCTGTAAGCATCTCGCCGTGGCCTTGGCGGTGATCGTGGTCAGCCGCGCGATCGGCACCGCAATCCTCGGCCTCTCCTTCGCGGAGTTGTGAGCGCGAGCAGCTTCCGACGCGGCCGGCTTGGCCGCGTGGCGGGCGGCCTGGATTGATCCAGATCAAGGACCGCATAGCCGTCTGGAGGCAGTCTAAAATTTCCCTGCGGCGAGGATCGCGACATGGCCAATGACAGCAAGTGCCCATTCACGGGCGGGACCCACGCCCACACGAACCGCGAGTGGTGGCCGAATCAGCTCAACCTTCAGGTCCTCCATCAGCACTCGGCCAAGTCCAATCCCATGGGCGAGGCGTTCGACTACGCCAAGGAGTTCAAGGGCCTCGACCTGAAGTCCGTGATCAAGGACTTGAAGGCCCTGATGACCGACTCGCAGGACTGGTGGCCGGCCGACTTCGGCCATTACGGGCCGCTGTTCGTCCGCATGGCGTGGCACAGCGCCGGCACCTATCGCATCGCCGACGGCCGCGGCGGCGCCGGCGCCGGCCAGCAGCGCTTCGCCCCGCTCAACAGCTGGCCGGACAACGCGAACCTCGACAAGGCGCGCCGGCTCCTGTGGCCGATCAAGCAGAAATACGGCCGCAAGATATCCTGGGCCGACCTCATGATTCTTGCCGGCAACGTCGCGCTCGAATCGATGGGCTTCAAGACGTTCGGGTTCGGCGGCGGCCGCGCGGACACCTGGGAGCCCGAGGGGGACATCTACTGGGGCCCGGAGGGAAAGTGGCTGGCGGACGAGCGCTATAGCGGCGAGCGCGACCTTCAGAACCCGCTCGGCGCCGTGCAGATGGGCCTGATCTACGTGAATCCCGAAGGCCCGAACGGCAAGCCGGATCCCGTGGCGGCGGCCAAGGATATCCGCGAAACCTTCGGCCGCATGGCGATGAACGACGAAGAGACGGTGGCCCTCATCGCCGGCGGCCACACCTTCGGCAAGACCCATGGTGCCGGCGACGCGTCGCTGGTGGGCCCGGAGCCCGAGGCCGCACCCATCGAGGAGCAGGGCCTCGGCTGGAAGAGCAAGTTCGGCACGGGCAAGGGTGGTGACGCGATCACCAGCGGCCTGGAAGTCATCTGGACCACGACGCCCGCGAAGTGGAGCAACAACTTCTTCTGGAACCTGTTCGGCTACGACTGGGAGCTCACCAAGAGCCCGGCGGGGGCCCATCAGTGGCGGCCTAAGAATGGCGCGGGTGCGGGGAGCGTGCCCGACGCGCATGACAAGTCCAAGCGCCATGCGCCATCGATGCTGACCACCGACCTCGCCCTCCGCTTCGATCCAGCCTACGAGAGGATTTCGCGGCGCTTCCTGGACGATCCGGACCAGTTCGCCGATGCGTTCGCGCGGGCGTGGTTCAAGCTGACGCACCGGGACATGGGCCCCATCGCGCGCTATCTCGGACCGCTTGTTCCAAAGGAGCAACTGCTGTGGCAGGACCCGATCCCGCCGCTCACTCATCCGCTGATCGGGGCGCAGGACATCGGGTTCCTCAAGGCGAAGATCCTGCGGTCCGGCCTGTCCGTGTCCCAGCTGGTCTCCGTGGCCTGGGCGTCGGCGGCGACGTTCCGCGGCTCCGACAAGCGCGGCGGTGCGAACGGGGCCCGCATCCGCCTGGCGCCGCAAAAGGACTGGGACGTCAACCAGCCGGCGCGGCTGCGGGAGGTGCTGCCGACGTTGGAGTCCATCCAGAAGAAATTCAACGCATCGCAGAAGGGCAAAAAAAGAGTCTCTCTGGCCGACCTGATCGTCCTCGGTGGCTGTGCCGCGATCGAGAAAGCCGCGAAGGCCGCCGGACACGACGTGAAGGTCCCGTTCACGCCGGGGCGCATGGACGCATCGCAAGAGCAGACCGACGCCGAATCCTTCGCACCCCTCGAGCCGACGGCCGACGGGTTCCGCAATTATCTGCGCGGCACGCACCGCCTGGCGCCCGAAGAGCTTCTGGTGGATCGGGCGCAATTGCTGACCTTGAGCGCCCCCGAGATGACGGTCCTCGTCGGCGGCCTGCGCGTGCTCGGCGCGAACGCCGGCAAGTCCACGCACGGCGTCTTCACCCAGCGGCCGGAGACGTTGACCAACGACTTCTTTGTCAACCTGCTCGACATGAAGACGCAGTGGCAACCGGCCGCAGGCACGGGCGGCGTGTACGAGGGCCGCGACCGCAAGACCGACAAGGTCAAATGGACCGGCACGCGGGTCGACCTGATCTTCGGTTCGCACTCGCAGCTGCGGGCACTGGCGGAGGTCTACGCCTCCGCGGATTCGAAGGACAAGTTCGTGAACGACTTCGTGGCCGCGTGGGCCAAGGTCATGGACCTCGACCGATTCGAGCTCGGCTGATCTCCGCCCTCATCCGGCGTGCCTGCCGGGTGACGAGGCTCGGGATCGTCCGACGAGGCCATCCGAGGACGGTCCGCGGCGCGCCGCTGTAGCAGGCGCCGTCCTGGGCCGATCTATATCTGCGACTGCAGGTAATTCTGTTCGCCGACGCTTTTCACGAGATCGAACTGCGTTTCGAGAAAATCGATATGCTCTTCGGTGTCGTCGAGGATCTCACGCAGGGTGTTGCGCGATACGAAATCGCGGGCTTTCTCGCACACCTCGATGGCAGCGATGAGATCGCTCCGGCTGTGTCGCTCGGCCTCGAGGTCGCCCTTCAGGCCCTCGATGAGCGTCTCGCCGGTTTTCAGCTTCCCGATGTCCTGAAGGTTCGGCAAGCCCTCGAGCAGCAAGATGCGCTCGATGAGCTTGTCGGCATGTTTCATCTCTTCGACCGACTCATCGTACTCGTGCTTCGCCATCTTCTCGAACCCCATGAACTTCCACATGCGCGCGTGCAGGAAGTACTGGTTGATGGCGGTCAGTTCGTTCTTCAGGACCGCGTTGAGCTGCTGAATGACCTGCTTGTCGCCCTTCATCTTCGCCTCCTCCGCCTGCGCAACGCAGCATAGATCGGGCGGAGAGGTGGGGAAACGCCGTTCAGTCGGCGTCTCCCGCCGGCTCCGCGCCGCCGCCTTCGCTCGGTTTCGCGCCCCGCACGAGCCGGCGCACCTCGGAGACGCATTTTCCACATTGCGGCCGGACGCCGAGGTTCCGGTAAAACGCCGCGACCGACCGGCAGCCGCCGGTGACTTCGCGGGTTACGTCGGTGGTGGTGAAGCCGTGGCAGAGGCATACATACATAAGGGCGCTCTAATATGATAATAAGTCGCACTTGCATCCTGACCTAACGGCAAGCAGCGGTCAATGCAATTGCGACTTAGTCTCATATAGGCCAGACGACCTGCCGTGCGCCTTGATCTGGATCAAAGTTGGTGAAATGTCGTCTGGACCACAGGTCCAGGACGGCTGCAGCCGTGCAACCCGAAAGCGGCCGCGCAGCTTGCCGCATTCGGACGTCGATCAGGTTTCGTTCTGCGGATATCGGTTCGTTCAGGTGGGCTTTCCCTCATTGTCCAAGCGCACCACGAGGCGACTGGACACCCACAGCTCGGCCGCCGCGTAGTTGACCTGAAACAGGAACTCGCGGGTACGGTCCGTCGCCGCGTTGTCGTCCTCGGCGTGAAAATGTTCTCGCCCAGCGATCCGATCGGCCTTGTCCAAGAGATAGCAGCGATAGATCATCGAGCCCTGGCGTTCAGCGAAGCGAGAACGCGATCGGCAACAGCAGGTCGAGCTGGGCCTGGGCGATCTCGGACGGGAAGGCCGGCAGGGGTGCGGCGCGCTCGATCATCGCCAGCACTTCATCGTCGAGCGCGGGCACGCCCGAGCTCTGCGCGATGCGCGCCGAGAGCACGCGCCCCAAGCGGTCCATGGTGAAGCGCAGCCGCACCACGCCCTGCTGGTGACGCGCCCGGGCGCTCTGCGGGTAATGCTTGTAGCGCTCGAGATGCGCGATCAGCTGGCTCTCGAACCTCGACAGGACGTCGACCGAGGGTGGTGCCGCGACCGACGGTGCTGTGAGGGGGGCCGGAGCTGGCGGCGCCTGGACGGGGGCCGCCGGTACCGCGACCGGCGGCGGTGCCGGCATCTGCACCGCCTTCGGCGGCGGTGGCGGCAGCACCCGCGGCAGCGGCTTGGCGACGCGTTTCGGCTCGGGCGGCTTGACCGGCTCGGGCGGCGGCGGCGGTGCAACAACGGGCTGGGGCGGTGGCGGCAGCGGCGCGAGGTCGATCATGGTCGCGGCGGGCGGCGGGGTGATTTCCGGCGGCGCTGGAGATTTCCAGCTCAGCAGCGCGGCAATCACGATCGCATAGGCGACCAGCACGGCCGCGGCACTCGCGGCCCAGCGGACCATCTCGGCACGGTGGTCCTGCCTGACCCTGGGCCCGGTTTCGGGCGCCGCGGTGCCGAAAGCCAGCACCTACTTCTCCTCAGCCGCGAGGTCGACCAGCGCCACCTTGAGATAACCCGCGGCGCGCAGGTTGTTCATCACCGTGGTCAGGTCGCCGTACGAGACGCTCTTGGCGGCGCGCAGGAACACGCGCTTGTCCTTGTCGCCGCCGGTCGCGACGTCGAGCGCCGGGCCGAGCGAGCCCTGCGGCACCGCCGCATCGTTGAGAGCCAGCGACAGGTCGGGCTTGATGGTGAGGAAGAGGGGCTTGTCGGGGCGCGGCTGCGGGGCGGCGGTGGAGCTCGGCAGGTCGACCGGAACGTCGACGGTGGCAAGCGGCGCCACTACCATGAAGATGATCAGCAGCACCAGCATGACGTCGATGAACGGCGTCACGTTGATCTCGGACGCCTCGGTCAAGTCGTCGTCGGCGTGGTGGAGCTTGACGGCCATGACGCAAACCCTCCCCTACTCCGCGGCGACCACGCGCAGCGGGTGGCGCTGGCGGTCTAGGTCGCGGCTGGCGAGGCGTAGCACCTCGGCCGAGGCGTCGGCGAGCTCGGCCCGATAGCCCGCGGTCCAGCGCGAGAACGAGTTGTAGATGACGACCGCGGGGATCGCGGCGACGAGTCCCATGGCGGTGGCGAGCAGCGCCTCGGCGATGCCCGGGGCGACGACCGCGAGGTTGGTCGTCTGCGCTTTCGAGATGCCGATAAAGCTGTTCATGATGCCCCACACGGTGCCGAACAGCCCGACGAAGGGTGCGGTGGCGGCGATGGTCGCCAAGGTGCCGATGCCGCGGCCGATGCGCCGGCGCGCCTGTGCCTCGATCTGGTCGAGGCGCGAGGCGATGCGCTCCTTGATGCCGTCGGCGGGGGCCTCGCCCGAGATCTCGATCTCGGTCCGCGCCGCGGCGACGATGCGAGCCACGTCGTGCGGACCGCTTACGCCGCGCGCCGCGTCGGCAAGGCTGCGCACGCTCGTGAGCTGCGCCAGCGCGGTACGCGCCTTGCGACGGGCCGACCAGAGCTCGTATCCCTTGGCCAGCAGCACGGTCCAGGTGACGACCGAGGCCAGGACCAGGCCCAGCATCACCGCCTTCACCACGTCGTCGGCCGACAGGAACATGCCCCACGGTGACAGGTCGTGGGGGATGGTCGCTATGGAGACCTGGGGCACAATCGGCACAGCTGGTGACGGCGCGGCGGTCTGGGCGGCAGCTGGGTTGGCCAGCGCAGCAAAGATCGCCGTGGTCGGCAGCAGACGATGACGGCAACTCATGGCGGATGCTCCTGTTGATACGCTCATTTTCCGGCGGTCTCGAATGACGGCCGCGCGGCCGGGACCGGTCGGCCGCGGCGGCGCTTCACGGCCCACATCGCAACGCCGGTGACGGTGAAGAACATCGGCAGCAGGCCGGTGACGAACACGAGCGTCCGCCACACCCTGCCGAGGCCCTCGCCGGCGTGCAGTGCGCGCTGCCAGGCGACGATCGTCTCGCCCAGCGAGTAGGTGCGCGGATCGCGCTGTTCGACGATGCGGTGCTGCCACGGATCGACGAACACCAGGAGCTGCGGCACCGGGCCGCCGGCCGTGCCCCGCGGCGCCAGGCTGACGCGGAGCGGCTGGTCGGGCCGCTGCGGCAGGCCGACGGAGCGCGGCTCGGCATCAGGAGTGGCGGTGCGCGCAAGCTCGATCGCAGCCGCGAGGCCGAGCGGCAGCGCGCCCGGCTGAGGCGTGACCGCAGGGCCTGCGAAGGCCCGCACGTCGCGGCCGGGCAGCACGGTGCGGATCGCGTCGCCCACCGTCTGCGGGAAGGCGAGGAAGACGCCGCTGAAGCTCACGACCATGAACATCGCGAGGCCCCAGAACCCGGCGGTGCGGTGCAGCTCGCGCAACATGGCAGCACCACGCGCGCGGCGCTCGAGACGGAAGGCGGCGCGCCAGCGGCCGCCGCGGGGCCACCACAGGACGAGGCCGCTCGCCCCCAGGATGAGCATCGCGACGCCAAGCCAGCCGACGATCTCGCGCCCACCAAGGTCGCGCGCCAGGAGATTGGAGTGGAGCTGGGCCAGCGTGCGCACCAGCCCGCCGTCGCCGCGGGTAGCAAGGACGGCGAGCGACGCCGGATCGACGAACACGCGGACGAAACCGGCCTTGGGCGATCTGAACCGCACCTCGGCGGCGCTGCCGGCGGCGGGCGCAGGCATGAAGAAGACGGGGGCGGCGCCGCGCGGCGCGGCAGCTCGAGCCGCCGCCAGGACGTCGTCGGCGCTGCGCGCGGGGCCGGCGACGGCGGGCCGCGGCGGCGGATCGAGCCAATCGTCGATCTCGTGCTCGAACACGAGCACGGCGCCGGTCAGGCCGAGGACGAACAGCGGCACGGACAATAGGCCGCCGATGCCCAGATGGATCCAGTGAACGAGGCTGCGCTGCGCGGACGGGCGGCGGACCATGGCGTGCATCGGATCAGCTCTCCGCCCAGCGCCGCAGAAGGTTGTGATAGACGTTGAGGAGCTGGGCCACCGCCGGGTGCTCGGGCAGTGCGCGGCCGACCTGCTGGATCGAGGTGTCGAGATCGAGCAGCAGGGTGCGCTCGCCGTCGTCGCGCACCATGCTCTGCACCCACAGGAACGAGGCGAGGCGCGCGCCACGGCTGACCGGCTGCACCTGATGCAGGCTGGTCCCCGGGTAGAGGATCATGTCGCCGGCGGGCAGCTTGACCTTGTGCGCGCCGTACGTGTCCTCGATCACCAGCTCGCCGCCGTCGTACTCGTCGGGCGGGGTAAGGAACAAGGTCGCCGACAGGTCGGTGCGCACGCGATGCGGCGTGCCGCGCACCTCGCGGATGGCGCCGTCGACATGCACGCCGTACGCTTGGCCGCCCTGGTAGCGGTTGAACAGCGGCGGATAGACTTTGGCCGGCAGCGCCGCGGTCACGAACAGCGCGTTGCGCTCCAGCGCCGCGAGGATCATGGCGCCCAGCTTGCAGCTCACCGGGTGGCCCTCGGGCACCTGCATGTTGTCCTTGGCCTTGGCCGCGTGAGGACCGGCGGTGGCGCGGCCGTCCACCCACTCCGCCGCGGCCAGCGCCGTGCGGCACTCGGCGACCTGATCGGCGGTCAGGACCTGCGGGATGTGGACAAGCACGCGCGACACCTCGCCTTAAAACTTGAAGCTCGTGCTGAGCAACGCCGTGCGGCCGGCCGACGGCGGAATGTGGTTGGGATGCAACTGGTCGTAATAGGTGGTGTTGGCGATGTTGTAGACGTTGAGTTGGACGTCGACGGCGTCGGTGACGCGGTACTTCACCATCGCCTGGCCGGTCCAATAGGCGGGCGCCAGGCGGCGCTCGCCGTTCGAATCGACGAAGGAACTCGCGTAGCGGTCGGACACGAAGGTCGGGCCGGCGCCGATCTGGACGCGCTGTGTCACGTCGTAGGTCGACCACAGGGTGAAGGTGTTGCGCGGCGTATTGGCCGGCCGGTTGCCTTTGTCGCTGAAGGGCGAGCTCACGACCTCGCCGTCGAGATAGGTGTAGCCGGCGAAGACCTGCCAGCGGTCGGTGAGATGGCCGCTGCCGCCGAGCGAGAAGCCGTCGACGACGATGTCACCGGCGAGCACGACGTTCAGGGAGTTGGTGGGATCGGTCTCGCGCGCGTTGTACTGCTCGATGCGGAACACCGAGCCGTTGAGCGACAGACGCTCGCCGAGCAGGTCCCACTTGGTGCCGGCCTCGTAGGTGCGGTTCTTGACCGGCGGCAGCGGGCCGGTGGCGCTGGTCAGCGACAAGGTCTCGGCCGACGGGTCGAACGATGTCCCGTATTCGGCGTAGAGGCTGCCCTCATGGACCGGCTTGTAGATCACGGCGGCACGATAGCTCGGCATCTCATCGACGTGCCGGAAGGAAAAGATCGGCTGGGTGGCGCCATTGGCGACGTTCTGGTGCGTCGACGCATCGAAGCGGTCGAAGCGGATGGCACCCACCAGGTCCCAGTGCGGGTCGAGCTTCAAGGTGTCGATCGCATAGACGCCTTGCGTGTACGCCGTGGTGCCGACCTGCGAGGTCAGGGCCGCCGTGCCGGTGAACGGCTGGTCCGGGCTGGGCGTCAGCAGATTGGTGGTCGGCACGCCCGAATAGGTGTAGCGGCTAGGATCGGAGGTCTGCCGGCCCACCTCGATTCCGGTGACCAGGGTGTGGTCGACGAACCAGGTGTGGAACCGCGACGTCATGTCGGCCTGGTCCTCGAGGAACGTCTCGGTGCTGTGGCCGGTGATCTCGTTGCGGTACACGGTGAGGGCCGAGAGCGGCGTGCCGGCGGGCACCAGCTGGGCCGTCGTGTTGTTGGTCGAGGAGATGATCGGCTCGGTGATGCGGAAGTCGCGCAGGTAGTTGGCGAAGCGCAGCTGGTCACGCAGCGTGATCGCATCGCTCACGTCATGCTCGACCTTGCCGGTGATGACGTCGGCGTTGGTGCGCAGGTAGTCGCTAGACTCGAAGCCGTAGAAGCTCGAGCGCGGCACCGGCGCCGGCTTGGCGACGGCCGAGCCGGCCTGGTCCAGCCACGGCACGCCGTAATCGGGCGTGTCGTATTCGCTCTGATGGAAATAGCTCAAGGTCGTGCGCGTATCGGTGCCGAGGCCGAAGGCGATGGTGGGGGCCAAGCCGAAGCGGCTGTTCTCGGCATCGTCGCGGCCGCTGACCTCGCTGTTGTGCGCCATCAGGTTGATGCGGAACGCCGCCCCGGGCCCGAGCCCGTCGACCGGCGTGTTGACGTCGGCAGTGACGCGCTTGGTCATGTCGGTGCCGACGACAACCGTGCCGGCGCGATAGGTGCCGA
>Ga0335080_10001844_pt1 | contig 21107 bp, 22 predicted proteins | sample Lox_Sample_34_FD_206720 | JGI IMG/M metagenome (GOLD analysis project Ga0335080, IMG submission 206720) | Soil microbial communities from Loxahatchee National Wildlife Refuge, Florida, United States - Lox_Sample_3.4 | ecosystem: Environmental > Terrestrial > Soil > Wetlands | place: USA...
CGCGGCAGGACTCGAACCTGCGACCCATGCCTTAAAAGGGCATTGCTCTACCAACTGAGCTACGCGCCCACTCTATTGAATGTAACACAGAGAAATGTCTCAGAACTCCGCCGAACACGCACTTCACGCGCCCATCGACGGTGGCAATGCATCATCAGTCGTACCGAATTTGCTCGGCGCGCCAGTCATCACGAATTCGATCGTTCCGCCGTTCGCAATATCACTGTGCGCGAACCAGAGCTTCGTGTGATCCTTCCCGTTCAGCCGAACCGATTGAATGTAGGCGTCGCCCGAAGCGCTGCGGGTCACCGAGACTTTCAATTTCTTGCCATCGCCTAGATCCACTTCCGCTTGATCTACCAGCGGAGTTCCTAACACATAGTTCCCACTGACGGGATCCACTGAATAAAATCCCAGCGCGCTCATCACGTACCACGCCGACATCTGTCCGCAGTCTTCGTTGCCCGCCAGCCCATCCGGCTGATCGTCGTATTCCATCTCGAGCAGGCTGCGCACCCGTGCCTGCGTCTTGTGCGGGACACCCGCATACAAATACAGATACGCCATGTGATGGCACGGCTCGTTCCCATGCGCGTACTGCCCAACCATCCCTGCAATATCCGGAGGCGCATCCGCCGGCAGTTGCGAACTTGTCGTGAACAATTCATCCAGCTTCTGGACGAATCCTTCCCTTCCCCCAAACAACTTGATATATCCCGCGGGATCGTGCTGGATCGCAAATGTCGTCTCCCACGGATCCGACTCCGTGTAGTCGCGCCACTGCTTCGAATGACCCATCTCCGTCGGCGTGAAAGGCTCGGCCCATTGCCCGCTCTCCAGCCGCGGACGCATGAACCTTCGCTCCGGATCGAACAGATTCTTGTAGCTCTTCGACCGCTCGATCAGGGCTTTGTAATCATCCATCGCGCCAACAGCCTTCGCGACGTGCGCTACCGCCCAATCGTCGTATACATACTCCATCGTCTTGCTGACCGATTCTTCTTCCTTGTCGCACGGAATGTATCCCAGCTTGCGGTAGTAGCCGAGCCCGCGATAGTCATCTTCCATCGCGCGCCGCCGCAGCGGCGTGTAAACCGTATTGAAGTCGATGCCCTTGAATCCCTTCACATACGCTTCCGCATACACCGAACTTGAGTGATATCCCGTCATGCAGAACGTCTCTTTCGCCTGCAGCGGCCAGATCGGTACACCGCCCGGACTTTCCACCGCCATTCGGATCAGGCAGTTCACAAAATCCGGCACGCGCTCCGGTTGGAAAATCGTGTACATCGGATGCGCCGTGCGATACGTATCCCACAGGGAAAACGTGCTGTAGTTGTGCGCGCCCTTGGGCAACTGATGAACCTTGCTGTCCATCCCGCGGTACTGCCCATCCACGTCATCAAACAAAGTCGGCGCCACCATCATGTGATACAGCGCCGTATAAAAAATTGTCCGGTGCCGCGGACTCTTCGTCTCGATCTTGATCTTCGACAGCTGCGCATTCCACTTCTCATGCGCCGCCCGCCGCACTTTATCGAAACTCCAATCGGGAATCTCGGCGGCAACATTCTTCCGCGCGCCTTCATCTCCCACGCCAGAAATCCCTGTCTTCACATGGATGACTTCATTGTCATTCGTCTGGAAGTGCAGCAGGCACTTCAGCGCTGTCCCCTTCACCTCTCGGACGCTCGCATCGAGTGTCTTTCCCTCCGACACAATCTCTGCGTTCGTGAAAGGCTTTGAGAACTGCATCGCAAAATAAATCTCGCGTCCCGGAGCCCATCCCTTCATCGAGCGTCCACCCACGATCGTGTCGTTTCCCACAACTTTCAGATACGCCCACACTACCGGCGTGCTCGAATACGAATGCACCATGTCGAGAATGAAGTGGCTGCTGTCGCTCTTCGGAAATGTGTACCGATGGATTCCCGCGCGCTCGGTCGCGCTCAACTCCGCGCGGATATCAAAGTCGCGTAGCACCACTGAGTAATATCCCGGCTCCGCGATCTCCTGATCGTGGCTGAATCGCGAGCGGTATCCTTCCCCCGGATTCTGCCGCAGCCCTGGCTCCAGTTTCGTCGGGCCTGTCCCCGGCATCAGAAGGAAATCCAGCATGTCCGACGCGCCGGTGCCACTCAGGTGCGTGTGGCTGAATCCCATGATCGAACTGTCCGAGTGGTGATAACCCGAACACCAGTCCCAGCCGTCGTTGTATGTATCCGGACTCAGTTGCACCATTCCGAACGGTACCGTAGCGCCCGGATAGGTATGCCCATGCCCGCCGGTCCCGATCGCAAGTTTCACGAACTTGGTGAAATCTTCGGCCCCGGCCTTTTCCGCCGCATGGGCATGCGTTTCCAGAGCCAGCGATTTACCGCCCAGCAACCGAACCGCAGGCACCGCCGACAGCGCTGCCATGAATTTTCGTCTCGATATCATGCCAACCTCATACCTCAGTTCACCCCCGTTGTCATTCCGACAAGCGAATTGTCCTTACGTCATTGTCATTCCGACATGGGAGCGAAGCGACCGAGGAGGAATCTGTTTTTATTCGCCACCACAACGAACCTTGAATTGTAACGGAAGAAAGCGACCTTTCCTGACCACCGAGCATCAACCATGCATGCCCGGCCTTGAGATCATAGACAACGCTTCCCTCCATCGCTTCGAACTCAAGGACGGCAACGAAACCGCGTACATCCTCTACAGCAAATCTCCAGATTCCTTCCGCCTGATTCACACCGAAGTTCCTCCAGCGCTCCAGGGCCGCGGCATCGCGTCGCAACTCGTCCGAGGAACTCTGGAGTTGCTGCGGAATAGCGGCCTCAGGATCATCCCTTCCTGCCCGTTTGTTGCCGACTATCTGAAGCGCCATCCGGAATACGCTTCGATCGTCGATCCTAGGATCTGATCTCGAATTCTTCTCTTTCCAGAAACCAGAAACCCGCCCGTCCGCGTGTACACCAACTCTGGCCACTCATTACTAGCCCTCATTGCTACAATCATGCGTCCAGGAGGAACCATGCGAATCCTTCTCACCGTTGCTCTCACCCTGACGCTCGCTCTGCCCGCCACTGCCCAACTCGATGAAATGATTAAGAAAGCGGAATCGTCTCTCGGAAACCGCGATACCTCCGGTCTCAGCAACGACAAGATCATCGCCGGACTCAAGCAGGCGCTGCAGGTCAGCACTGGCAAAGCGGTCGCACTCACTGGACGTCCCGACGGCTTCCTCAAGAATGAAGCCATCCACATCGCGCTTCCGCCGCGGCTTGAAACTGTGGGGAAAGGTATGCGCATGCTCGGTATGGGAAAAACCGTGGACGACCTGGAAGTCGGCATGAACCGCGCGGCCGAACAGGCAACCCCGCAGGCCAAGCAGATCTTCCTCGCTGCGCTTCGCAAGATGACCTTCGATGATGCGCGCCACATCCTCACCGGCAATGACACTGCCGCGACCGACTACTTCAAGCGCACTAGCTCTGGCGATCTGACCGCCGCTTTCAGTCCAATTGTCCATTCCTCCATGCAGAAGGTCGGTGTTGTGCAGCAATACGATCACCTCATTAACACCGCTCCGGGCGGCAGCACTCTGGCCAAACAATTTGATCTGGATAACTATGTTGTAGGTAAAACCCTCGACGGACTCTTTTACATGCTCGGCCAGCAGGAGACGAAAATCCGCAAAGATCCCGCCGCTCAAACCACAGCTCTGCTGAAGGAGGTCTTCGGCAAGAAGTAGTCGTAATCGAGTTTCCGCGCAGCGACTCGTCGAGCCTTTCAACCGCGAATACATACTTTCTGGATCCCGCTTGCAACTTCAGCCCGATTCCGTGCATCCCTGTCACTAGCGTTCTGTAAGTCGTATCCCGATACATTACGATTTGTAAGGAATCGTCAGCGAATCACCAGGTCCACCTCTTCCCACACGTTCGACGTGGCCGCAGTTGTGACAGGGTATAGGCTTTGCGCAATCCGGCAGTTCCCACTCCGATCGCTGATCAGCGTTTCATCCACCGTTATGCGATCGCTGTCATCACAGGCATCTGCGCGATCGTGCTTCGCTGGCTTCTCGATCCCGTTCTCGGACATGTCGCTTTCTACGTCACCATCTACATCGCGGTTGCTTATACAGCTCTGCTATGCGGGTCTGCTCCGGCGATCGTCAGCGGTGTAATCGGGTTCACGGGAGTTTTCTACTGGTTCGTCGATCCCAGGCGTGCCTCGCTTTTGGTCAATCGTAATGAGATTCATGGAGTCGTCGCGTGCTTTTTGGTGAGCGCTGCTTTGATCTTCCTCGGTGCCACGAACCGCCGCAAACAGATGCGCCTCAACGATTCGATCCTTGCATTAACCAGGGAAGCGGCTGACCGCCGGCATGCGGAAGACGAACTCCGCCAAGCGCACGACGAACTGGAGCGCCGCGTCGTCGAACGCACTGCAGCACTCTCGAAGACCCTGGCCCTGCTTGAATCGGAGATTGAGGTCCGTAAGCAGGCGGAAACTCGCTTGCGTCATCTTTCCGTGCGGCTGATGACCCTCCAGGATGAAGAGCGCCGCCGTATCGCGCGCGATCTTCACGACACCGCCGGACAAACCCTCGCCGCCATCAAGATGTCAGTCGCCCTGATCAAGCAGATCAAAGATGCCCCCGCCGCACTCGAACCTCTGCTCGATGATCTCAACGCACTCGCAGACGAGGCCTTGCAGGAAGTGCGCACTACGTCGTATCTTCTGCATCCCCCGCTTCTCGACGAAGCTGGAATCGCCTCGGCCGCGCGTTGGTTCGTCGAAGGTTTCGCCCGTCGCAGTGGGATCAAAGTTCACTGCGACATCCCCGACCGTATGGATCGTCCCCCTCGCGACTGCGAACTCGTGCTCTTCCGCATTCTGCAGGAAGGCCTCACCAACGTTCACCGCCATTCCGCGGCCACCATGGCTCATATCAAGCTCTCTCGGGACACGGAGGGTTTCCACCTGCAAATCCGCGACGACGGCAAAGGAATATCCGAAGACGATCTGCGTCGGCTCGAGGGATCGAACAACAAGTCCGGAGTCGGCATCTCCGGAATGCGCGAGCGCGTCGGCGAACTCCATGGCACATTTGAGATCAGCGCTCTCCACCCGGGAACAGCAATCCGAGTAAGCCTTCCCGCAACGATTCCCTCGAACAACGATGTCCCCGGTCAGTCAGTAACCGTCGCTTAAGGGTTGCCGCGCCGCAGTTGCGCAGGAGAAGTGAGCACGTTCGGAGGCAAGGCGCTTCGCCCTCATGGCGTCGGTATTAATACCCATCAATCAAGACTGAGCTCCGCTCGTTGGTAACTTTCCCTTTCGGTGCCGCCGCTGATTTAATAGAATGACGTTTCGCACTACATCATTTTCCATGGAAAATTTAGTCTTTTGCCTGATTGTGCAGTTGAACCTTATCTTTGGAATCGCTGGCCTCGTGTGGCCCGAGAAGTTTATGCGGCTTTACGGCGTGCTGATGTTTCCATGGCCCGCATCTCAGCGCGCTATCCGCCTTCATGGAGCGGTCGCTATCGCAGGATGGCTCCTCGTCCTCGGTCGAATGCTGCTAGTCGCCCACTGAATTTCCGTAGCGTCCCCGTGTGTGGATGGTGATCCTTCCGCCGCGTCGCCTCCAGGTTTCGTTGCGCAACTCCTGCCCCGATCTCCCGCGCTACCTACCGGATTCACCCGATACACTCCGTAGCACGCCCGCGTAAAATTAACCTTGAAAGTTACGAGAGGTAAGCAGGCGGTCATAGGCTAGCGTGGTTCAGGACCACATTCGGGCCTTCTCGACTGCCTTCGTTTTTTTCTATCGCGTCTTTTCCGCCAGTGGCTTCACCGCTCTCGGAAACAATTCGAGAAGCTTTCAGCGCTTCCAGTGCGGCACCGTTTGACGGTTCGCAATCAGTGTCCACGCGCCGTTCAGTTTCTCCCACACCGCGACAATCGGTCCGCCAAGCTGACGGGATTCATCGTTCGTGCAATGCTGATACCGGTCACCTCTTCCGACAATCGGCCCGGCGCTGAATTCATAGTCAACGCGATACGTCATCCCGCAAGCCTTGCACTGATACTCCACCCGCGTATAAGGACGAACTTCCACATCAAGAACACTGCTCATGAAACAAGCCTCCACTGCACCTGAAACCTACCCTAGATGCAGGGTTGAACCACGTCCGTGATTCAAATCACTTCGCTGTGTGTGCCTTTCGCCTTTTGCAGCGCAAACCCACTCCCTCTGCACCTGGAGCGCGCCGACAGAGCCTTGACTTGCGCACCTCCGCCGCCCGCGTTAGGCTGGTTCGACCAGGATTCTTTCGGACGTGCGGCTGCTCCACCTCAGCCGCAACAGGAGGCTTTTTATGCAGCTCAAACTGACCAAGCGCACTGTGGACGGCATCGTTGCCATCGAATGCAACGGCCGGATCGTTTTCGGTGAAGAATCGTCCTTGCTGCGCGACGAAGTGAAAAAGCTCATTCAAGACGGGACCAAGCGCATCGTCCTGAACCTGAGCGAAGTCAACTACATCGATTCCGGCGGGCTCGGAACTCTAGTCGCCCTGCACACCACGGCGCACAACGCCGGAGCCAACATCAAGCTCGCCAACCTGACCAAGCGAGTGGGCGACTTGCTCCAGGTCACCAAACTACTGACTGTGTTCGAAGTTCACAGTTCGGAGTACGACGCTCTCGAAGCCTTCCGGCAGGCCGCGTAAAAGCAAGCTGTGAGAAGCAGGCACATCGCCTGCGTTTCGGGAGATAGCTTAAGAATCGTTCGAATCAAGGCCGGCTCGCTATGCGGGCCGGCTCTTCGTATTTGTATGAGGAAAATATCGAGGAAGAAAAACCCGGACACCATCGGATCCGCGCGATTACGAATCGAGCGCACGATTCGCGCGATCCCTCGTGGGAAAGTTTCCACCTACGGCGGCGTCGCCCGCGCTGCCGGATTTCCAGGCGCCGCGCGTCTGGTCGCGCGCGTCTTGCGAGGAGGCTTCAACCTGCCTTGGCAGCGAGTTCTCGGCGCCGGAGGCGCGATCAAGTTAACGGGGGATAACGCCATCGAACAACGTCTCCGCCTCGAAGCGGAAGGCGTCCGCTTCCGCGGCCGCAAGGTCGACATGAAAGCTCACGAATGGCGTTACCATCGCAATCGGCGAACGACCAACGACTAACGACCGCTCTTAAACTGCGGATCAATCTCCACCTGATACCCAGTCACCATCTTGTTCGTCTCATTCGCCATTCCCACGACCGCCATCAACTCCTTGAACATGGCATCCGACATGCCCTTCTTCTGCGCGGACACCGTATGCGACGCGATGCAGTAGTGACATTGATTGGTGACACTGACCGCAACATAGATCAATTCCTTGGTCAGCGGATCAAGCGCTCCTGGAGCCATGATCTGCTTGATGTCTTCCCAGGTGCGCTTCAAAGTCGCTGGATCATGCGCAATCGCCTTCCAGAAATTATTGATCCAGTCCGTCTTCCGCGTTGCCATGATGTCGTCATACACAGCCCGCACTTCCGGCGACGCATCTTTGTATTCGATCAGTCCCAGGGTCGACATGCTCTCTCCGTGTCAGTCATTAGTATCGTTAGTGGTTAAAGATTCTTGTCTTTGAAACCTTGAAACGTTGAAACTTTGAAACCTACTCTCCCGGCAATTTCCCGCTCAACAATTCCCCGAGCCGCTCAGCCGGCACTCTGACCCCAACATAAAATTGCCCAAACAGCGCGTACACCGCGCTGACCTGATCAAACCGCATCTCGTAAATCAGCTTCTTGAATACCAGCGGCTCATCTGCGAACAGATCAACTCCCCACTCCCAATCATCGAATCCAATCGATCCCGTGATGATCTGCCGCACCTCTCCCGCATACCGCCGGCCAACCAGCCCGTGATCGTTCATCTGCCGCGCTCGTTCTTCGATCGGCAGCGTGTACCAGTTCTTCTCTTCCCCGCGTTTCCGGTCCATCGGATAGAAACACGCATACTTGTTCGCAGGAATCTCCGGAAACAATCTCGGCTTCATCGCTTCTTTATGCCGGTTCAGCTTGCACTCGATCTCCGCTTTCCACTGATCCGAGTGCAGCTGGATCCCCTGATCCATCAGTTCTTTGTAGATCTTCATCGTGGAGTCGTAGAGTCCCAGCTCGATAATCGACAGGTACGACGTCGTCGGCTCCAGGTACTCGCTCAGCCGCAATTGCGCGAGTTGCAACTCCGCCTGGTTCAGGTCCGCAAACGTGTTGCGGAAGTGAATGAACATCAAATCGCCCTTGTGCCCAATCAGCGAATACAGAGCCGACTGTCCCGGCGCGTGCTTCTCCATCGCCGCCAGCGCATCCGAAGCTTCCTTCCCGATCGCTGCCTTCTCGGCCGCCGGTAAAGCGCGCCACGCGGACCACCGGACCCGCATCATCTGGTGCAGCGTGCTGTATCCCTCGATGGTCAGCGGCACGGCCGGCATTTCGACTTCGATCTGCGGGCGTGTTGGATGAGTCGTTGTCATGTAAATCTCCCCAGAAACGTTCTTAGCAGAACTTTATTGTACGCGGGAGTGCACAAGCACGAAAAACGCTCGTCCCGGCCCCTGTTCTGAGGTCTGTAAACTTTTCAGGGCAATTCTTCTGGCATGGACTCGCAGCCGAAAGCTATACTGTTCCTTCGCCGGGTTTTGGTTGCAACGATTCTCGCCCTATCTACTAATACGATTTAGTACGCGCTATAATACGCCCCGATGGAGGGCCACGCTTGATGCCGGTCTCTTTCTTTCGTAGAACTCGCTTCCGCTCGCAGATGAAGGCTCCATGGTTCGCGATTGTGCTCACAGGAATTCTCGCCCTGTCCGCTCTTCCCTCGTTCGCTCAAACCGCGGCGCCCTCAAAGCTCTCCGATCCCGCCATCGAATCCAAAGTCGACGCGCTCCTCAAGAAGATGACGCTCGAAGAAAAGGTCGGACAGCTCGTGCAATACTCCGCCGGCCAGCCCACTGGACCTGGCACTGGCCGCACCGACTACGAGGAAATGATCGCGCACGAGCAGGTCGGCTCCTTCCTGAATGTCATAGAGCCGCCGCTCATCAACAAGTATCAGCACATCGCGGTCGATACCACCCGCCTTCACATTCCGATCCTCTTCGGGCTCGACGTTATCCACGGCTTCAAGACAGAGTTTCCTATTCCTCTCGGACTCTCCGCGAGTTGGGATCCCGCCGTCGTTGAAAAAGCCGCTCGTGTTGCCGCCATGGAAGCGTCCGCCGACGGCATCCGCTGGACCTTCCATCCCATGGTCGACATCGCCCGCGACGCGCGATGGGGACGCATGGCGGAGGGCGCCGGCGAAGACCCCTTCCTCGGATCTGTCATGGCTGCCGCCTACGTTCGTGGATATCAGGGCACGCGCCTCGATGCTCCCGATAGCATTGCCGCATGCGCCAAGCACTATGTTGGCTACGGCGCCGCCGAAGCCGGGCGCGACTACAACTCCACCGAGATCTCCGAACACACGCTGCGTCAGTATTATTTGCCGCCCTTTCACGCTGCCGTCGATGCCGGTGTCGCAACGCTAATGAGTTCGTTCAACTCGCTCAACGGAATTCCATCGACGGCGAATCCTTTTACGCTGAAACAAGTTCTTCGCAAGGAATGGGGATTTGAAGGCTTCGTCGTCAGCGACTGGAACTCCGTCGGTGAATTGATTCCTCACGGCATCGCCAACGACGGCGCTACCGCCGCCCGCAAAGCCTTCACGGCAGGCGTCGACATGGACATGGTCAGCAGCCTCTACCACGACAACCTCGCGCAGTTGGTGAAATCCGGTCAGGTCACGCAAGGCGAAATCGACGAGGCCGTCCGCCACGTCCTCCGCGTGAAATTCGCGCTCGGACTCTTCGACCACCCCTTTGTTGATGAAGCTGCCGCTCCCAAAGCACTCTTTCATCCTGACAGTCTCGACGCCACCCAGAACGCAGCTGAGCGCTCCTTCGTTCTGCTCAAGAATGACAGCGTCTCCGGAAAACCGTTTCTCCCGCTTTCCAGCGACGTACAGCACATCGCCGTGATCGGACCTCTCGGCGACGACTCGAGCTATCTCGATGGCGCGCCGGCATCCAGCGGCCCGCGTGTCGGATTGACTGAAGCCCTCGCGCAGCGCATCGGCAAGGATCATGTCTCCCGCTTCAAAGGCGCTGGCATTCTCGACGCCAACGACGCCGATATCGCGGCGGCGGTCGCCGGCGCACAGAAGGCCGACGTCGTCATTCTCGCCCTTGGCGAAACCCAGGACATGAGCGGTGAGGCCGCATCCCGCGCACATCTCGGGCTTCCGGGCCGTCAACAGGAGCTCCTTGAGAAAGTCATCGCCACAGGAAAGCCCGCCGTGCTGCTCATTTTCAGTGGACGCCCACTTACTCTTCCCTGGGCCTTTGCGCACGTGCCGGCAGTGATGGAAGCCTGGTTTCCGGGATCGCGTGGTGGAGCAGCTCTCGCGCGCACGCTTTTCGGCGACGTGAGTCCTACGGGCAAACTGACTGTCAGCTGGCCGCGAGCGGTCGGGCAGGAACCGCTGTACTACAACCATCTCAGCACCGGGCGTCCGGCTGGGGATATGGATCTCCTACATCCGCCAACCAACGCCGAAGAACGCTACGTGACGCGCTACATCGACGAACAGAACACGCCGCAATTTCCCTTCGGCTACGGCGAGTCGTACACCACCTATTCTTACGGACCGACGAAGATCAGCACGCAGAAGCTGAGCGCCGCAGGGCTGAACAAAAGTCTGAAGGGCGGATCTGTTCTCACTGCGGAAGCGGATGTAGCCAACACCGGATCTCGGCTGGGAAACGAAGTCGTCGAACTCTACATTCGCCTGCAAGGCACAAGCGTTACCGAGCCGGTTCGCATGTTAAAAGGATTCCAAGCCGTTTCGATCGCTCCGGGCGAAACCAAACACGTCAAGTTCGACTTAAAGCCGGAAGCCTTCGGAATCTGGGGCGCGGACAATCATTTCACCGTCGAGCCATCAAAACTCACCGTCTGGATCGCTCCCGATTCCGCGCGCGGCACTCCCGCGGAAGCAGAAATCGTGCAGTGAGCGCATCTTACGATAGAGACTTGGTCGCGCTGATCATGCAGTAAGTCATGGGTCCGAGCGGCGCGCTGACCAGCGGCAAAAGAACCGGCGCCAGCACGTTGTTCCAACGCGCACGGGTCATCTCCCGCTCTCCGAACAATACGTCGGTCAAAAGAAATTTCACCGTGACCCACGGGACGTGCGCCACCGACGGCGCCACGCGCATCTGCAAATGCTCTACGGTGATTTCTTCGAAACCCAGCTGCTCCAGCCGCGCCGTGAACAAATCCAACTGAGCCAACTGTTCGATGACCCAGCACTCACAGAGCTTGCGGTAAATGCGCTCCTGCATCCGGCTGACGAGGCGGTTGGCGCTGAGAAACCCGTCGCAGACAAGCAGCCTTCCTCCGGGCCGCAGCGCGCGATGAGCTTCTATCAGCAGATCTCTCTTGTCCGCGCCATGTGCGTGGCAACTACTCTCAAGCGCGTAAACCCCGTCAAAGCCCGACTCCGGCAGCAGAGCCGTGTCTTCGTAGTCACCTTCGAGTACGGAAATCCGCTCGCCGCATCCGGCGGCCTGGTTGAACTCCCGCGCGCGCTGCACCTGCCACGGAACGCGTGTAATTCCCCACAGCTTCGCATGCGGCAGACGGCGTGCGATGCTGCGCAGCGTTGCGCCAAGCCCGCAACCCAGGTCGAGCAGATGCGGTTCGGCAATGCCTTCCGCCTTCAACCGTGCGAGAACTTCGGCATTCATCTGCTCGAGCATTGCCTCGCGGTCCAGCGGATTGGCTCCGGCACGGTAATAGCCGAAGTGCATGTTGAATCCGCGACTCCACGCCGCATAATCCGGCCCCGCCTCGCTGTAGTACTGCTCGAGGCTGATCGGGGGCGCTACCTTGACCGCGTCCGACCGGCTCAAGGCGTCTCCATCAATTTTTCCGGTGATGACTGCTTCGACTGCTTCTTCGCCGACGCTCCCCATAAGCGCCTCGTTTCTATATATTCAGTATATACAGAATTTACAGACTTTTCCAGCGCGACCGCGTGCCCTGACAACCGCTTCGCAATACCGTCCTACAATTTTCGAATGCATGCCGCACGCGTAAAACTGCTATTCGCACTAGCGCTGGTAGCCACGTCCTTTGCCGCTGACAAGACCTCCCTGCTGGAGGCACGATCCGCCATCGAGGCCAATCTCAAAACTCAAGAGGGCAAATCCTTCGACGAGCGCATGGGGAAAGAATTCATCGCCAAGCACATGGACCCCCTACGCAATTGCAAGGCTCCCTCCGGAAACGACATGACCAATTTCTGGCTGCTCCTCAAACTCGATAAAGACGGCGCCGTCGAAGAAGTTCTGCTTCATCCGGAAACAAAGCTCGGCGCCTGCGCCCGCCCTGCCTATTTGCAAGACAAGATCCTCGCGCCCCCGCACCCGGATTATTGGGTCGGAATCTACCTGCAGCTCTCGCACTGAGTCGCAGCGGCTGGTGCGTAGGCTTTTTCCGAGATCAATTTGTAGACGTCTTCGGGGATGTTAGCGAGGAAGAAGTACTCAGTACCTGGTACCGAGTACCCAGTGGGCAACTACTGAAACTGCGCCGGATATTCACCGAAAAGCTCGTTCGCCAGGCGAGGTCCGTGCTCGTCGTTTCATCTATTGGCCAGCGCCGGCGCGGCGGGCCGCGTCTTGCATCTGTTCCAATTTCCGTTTCTGCTGGTCGATCTGCTGCTGCAGGTTGGCTAGACGCTCCAGTTGAATCGCATGTGTGCGGCTCGCCGGAGTATCGTAGTCCGCTGTACCGACGGCATTGCGGATCGACGCGTTCACGCGATCGATGCGGACCTGTAAATCGGCGATCTGGTTTTCCTGCTCCTGGATACGGGCCTTCCACTGTTCGCTCACGCGCTGCTCGGCAATCAGCCGATTGCTCTGACGCTGGTCGGCAAGACGATCCGCCTTCTTTCCGCCCGGCACTGCGGGCTTCGTGGTCGCGGGATCCTTCTCGGCCGTGTCGGGCGAATCCACCGGCAGATCCTGGTTCGTGATGACCTTAGGCGTGCTGCCAGACCCGTCCTGTGCCTGCTGTTTGGCGCGGTTCGCGCGGGCCACGTCGCCAAGGGAGTCTCCGGACTGCGATTGCGCAAACAGTGCCCCAGTCAGCATCAGCGCCACGATCAATTCTCTAGTCACGACTCGATCCATAGTGCCTCCCCGAAGCGCCTCCGCATAAACGCGCGCATGCGCCGCCCGCTATAGAAGAACCCAAAGCAGCAGTTTCTGTCGCGTTCCAAAGGTGTAATGAGCGCCCAAACTAAAGGAACCATTCCGAGGTGACCAAAGGCGCAAGTTGATTGTCGTCGTGGGAATTTGAGCGAAGACGACTGATGACAACAATCAGTGACCGCAGGTGTCCCTCCCGGTGTCTAATTCATTGATTCGCTACTAGAATCTGAACGGCGCGCTCGGAGGGAGACATGCAAGAAGGTCCGCCGATGGCTGTGGATCCACTATCGATCAATTACCAGCTGCCTTGGGAATCTCGTCTACTCATCCTGTACTTGTTGGTAGTTATCACGGTGTCATTCGTAAAATCTGCAAGCGTGCTGCGCGCTCTCTGGCTTTCCAGGTATGGTCCACTTCGCCAATCGAGTACTGAGAGCGAGTTCGTCCTTGCATTCGAGATATGTTCCAACAGAGTGCAGTCGATGAAGCGGTGGGTCTTTGTTACGCTATTCTGGACGGTCCTGGTTGCCACTCTGCTCTTGCGAAGGGAGTTCCAAGTATTTATGGAACAGAAGATGTTTTGGAGTGGAGCATTCTTCGTACCCACCATTGAAGTGCTCACCATTTTCCTACTTGGCATTCTCCTTTGCGCCGTGATCTACACGGCATGCGCCCTATTCGAAAGCGCACTGCTAAGTCGAAAGGAATCATGGAACCGCGCACGCTCAAGCACTGAAGAGTGATGGTCGAAAAGTACCGGACTTAGCTGTTGAAATCTCGAGATTGCACCTCAAATCTCCGGACGACAAGTCAGCGCCTGATTTCGATCGTTACCAATGTCATAAAGCGATTCAGGCGCACTCGTGTCTAATCAATCAGGAAGCGTCCGTCACGCCAGAGGAACGCCGCAGCTCCACTATCAACGATCTCGAAATGTCAGCGCTCACAAAAGAATCCGCCCCGAGCAAGCGATCAGCGACCGCGAAGATTGCGCTTGCAGTTGTAGCGGCGATCCTGGCCATAGTTCCCTATTTCGGATTCAGGCTGGTGCGGGGATGGATGATGCTCGGGTATGTCGATTCCGCAATTGGCACGATGAGAGTCTTGAACGGAGCGGAAACCCAGTTTGCCAAGGAGCATCCAGACCGTGGTTACACGTGCGACTTATCGGAGCTCCCACGAACCGGAGACATCCAGCGACTGCTCTCAGGGCATGGGATCGACAACGACTATGCCTTCGAGATCGCCGGATGCCAGGCGCCCGATGCCCCACGGCCCAACTCGGTGTACTCCACCATCGCGCGGCCTTTGCATGCGGGGCAGCCGGCGTTTTGTTCCGATCAATCTGGGCTCTTGAAAGCGGACTACAGCGGCTCCATCGAAAAATGCCGCGCCAACGGCCTTCCCGTCTTGGCGGGCGCGCCGCTGACAAATCCCGGTCTCACTCATCGGGTCTGGCCCAGACTTGCTAACGCTGTCACGAATCGGCTGCCCCAGGCTTCGTCCCATGTCAATGCTAATGCCGTTTACAACATTTGCCCGAATATGCAAAATCCATCATCTTGACAACTCGTTAAGTTAGTTACATATTGTCGCGTTCAAGGACCACAGAAACATCCCCCGTCGGGCCGCGAAAATCAACTTCAACTATTGGCGAGGATTTAGATGTCTATTCACTCTGACGATTCTGTCGAGAAATCGACTCCCAAGAAACTCAATCGACAAATCCGCCTGTACGCGCTCGCTGCATCCGCTGCAGGAGTAGGCGTACTTGCGCTGGCACAGCCCGCTCAAGGCGAACTCGCCATTACAAAGAAAGCTATTCCGATTCCTGTGTCGCCTGAGATTACGCCCCATGGTGTTGGTATATCTATGACCAACAATGGAATTAACAATTTTAGTTTTGCTTTAGTGAGCTACCTGAACAGCGTTCGCTCTGATCGAGCCGCGGAAGTCTGGGGCGTTGGCAGCCGCGATGGAGTCATGGTCGTTGATACGTTTGCGGCGAAAGCAATGGCGCTGCCGCGGGGAGCGAAGATCGGTCCTTCTGCCAATTTCTTGAGTCTTTCCGGCTATGCGGACCTTGTCGAGAGAACAGAAAATGGTAAGTACGGCACGTATTCCGTTGGATATTGGGGCGGAAATGCAAAAAACCGTTACATCGGCGTGCGCTTCCAGATCAGCGGCGAAACTCACTATGGCTGGATTCGACTGACGGTGACTACCGATCCCAATCGGCACCATCCATCAATGTCGGCGGAGATTACCGCCTACGCCTATGAGACGGTGCCCAACAAGCCGATCAAGGCCGGAACCGCGGCAACCGCTGCTCTTCAATCTCCACCGCACCAAGCAGGACCATCGCTCGGCATGCTCGGCTTAGGCGCAGAAGGCATGCCGCTGTGGCGGCGCGAAGAAGCGTCGGTCCTTCCCTAAAAGCAATCCACACCCACTAAGACAATCCACATCGAGACTGAGGTTAGATAGGGGGGCTGGCCCAGACTTGCTAACACTGTCACGAATCGGCTGCCCCAGGCTTCGTGATGTTCGAAGCCTGGGCATTCCTGCTGCCCGTGACTGGGTATCTGTATCTCGCTTGTACGGCTGAGCTGGTGCATCCCAAAGCGTTTCCGCCGATGTTAGGCCCTCAGCGTCCTACCCGGCCGTATCACTATTGTGGCGCGGCATACTTGCGCTTCGACACGACAAACGGTTACCGGCGCGTGCTCCTGTTTGCCAATCGGAAAGAGCCGAGCTTCGAGTTCCGAAAATCTCTTGACCTCGGCGCCAGCGATACCCAGACTTCGAACATCACGAACTCTGGGCCAGCCACATGTCTGGGCCAGCCGCCCCGTCTTCGTCCTATGTCAATGAGTGCTAACACCTGGTTTCAACACCTGACTAGCAAATCGTCGCATCTTGGAGTAGAACGTGGTCTCGTAGGCACCTTCTTATAGGGAGGACTGCCGTGAAAGTGCGCCCTGATTCGGTTTTTGTCTCTAGCATCCTTCATACGATTGCTCTTCTATTCTTCATCCATCCGGTGTTGTGGTATTACGGTGCCCCGGGTGACCCCGCTGCGGTAGCGCGATACGATTCAGCCGTCCAACAAGAATTTTATGCGGACCATTATTTCGGAGTTACGTGCCTGGCAATTATTCTCATCGGGCTGATTGTTGTATGGACGGGCTATGCCAAGCGCTCTCGCCCGGCGTGGTTCGTCATGTTTGTCATCGTGTGGTTCTGGGTGTTTCCAGTTTTCATTCGTTCCTCCCCGCTGGTCCGTGGGTACTTCGCGGTTAGATTTCCTGAGTTTTTCTACGACGCGATCTCGGGGCCGGGATATGCCACGGAGGTGGTCCGGACGATCCTGATGTTTTTCATCATGGTTGTCGGATTGGCACTGCCGATGGGAAGGTTCTTTGTAGCCAAGAAGGCGAACGAACCCGTTCATCTGCCTTCGAAGAGACTTGCGGTCTCCTTGCTGATCGGCACTTCTGTGGCTGCGCTCGCGTTGTATTGCTGGCTGAGGGTGGGCATCCTCTACGAGATTCCTACTAAGCAGTTGTATACGTTCCTCGTAGCCCCACCACCGCCACCGCCGCCTCCGGGTGCCAGCAAATGCCCTGACGAAAATTAGTAAGGGGTAGTTGGCGTAACATCCCCATTCAATCATCGACTTCGTAGGTCGGATGAGCACGCGCTTCTGCTATCGCGAAAAACGTTTCGATTGACGCAATCCCGTGTTTTCCATGATTCGTAGCAGTGGTTCGGCTGCGACACCATTGTTAACAATCAAGTGACAACAAAGTGACAGTCGCAATCTTTCTCGGCGCGTCCAATCGAACATAGGAGGAAGAACATGTGGATGCGTTCCTGTGCAATTTGCAAAGCGCTCTTGCAAAAATTAAGGCTCTCCGATTCTGTTCGTTGTCAGTGCGGCTGGGAATGGCCGGGGCACGCTCAGTAACTGACGAGCCCCAACGAAAGGAGGAATCCGTGGCGAAAATTATAGAGTTCTACATTCCGGCCAACTTCCGAACGAAAGACAAATGGGTCCCTGCGCAAAACCGGGGGAGGATCATCGAGTTCCGTCCGCCGACGACAAAATCCGCCTGATTGTGAGGCTTGGTCATCGGGAACTAACCCAGACTTGCTAACACCACCACGAATCGACTGCCCCATGCTTCGTGATGTTCGAAACCCGGGCATTCCTCCTGCCAACCCTACGGCAGGCCGAAGGCATACACGGAGCCAGTCCAGTTGTCGCCGACAAAAACCATTCCGTTCACGATGGAGGGCGAAAGAGGAAATGTGGTTTGATAACTCCAGAGTAGGGCGCCGGTCTTCGCGTTCAGCGCGGACGTTCTGCCAGTATTCGCCGTGACATACGTTACGCCATTCGCCACGGACAAACCCGAGTCCGGGAAGTTAAAGAGCTTGTGAATCCAAATCCGGGCGCCGGTGCTGGCATTCACCGCGTAGGCGTTGAAGTCTTCCGCCGCGAAATAGACAGTTCCATTCGCCACAGCGGGAGAACCATTCACTTCGCCGCCGGTTTTGTAGCTCCACTGAAGGGCGCCGGTGCTTGCGTTCAACGCATACATAGTGCTATCCCGCGAGCCGACATAGACTACGCCGTTGGCCACAGCGGGTGAGGCATACACACCGTCGCCTGTAGGATAGCTCCAGAGCAGCGCGCCAGTGCTGGTGTTCAGCGCGTAAACGTTGCTGTCCTCCGAGCCAAAATACACGACCCCACCCACAACAGCAGGAGCGGAGAACGTTGCGCCGCCGGTGAGGTAGCTCCAAAGCAAGGCGCCGGTGCTCGCGTTCAACGCGTACAGGTTACCGTCTTCTGAGCCGATGTATACCACCCCACTTACCACGGCGGGGGCATCATTCGCGGGGGCGCCGGTGGTGTAGCTCCAGAGCAACGCGCCTGTGCTGGCATTCAGCGCGTACACGTTGTTATCCGACGAGCCAAAATACACTACGCCTTTCGCCACCGCTGGGAAGGACCACACACTGTTGCCGGTTTGGTAGTTCCACAGTTTGCTCCCCGTGGTAGAGTCCAACGCTACCAACTGGCCGTTGCCCAAGCCGACGTAAACCACTCCGTTCACGACGGCGGCTCCGCCACATCCATAGATGCCGACGGTGTAACTCCATTTCAGTTCGAGATTCTTGACATTGTTTATGCCGAGCGTCTTTTCGTATGGGTTATTGCGAGTCATGTTCGACCGATGGAACTCGCTCCAGTTGTTGAGGGAGTTGGACGCCGGCTGCTGGCCCAATGCTGCGGACGCGAAGCATGCGCATGCAATCAACGCCACGATACGGGCGTATTTCATAAGAACCTCCGCAAGATGCGTGTCGGACGGATTGGGGTTTCCCGGAAACTGGGTCGTTCGCCTCAAGGGGGAACGCATGCAACTGGGGAGGGATTTGTCTTTCAGGGGCCGCGAGACAACTGACCCGGTCAAACTCTACCCAGCAAGGTATCCGCTGTCAACTAACAGGTTTCTCCGGGCGTGGCAATCCGAAAGGGCCGAGCTTCGAGTTCCAACAATCCTTTGACGGCGGCGGCAAGAGATACCGAGACTTCCAACATCACGAAGTCTGGGCAGCCAAGTGTCTGGGCCAGCCGCACCCATCCTCGTCCCATGTTAATGTGCTAACGCATGTTTACATCAACTATCACTTGGAGGAAAGCTGGAGGATATCGGCGATGCTCACCGCAGTAAGACTAGCTCTCATCATCATCCTTACGCACATTCATGCAAATTCGACTGGCGTCGCGGACGCGGAGGAGCGTTCCAGCAGAAAGAAAGCGAAATCGGTGGGCAGGGGCTCAGCACCCAACCGCCGAATCATCGAAGCGATCTGGCCACGATGATACGTGGAGTGGTTGGCCAGATGTTGCATGAGATGCGCTAAATTGAGTTGCTTTTCGAGAACAGGAAGAGTTCTTCGCAGAGCTTCCTCTGTCACAGAATCCACGAACTCAGTTTGTTCTTTTTCGACTTCAGCCCATTTCCGACCGATAGCGGCGACGTCCGGAAATGCGCCCGGCCGGAAAGATGGGTTATCTTCATTCCACAGATCTTGCAAAAAAGCAGCGCTGTGAGACGTGGCTTTCCAATATGTGAGCCAACCCCACTCGCTACGAATAATGTGCACCAGAGTATCTCGCACCGAAACGTAGCTGCCACCCAGGTCGCGTGTGAACTGCTCAGGACTGAGCACCGAAGCTGCTTGCAAAGCCCTGCCGTTGGCCCACCGATCGTATTCGTACAGTAGTTGAATATCGTCTTTGGTCATTTCCCGGCAGTTTACATCTTGACGGATGATTGGCGTAACATCCCCATCTCTAACAATGTCGGCACTGTCAAGCAGGTTTTGAGCAACACTTCGGTATGCACTCATAGAAGAGCGCCATTTCGCTCTCATGGATGGTTTGCGCGTTTCCAACCTGGGCTCGCTTTGAATCATTCGGGTCAGGAACTCGGTCCGACCCAGCCATCTCTTCGATCACTTACCGCGATCAAGATTCGTTTCTTCGAACTCCCTCACTTACTGGGAGCGGGATGCCCAATCATTACATCGGTGATTGATTGCACACCATCGCGATGTCCGGGCTCTCCCGCGTGCGAACCGAGCTTCTGCATCTGGCCGTAGTCGCGACCCTGACGCCACATCCAGTACAGATGCACTGCCAACTTCCGCGCCATCGCTACTTTCGCGATCTTCCGTCCGCGTCGCATGGCGAGGTGGAAAAACTTATTGCGCCACTCCGGCTGACTGCGCACTGTGACCTGCGCCGCTTCCACCAGCAGAAAGCGCAGCAGCACGTTGCCTTGCTTGCTGATGTGTCCCAGCCGGCGCCGATCTCCGCTGGACTTCTCCTCCGGCACCAGCCCGACGTAGCTGGCCAGTTGCTTGCCGCAGTGGAAGCGTTCGGGAGTTCCGATCACCAACTCGTACGCCAGTGCCGTCAGCGGACCGACTCCGGGATGCGTCATCAGCAGCCGCGTGACTGGACGCTTCTCCACTTCCTCTTCTAATGCACGACTCAGTTCCTGGATCTTTGGCGTCAACTGGTCAAGCAAGTCGAGCAGGTCCTGTCGCCGGCGGCTGGCCCACGGCGCCAGAGCAATCGATTCCAGTTCCCTGCGACCAGCTGGCCGCCACAATGCCTTCTTCCGCCGCAGGCCTTCGTTCAGCGGCACGACATGCAGTTGATTCATCACCCGTGTACGCATCTGCACCAGGCGATGCCGATGCCACAGCAGTTGCCGCAGATCGCGATTCTCAGCATCCGGCACCCAGATTCGCGGAAAGCGGTTCTCCAGCATCAGTTGCAGTATGAGCTGCGCATCCTGCCGATCCGTCTTTTGCTTCCGTACTCGCTTGGTCCGAATCCCGGCCGGATCTCCGATCCACAACTCAAATCCCAGCTCATGCAGCAAGCGCTCGAACCAGCGCGAATGCCCGCTGGACTCCATCCCCACTCGCACGGCTGCGTGTTGTTGTTTGAGTTCGAGGTAGAACTTCTCGGCTTCCTCCCGGTGGCCCAGCCGCCGTTCCACCAGTTCTCCCGTCTCGTTGTCCATTAACGCAATTTGTTGGAAGCCCGGATGATAATCACAGCCTATAATCAGCATGTTCGGCTCCTTTCCTCCGAGCCCTTTGGTTGGTTTGCGCCTCCAAAGTCTACTCGGGCCTGGGAGCCGACATTGTTTATGGAATCATTACACGCAATATAAAAGGCGC
>Ga0335080_10001846_pt1 | contig 21107 bp, 15 predicted proteins | sample Lox_Sample_34_FD_206720 | JGI IMG/M metagenome (GOLD analysis project Ga0335080, IMG submission 206720) | Soil microbial communities from Loxahatchee National Wildlife Refuge, Florida, United States - Lox_Sample_3.4 | ecosystem: Environmental > Terrestrial > Soil > Wetlands | place: USA...
CCCGCCGAGTTCGTGCGTGATTTCCAGCGCTTTCTTGACCTGTGCCGCCGCAAAGGCAAACACGTCGGCGTTGCAACTCGTGGCCGCGCCGTGCACGAACCGTGGATTGGAAAACAGATTGGCCGTGCCCCAGAGCAATTTGATGCCGGTGCGTTCCTGTTCTTCCTTGATGACTTTGACCACAGCGTCGAGGTTCGCGTTGGTCTCTTTCAGGTTCTTGCCTTCCGGCGCGATGTCGCGGTCATGAAACGCATAAAACGGCGCGCCGAGTTTCTCGATGAATTCAAAGGCCACACGGGCGCGATTCTGGGCGTTGGCCACGGAATTCGAACCGTCGTCCCACGGACGGATGGCCGTGCCCACGCCGAACGGGTCGGACAGCACGTTACGGAACGTGTGCCAATAAACCACGGAGAAGCGGAGCTGGTCCTTCATGGTTTTGCCTTCGACCATCTCGGCAGCATCGTAATGCTTGAATGCGAGTGGATTTCGGGATTTTGGCCCTTCGAATTTGATCCTGGTGATGTTTTTAAACGCTGTTTGCATGATAAATCGGTTCCCGTTCGGGTTCCCGGACGCGCGGAAGGTAAGAAAATACCCGTGAAAATTCCAGAGCAATGTCCTTCAAAATCCTATGATGCCGGGGAGCACACGCGGCCCGCGGGCACTTTTGGGCGGCTCGCCAAAAAGCTTGTTCACACACTTCGTTCACTATCGCGCCCCAAAAATTCTTTGGCCATAAAAAATCCCGTGATCATCGAATTGCGCGAAGCGTCTTGGCCCGCGGCAGCCCTCTGGCGCTATTGGAATCGCTCCACTCGTTGAAAAGCGGCAGAGGGCTGCATAGTCCAAAACCTGACGTCACTTTTCGTCCGCCTTGCGAAATCCAGCCGCAGTCTTGACTGATTTGGCCTAAACCGTGCGATCAAAGTGGATTAACGAAGTGCTTGGCGGGCCGCCAAACACAGCACGCCGGCGGCGTGCGCTCCCCGTCATTCCACCTGATAGCCCAGTTCCCGGAACCGTTGCAGTTTGTAAAGCAGCGCGCGGCGGCTGATGCCGAGCGCCCTGGCCGTTTCGGTGCGATTGAAATCGTGCTGGCGCAACGCTTGCAAAATTGCCTGACGTTCGATTTCCGCCAGTCGTTCCACGTCGGCAGCTTCCGGCAGCGGCGGCTTTTCCCCGGCGGCACGGACGCGGGTGGGCAGGTGTTCCGGCAGAATCAATTCGCTGCGCGACAGCAGCACCGCCCGTTCCATCGCGTTGCGCAACTCGCGCACGTTGCCCGGCCACGGGTAACGTTCCAGGCACGTGGCGACCGTTTCGGAAAATCTCGCGCGGCCTTTGGCCAGTTCCTCGATGAACCGGCCGGCCAGCGGTAAAATATCTTCGCGCCGTTCGCGCAACGGCGGGATGTTCAACTCCACCACGTTCAGCCGGTAAAACAGGTCCTCGCGGAAACGGCTGTTTTTGACCTCGTCCTCCAGATTACGGTTGCTGGCGGCGAGAATGCGCGCGTTGGTCTGGATTTCCCGGTTCGAGCCGACGCGCTGGAAGCGCCCGTCCTGCGTCACGCGCAACAGCTTGGCCTGCAGCGCCGGCGACATCTCGGCCACCTCGTCCAAAAAAATCGAGCCATCGTTGGCCTGCTCAAATCGTCCGATGCGCTGGGCGTGCGCGCCGGTGAATGCGCCTTTTTCGTGCCCGAACAATTCGGCTTCGAGCAACGTTTCAGGAATGGCGGCGCAGTTGACCTTGACCAGCGGTCCCGCCGCGCGCGCGCTCCAGCCGTGGATGACGTCCGCCACCACCTCCTTGCCCACGCCGCTCTCGCCGGTGATGAGCACGCGTGTTTCGGACGGCGCGATCAGCGAGGCATCCCGGAACACGGCCTGCATGAGCGGGCTGCGGGCGACGACAAAATCCGGCAGTTTCTGTTCCTCGTTGTAGCGCAAGGGTGCGGACTTCGAGATGCCGGTGGCCTGGCGCACCGAATTGAGCAATTCGTCCAGGTCAATCGGTTTGGCCAGATAATTGACCGCGCCGTCGCGCATGGCGGCCACGGCATCGCGGATGTCGGTGAAGGCGGTAACGAGCAGGACTGGCAGGGTGGCGTGTTCCTGACGGGCGCGCCGCAACGTTTCCAGGCCGGTCAGACCCGGCATCCGCACGTCCGAAATCATCATGGCGAATTTGCCGGAGCGAAGCATTTCCAGGGCGCGTTCGCCGGAATCAGCCAGCGACGTTTCAAAACCCTGGCTGCGGAGAAACGAATTCAGCAGGCTGCGCTGGCCGGGATCATCGTCTACAATCAGGATACGGACCGTTTCAGCAGCTTTGTTGCGGAATTCGGTTGCCACGCTGCCAATTTAGCGGAACGCAGGAGTCGCCAAAAGAGATTTTCCTCCGGCCTGTTTCTTTGAAAGGCGCGCACTCGCCGGGCACCGGACGAAACGTTTTTCAAGAACGGCGCTGAGTTTTGCCGGTCACAAGAAGTTACCAGTCAACCGAATAAAAAGCTTGCACGAGCTACATTAGTCCTGTAAAAGTTCTTCATTAGTTCGTTCGAGAAGTGCCCTAAGAAAGGAAAATGCCCATGAAAAACCTGATATGTCCGTTTTCGTTTCCGTATCTTTCCCGGATTCTCTCCCGTTTCACCAGCCTGGTTGCGGTCTGCGCCGGTTTGCTTTGTCCTTCCGCGCAGGCTGTGGTCTATGTCTGGAACGGCGCGGGTAGCAGTGGCTATTGGAGCGACGTTGGCAACTGGAGCTTCATGGTGACGCCGCCTACCAATGGAGACACACTGATCTTTCCAGGGTTCCAGCCCAGGCCGGTGAGCACCAACGACCTCCTGAATTTAACGTTGAATCAAATCCGGTTTCTCGGGAGCAACTATGTGATCTACGGCAATTCCTTTACCATCACCAACAGCATCGTGGTCACCAACACCGCCGGCACGGACATCATCAGCCTGCCCGGCGGCATGACGCTGGCCACAGCGGATATCACCGTGCTGGTGAGCAACTCCGCCACCCTTGCCATTCCCTCGGTGATGAGCGGCAGCGTGGGCGTCATCAAGAACGGTTCGGGCATACTTAATTACGATGGCTCCCAAAATACCTACTCCGGAACAACCACCGTCAATGGCGGAACCTTGGAACTGGGTTGCGGTGCGTTGAATGCCGCCTTCGGCGGACCTTTGGTGATTAACAGCGGCGGCACAGTACTGTTGACTCTAGACAAGGAACTTCCCATCGGCCCGCCAATCACGGTTAACAGCGGAGGCATCCTCAACCTCAACAATTTTGACGACAGTATCGGGACAAGCCTGACGCTCAACGGCAACGGCAGTGTTCTGAATGCCAATCCGCTGAACCTTTCCGCCAACGCAACGGTGACCGCCAATCCGGGTGTCATCTTTTTGAACCCCACCATCAGCGGAAGTCTGAACGTCAATTCCGGCATTTGTACGTTCGATGTTATCAATGCTGGCTCTTTGGTCGGCTCGTTGGTGCTGCCGGCCAGTGTTAGTGGCTCGGCAACCATCAACAAAACCGGCGTGGGATTCATGTCCCTTTCCGCATCCAATTCGTTTACCGGCCAACTGAACGTAGCCGGCGGCGCGTTGGCCATTGCCAATCCGTTTGCGCTGGGAACAACCGCCGGCGGGACTACCGTAAGCAACACAGCCACGCTGTGGATTCAGAGTGCTTCCGTGACCAATGAACCGTTGACGATTGCCAGCACGGGCATCGGCATCGAAAATGCGAGTGGCGCGAACACCTGGGCCGGACCCATCACTTTGGCTGCGCAGACAACCATGCAAATTGACGGAGTTTCCCTGGACTTGCATGGCGTCATCGGCGGCCCCGGCGGTTTCACCAAAACCAGCCCCGGAACGCTCCGGCTGACGAGCGGCGGGAACCTGTATGCCGGCAACACGACGGTCAATACCGGCGTTTTGGAATTGAACGGAGGAAATGTTATTCGCTTCGGCACGCTGACCATCGGTGATGGCATTGGCGGCGCGAATGCCGATGTGGTGCGTTATGTGGCAGATTATGGAATCTACGGCGGGCTCGGCGGCTGCACGGTGGTTATCAACAACACCGGTCTGCTCGATCTGAACGGTTTTTACGATGACGTCGGACCGATCATCATGGACGGTGGGACCATCAACACCGGCGCCGGCGACCTGTCGCTCTTCCCGCCGCTGGCCACCGTGCAGTCTTTTGATGCCACCAATGGGGATTCGACAATCAATGGCAACCTGGACCTCTCCTCGGACCAGACAAATATCTTTGCCATTTCCAACAATCTCGTCATCAACGCGGTGATTTCCGATCCGGATGGCGACATGCTGGTCAAGACTGGAACCGGGCAGCTGTTCCTCTCTGGCGCGAACACGTACACCGGACCCACTCTGATTCAACAAGGCTACGTGTGGGCGGAGAATAATCTGGCGCTGGGCGCAACCAACGGCGATACCGAGGTGAGTAGCGGGGCCACGCTCGTTATGCAAGCGATATGCAACATAACCAACGAAGCGCTCACCATCAACGGACCGGGAGAGCCAGAGTACGGCGCGCTGGACGTTGAGAGCGGCATCCACACCTGGGCAGGACCCATCACCAATAACGCCAACAGCACGCTGGATTCATGGGGTGTGGGTTCAGAGTTGCATATTAGAGGCCCGATCAGTGGCGCAGGCGGTCTGGAGTTGTTCAATGGCGTTACCTTCGGCAATGCCAGTGGCGGCACCGAATTCTTTGAGGGTTCAGCGGCCAACACTTACGCGGGCCTGACCACGGTGGACCAAGGCGGCGTGCTGGTATTGGGCAAAACGACCGGAATCTTTTCCGTTCCCGGCAACCTTTTCGTTAACAATGGAGCTACTGCCCGCCTAACAAGCTCTGATCAAGTGACCCATTCGGCCGATGTTTTTGTGGACGCCGGCGGACTGTTCGATTTCTCAACGTTCTATAGTTATATGAACACTCTGCACGGCACCGGCACGGTCAACTTCGGCGTCAACGGCTACCTGATAATCGGCGCCAACAGTGGGACCAGCGAATTCGACGGCGTGATGACGGGCACAGGCTACACCCTCGGTGGTTATACGGTCGGTAAGTTCGGCAACGGCACGTTCACCATGGGCGGCAACAATACATTCACCGCCGGCGCGACCCACGTCTTCTCACCCGGCAAACTCGTGATCAACGGCTCCGAGCCGCAGGTTCCTGCGATTGTGGACAACGGCGCGACCCTCGGCGGCTCCGGCACCGTCGGTTTCCTTGCTGCCGCCGGCAGCATTTCACCGGGCAACAGCCCCGGTATCCTGACCAGCAGCAATCTGACCTTCACTTCCTCCGGAAATTTCAGCGTGGAGCTGACCGGCCCGAATCCCGGTATCGGTGGCTACGATCAGTTGAACGTTCGCGGGACCAACAACCTCGCGAACGCCAGCCTCACGGTCATTCCCGCTTTCACCACGCCCGTTGCCCTGGGCCAGCAGTTTGTCATCATCAACAACGATTTGGCGGATCCCATCACCGGCACCTTCAACGGCCTTCCGCAGGGTTCAACCATCACCGCGGGCAATTACAAATTTATGATCTCCTACATCGGCGGCACCGGAAACGATGTCGTGTTGACCTTGACGTCCATCCCCGGCGCGGTAATCGGTTCCGCTGTCACCTCCGGCGATGGCAATCACGCGATTGATCCGAATGATTGTAACTCGCTCTATCTGGTGATCACCAACAAATCCGGCAGCCCCATGACCGGCATCAGTGCCACGCTTTCGGCAGCCACTCCCGGTGTCATCATCACACAACCCGACTCGGCTTACACGAACATTGCCACCGGCGGAACCGGCGCCAATACCACGCCGTTCCAAATCTCCACACTGCCCGACTTTGTCTGCGGCACGGTCATCAACCTTCAATTGAGTGTCAATTCCAGCATTGGCTCATTTACCATGAATTTTGCGTTGAATAGCGGCCAAGCCTCGGTTGCGCCCTCCCGGTATGATGTCACCGGCAACGTCGCCATTCCCGACATCGGCACGGTGGATTCCACCAATGTCGTCAGCGGGTTCACCGGCTTGCCGCTGCAGAAAGTGGTCGTCTCGCTCTATATCACGCACCAATTTGATTCGGATTTGACGAACATCTCGCTGATTTCTCCCGATGGTACAACGGTGCTCCTGTCCTCCGCGAACGGGGGCGGCGGACAAAATTACGGTTCCGGCCTGACGCCCGACTCCGACCGGACCACCTTTGACGACGCCGCCACCACGCCGATTACCAGTGGCACCGCGCCGTTCGTCGGCACCTTCCGTCCACAATCACCGCTGTCAGCCTTCATTGGGAACGCGACCCCGAACGGCAACTGGCATCTGCATGTCGCCGACGGGTTTGGCGGCAGCCTGGGCACCCTCCGCGGCTGGTCATTGTTCCTCTACGGCACCGCCTGCACCAGCGGCAGCGGCCAGTGCGATCTCTGCCCCAATATTTCCTTTACGACCGCGACGGGTCCCAGCAGCCCGCTCCAAACCGGCTATGTCAGTCCCAATGGCACGAATAGTACCTGTGGTGTAGCCAAGGCCTGCCCCGGGACAGTGCCTGCAGGACCTTATCCTTCGGAGAATTTTACGTTCCAAAATGGCCCGACCGATGCCTGCATTACCGTTACTTTGGAGAATACGAACTCCACATTCGGAATGGTTGCGGCCGCGTATTCCGCCGCCGGCTACAATCCGACGAATGCCGACCGGTGTGCCAATTATCTGGGTGATGCCGGGTTCATTGCAGGAGTTGGTTCTCCAACTGTGTCATTCTCGTTCAACGTCGCTTCCAACGCGGCCTTTGTGGTCAACGTCGTGGCTGGAGGTTACGGCCCCTACAGTTTGACGGTCTCCGGCGGCGATTGCACTCCCACGCTCGACATCACGGCGCTGCCTGGCAACCAGGCCCGGCTGGATTGGAGTTCGGCGGCGGGTGGTTACCGGCTGGCGGCCACGCCGGCATTAAACAATCCCAGTTGGACGGACATCACCAACGAACCGATCGTGAACAATGGCCTGTTCAACGTGACTAACAGCATGACCCCCACCAACCTGTTCTATCTCCTGCACAAACCATAACCGACGCGCACACAGCGTGAAGTTCCCGTATTGACCTCCGGCCCACCCGGAGGTCAATTTTTTAGAGCAACTCGGTAAAAACCGTAGACGCCGAAGTAATAAGGCGGTCACGTTCTACACGGATTTTGGATCCGCCTCCTCACGTCGGCGGCTACCATCCAACCTCGCGTCGCGAGGTTTGCTTACCCCACCAATTTCAAGTGGCTGATGCGGAAGATGGCGCCTCTGGGCTCGTTGCCAAGGCATTCGATTTCCCAGCCGTGCGCGAGGACGATCTGCTGGACAACGGCCAGACCCAGTCCGGTCCCCTTTTGATTCGTGGTGAAGTACGGCTTGAAGATTTCCTGGCGCCGGTCGGGGGGCACGCCCGGGCCATCGTCGCGGACTTCAAGCAACGCTTCAGTGGCGCTGAGGCGCCGCGCCTGAAGCTGAATCTGTCCGCCCGCGGCCACCGCCTGGATCGCATTGAGCAAGAGGTTAAACAGGACCTGACGGAGCAATTGTTCATCCGCCTCAATGGCCATCGGCTCGCCGCTGGTCGCCACGTGCAGTTTCTTTTCCTCGATGTCGTGGGTCAGTGTGCGCACGACTTCATTGATGGCGGAATTGAGCGCAATTTTCGAGCGGCGGACTTCGCGCGGGCGCGAATAATTGATGAATTCGTTCAACTGCGCAGTCACCTTGTCGGTTTCGTCCACGATGGCGCGCGATTTCTCGCGGATTTCCGTCGGCACCTCGCCCTGTTTGGAAATCATCTGGGCCATGCCGCGGATGATGTTGAGCGGATTGCGCGTCTCGTGCGCGAGGCCGGCGGCGGCGAGGTTCATTTCCTTGAGGTGCGAATTCAATTCGCTGGCGCGGACCAGTCGGATTTGGAGGTCCGACGATTTGGACATGGTGCGCCAGGCCAGCCCCGAGCCGACCACCGAAATCGTGGCCAGCACCGCAATGATGGAACGCACCCAGAAGTCCTGGTCGCAGATCTCATGAATGGGTTTGGTGGACATGACGACGACGAAACTGTGCACGCCCTGTTTTTGGAGCAGCGCCTGGTAATCGGCCTCGCTCATCCAGCGCGGCCGGCCGAATCGGGGCCGGAAACCGCCCTCGCGCGGGCGCTCACGGTTGGTGGCGAGGTCAGGCGGGGGTGGAGGCGGACCGCCAGCGGTGTCGAAATGGTTGGTCGGGTTCTCGCCCGGTCGGGGTTCCGGCGGCGGTTCATTGGGCGGTTCGGGCGGCGGACGCGGCGGCAGCATGGCGATGCGATTGGTGCCCAGACGATTGGTAAAATCCTGCCGCGACATGATGATCGGCGGGTTGGTGCCTTCGATGTCGTAAGTGAGGTTGGTGCCCAAATCCACCGGATTCACCAGCGTGACGGTTTGCGCATCCCAGCGTTCGGTTGTGCCGGTGATGCCGTTGGTCTGGAAATCGGCCTCGGTCCCGGCGGAAGCCACCATCTCACCGGCGGCATTCAGCAAGGCAATACCGCGTAGCTCCACTGATTCCTGCTTGGTCAGTTCCGCGAGCGACGCTTCCATGCGCTCCTTGGAAACCACGCCGCCAAAGCGCCGTTGCGAGCGCAGCACGATACCGAGCGTTGTGGAAATGTCCTTCGCCCGATTGACGAGCGCGCTGCGGGCCGCGTTCCGGACCCGGACATGCTCCTCGATCTGCCAGACCATGACCAGTGCCCAGACCCCCAGCAGCAGGCCGTAAATCAAGGTGCGGTTGCGTCCGGGTTGCATCTGAGAGTCCAGTTAGACACGGGTTGATGAAAATTTCAACTGCATCCGGTTATTTCTTTTGCGCCGACACCCGGTCCAGGAACTGGTCCAGCTCCTGTTCGGAATAGGACTTGGGCACGAGCATTTGTTGTTGCTCGTGGACGGCAAGCGCGGGCAGCTCGGAGGGCATCCGGACAATATGCGGCGTCAGGAAAATCATCAGCTCGTTTTTGGCGTTGCTGTCACTCCGATGCTTGAAAATGTTGCCGAGCAATGGGATGTCGCCCAGGAACGGAATTTTGCTGTTGCTGGAGGTTTTGCTGTTGACCATCAGGCCGCCAATAACGACGGGCTGTCCGTCGGGCGTGACCACGACGGTGTCGGCGGTGCGGGTATCAATCACCGGCGCGTTCACGCCGGCGGCAATCGGCTCGGTCTGCGTCGGGTCAATCTCCGAATCCTGCGGGGTGACGATCATTTCCACGTAGCCATCCGGAGAGATGTAAGGCGTGACGTTCACCTGGATGCCCACCGGCGTATAGGTCACGTTGTTGATCGGGATGGTGGAACTGCCGATGGCCGTGTAACTGACTCCGGTAATCAAGGGCACCTTTTGACCAACGAGGATGGTCGCCGGCTGACCGTCGCGCGCAAGGATGGACGGGCGCGAGAGCACTTCCACTTTGCCTGCCGTGGCGATGGCGCGCAGCGTCGCTTGAAAATCGCTGCCAAGAATCTGGTAAAACCCGTTGGCGCCGCCCACGGTCGAAGGCGACAACGCCGGGTTGGCCAGCGCCGGGCCGACGGGGCTGAAGTTGGTCACAATCGTGTTCAGCCCGTTCAGGCCAAACACATTCGCCACGGTGCCGGTCATCGCGTTCCCGAAGCCTTTGCCGAACGCGCCCTCGACGCCGAGGTCCAGCGAGTTATTGTGCTGCACTTCCAGGAAGATGACCTTGATGAGCACCTGGGGCTTCGGGCGGTCGAGGCTGGCGATGACGTTGCTGATCTGGTCGCTCGTCGGCTGGTCGGCAATCACGATGATGTTCTTGGTATCGGGGTCAACGTAGATGGTCGCGTTGCCGACACTGCCATTGTTGTTATATTGGCCGGCGGTGGTGTTATTGGCGTTGTTGCGGTTGAACGCGTTGAACCCGCCGAACCCGCCAAACCCGCCGAAGCCGCCAAAGCCGCCACCCGGGCGCGGCTGGGCGTGGGTTGCCAGCGCGGCGAACAGAAGCAGAACCACCGCGCCGCCGATTGATTTCCAATTTGTATTCGTCTTCATGATTTTTCTTTGGGTTGAAAAGTTGAATTGGTTTCCTGCCTCAATATGTCCGACCCGTCCCCAATCCGGTCCCCGTGCCGGTGCCCCCGACGCTGGAAGTTCCGAGCGACGACGTGGTGTTGCCGGCCGACGTGGCGCCGGCACTCGCGCGGGTTTCCAACGCGCCGGTTGATGAGGAGCTGGTATTGGCCCGCGACGTGTTATTGCCGAAAGTGTTTTGCAGCACCTGCACGACCTGGTTCGGGTCGCCATGGTCGAGGTGATAAACGTAAACCCGCTGGTCGCGGTCCGAAGGCACGTCCAGGTCATGCATCATGCCCGCAATCTGCTCCATCAAATCCTTCGGCGCGCTCACGATGACCGCCTGGATGCGGGCATCGGCCACGGCGGAAACCTGCGTCGCCTTTTTGATACGGTCGTTCTGGCCGCCGTTGGCGGCGTTTGCGGCCGCCAACCGCGCAAAAAATCCGCCCGGACCACCGCCGCCGCCAAAGCGAACAGGCGTCTGGGTCGTATTGCCTGAAGTACTGCTGGGGAAGATGGTGCCCAACTCGGTGGCGACATCGGTCGGGTTGGCGTATTGCAGATGGAACACGCGGATTTCCGTCTCCGCCTCGGCACTGTTGTCCACGGCCTGGATGAGCTGCACCAGATGCCGGATGTTGGACTGGGTATCGGTGACAACAATGGAGTTACCCGCCTCGTTGGCGACGATGGTCGCCTGAGGCGAAACAAACGACGACAAATCGGAAGCCAGTTGACGGGCTTCCACGAACCGGATCGGAATTATATACGTGGCGATCTCGTCATTATCAGGAATGGTGCTGGGGTCATTGCCGGTTTTCACGGGAATGTTGCGGGTTTTCGCGTCGTTCTTGCTCACAATCGTCAGCTTGCGTCCGTCACGGATGGCGGCGTAGCCATTTTTGTTCAGCACGGAATTCAGCAAATCCACCGCTTCATCCCTGGTCACCGGTTGATCGCTCCACAGGTCCACGCGGCCGTTCACCTGCGTGTCGAGTACGATGATGAAGCCTGCCGCATCGCTGAGATAATCGAGCACGGACTCGAGCGGCGCACCGCGGAAGTTCAGCCGCAAACCGTTGGTGCCGGTTCCACTCGCCGTGGGATTGGACGGCGTGTTCGGCACCATTGCGGTATTTTGTTCCGGGGCGGCGGCGGGCGGGGTTGGCGACGCCACGTTTCCGGCGCCGACAGCCGCAGGCGTGGTTTGCCCGGGCGGTTGAGCGCCGTCTGGTTGGGCGTTGATTCTGAAAGTCCCGGCGGTCAAAACCGCCGCCAAGAGAAACGTCATGGTTGTTTTCATCGTCCTGGTCCTAATTGTTGTTCTTCCTGTGCCCGCTGTTGCATCAAACGCGTGAGCGCGTCGTTCGCTCCGCCACCGGGAGGAGGCGCCATGTCCGGCGCATTGGTGTCGGCGCCAGAATCGGCCATGCCATCCTGGGCGGTCACGTCCGGATTGTCCGCCGGCGAGTTACCAGTCGTGACTGTGGTCGTTGTCTGGAAATTGTTCCGCCCCGAACTGTAATTGTAATAACGCCGGCGATTGGAGAATCCGCGGCCGGAGCCGGACGCAAACGAATTGCCACCGCCGCCGTAGGATGCCGTTTCGGTCGAGACCACCCAATGGCCGTCGTCATCGCGGCGCATTTGGGTTCCGAGGTCCAAAACCGTTTCGTTGGTGCCGGACAACAGTTTGACGGATTTCGGGGTGATGGCGGTGACTTTGAATCCCGCGATTTCGCCGTCCAGTTCCAGTACCTTGCGGAAGTCAGCGCTGGTGCCGTCGAAGAACGCGAAATTTCCCTTGGCATAGCTCATCGTGCCCACGAACGAAAAGGAATCCACCACTTTGGTCACCGAACGCGTAAACGGCCGGTGCGGCACGCGGTTGGGATCAAAAATGTTCCGCTGGCCGATGACCTGGAAGGAGGCGAAATCCGTCCCGTTGGTGGATTGCGCCGCGGCGGAAAACACGTGGAGCAACAACGCCGCGGCCCCGGTCATCGCCGGAACGGCGCATTTTCGTTTTAACATTTTCAAATTCATTTCGCGGAAGAGGTGAGCGCCAGTCCGCTGGCTTGCAGACCGAGCGTGAGCTGCCGCCCAGTGTCGTCGCGCGCGCTGAGATTCACGGATTCGAGTTTCAGCGCCATGGGATCCTGTTCGATGTCGTAGAGGAATCGGGTGAGAGTCCCGAGGTCGCCGGACACTTCCACGCGCCAATCCACCGTCAGGTAATTCGTCGCGTCATTGTTCCATTGGGGAGTGATGCCGGTGATGCTGGCGTCGCTTTCCCGCGCCCAGTTGTCAAACGCCTTGAGCACCTGCTGCTCGGCCAGCGAGGTGTCAGTGGGCAATGTGTTCGTGCGCATCTGGTCCCACTGGCTGCGGATAGCCAGCTCGCGCTTGAGCAACCGCCTTCCGTCCTGCACCTGATTGCGCAGGGCGGTGACTTTGTGCTGGCGCGCCGTCCACCAGTTGGCCAGCGGCTCGTAGATCACGCGGTCGCCGACGAACAACGCGGCGAGGGCGATAGTCAGCACGACCAGGAGTTGCTGGCGATTTTCAATTTTCATTTCCGCCTCCATTGCCGTAGTGGACATCGAACGTGAATTGCATCGGCGATTTGCCGCGAATGGTCTGCAACTTGACATCCGTCACGCCGTCCGCAGTGCGCAACTGGTTCAAGGTCCGCAACAATGCGGCGTTGTCCCGCGCCGTGCCGGTGCAGGTCACCGTGTTGCCGTCGCGGATGTCCAACGTCTTGGCCGTGACCGAGCCATCCTCGGAAAATGCCAGCGTGAGCTGACGCAAAATAGTCAAACTCCGGAAGGAATCGTCGAACCAAGGTCGGTATTGCTGGATTTGCTGCTGCAACCCGTCCAGTTCCCCCACCTTGGCCGACATACCCGACCATTGCGAACGCAGCACGATGAGTTGAATTTCCTGGAATAGAAACAAACCGCCGACCATCACCACCACGCCGGCCGCCACGGCCCCCGCGGAGCGCCATCGGCCGGAAGCATATCGGGTGACGAGTTGTTCCAGGGCGGTCGGCTTCGGCGGCAAAAATTCAAACGCCGGCGCTTGCCCGAGCAACTGCCGCGCGGCCAGGCTGAAGGCGGGCGAAACCGGGGCTTCCGTTGGAAGCGCGACGCCAAATTCGTTCGGCGCATAAGCGGAGACGACTTCAATCTTCAAACCCATTGGTTCAAAGCGCAGCTCCATTTCATCGGCCAGTTGCTGCGCCAGCTCGCGCGGGCCGAAAATGCGGATGCGCTTTACAGCCTCGCGCAGTTCCCCGGGCAATTGGCCCAGCGTGATGCGCGCCTCGCGCGCCACGAGATCGGCGTGGAGCTTGCGCCCGGCTTCGTCTTCGATGGCGCCTTCCAGCCCGCGCAAGGCGGCCACCCCGCCACCGTTAGTGATTTGCAGAGACACCTGGCTTTCGCCGACCGCCAGCGCCAGCACTCCGCTGGAGGTATCCGCCGCTGGCGGCTGTAAGGCCGCGAGCCCCAACGTGAAACTGACCGGCTTCAATTTCGCGGCCGCCAGGACCTGCTCCAGCGCCGCCAAATGGGCATTGGGAATGCCGGCCAGAGTCACGTGCTGTTTGCCCGCGGACAGCGGGCAGCGGGAATTTGCCAGCCGCAACGTGGCAAGGTCGCAGGGAAAACCGCGTTCCGCTTCCAGTTGCAGCAGGCTCGCCGCGTCCGCTTCCGGCAACGGCGGCAGCTCCGTGTGCGCCGTGAGCGCCCATTTGAGCGGCACGCCCACCACGCAGTGGCGTTCCCGCACCCCGGCGGCATCGAGCTGATTGCGAATCTCGCGTCCGACGAGTTCCGGCGCGGAGGTCAGCGTATCGAGGGTGAGCATGGCGGAAAAACTTTGTCGCCGTTGCAGCGCGCCGTTGTTGCGGCGGAGCACCACGCCTTCGAGGCGGCTGCCGTCCAACGCCAGCCCGAGCACGCTCGTCAGCCGTTTGCGTTTCCCGAAATTGACCTTCAGCACGTTGTTCATGGCGTTGCGTTATTGGCCAGCAAAGTCTGCCGGGCTTTGTCGCCGAGCGCCCAGCCGAGCCGGCTCAGATCCTGGCGATAGATGATTTTCGGCGTGCCGTCGCTGGTGTCGAAAACGAACCTCACACGCCGGTAGCCGCGCCCGAACGGGCCGACGGCGGCGACGTCCGCCGTGAATTGAAAACTGCGGGTGGTGATGTAATCGCCACCCGCCAGCGCCTGGACAGCGGTGCTGGTGTTGCCGAGCGCGTCCACCACCCACGCGACCGAACCGAGGTTGTTCGGATTTTGCTGGCGCCAGGTGATGAGCGATTGAGCGGTGCCCGAAGCGGTGCCTTCGTCGAGGCCGGCCCCCATCAACAACGCGATCAGCACGTCGGCGCCGGCGGTGTTGACGTTGACGCGTCCGCGAAGGTAGGTGTTGGTGCTGGTGGTGACGTCGGTATAAATTTTGTCGAAGTCATCGGAGCTCATATTCTCGCCCCGGCAGAACAGGCAAAAATTGAAAAGACCGGAGAAAGTTCGCGCGGCGCCGGTCGCCGGGTGGGTATAATTGCGAATGGCGGCGGCCAGACTGCCGGCGTTGGCGACGCCGTCGTCGTTGAAGAGCGTTAGCAGGTCCTGTTGGCTGGCGGTATTCACGTTGGTGAGCAGCGTGCCGTCGGAATGGAAATTCGGTTCGCGGGTATAAACGGTCACGTCTTCCAACAGTCCCGGGTCAACCTGGCCGTTGCTGTTCAAGTCCTTTTCGTTGGCGTCGAGCACGCCGTTGCGGTTGAGGTCTTCGCCGACAAGCAGGTCCAGGGTCGAGCCATACACCAGCCGCAGTTCGTCCACTGTTTCGAACGGTGCCTCCTTTTCCACGTAACCCAGTTGCGAGTAATCCAACGCGTAGGCGCCCGAACTGTTGGTGCTGCGCCAGTCCACAATCGCCTGGGCGAGATCCGCGTTCATGTTGGGCAGATCATAAAGTGTGTTCGTGTTCGCGGTGTTCAAATTCAGTTTGGACCCTTCGTCAATCAGGCCAAAATAGGGCTCGGTCGAAGGCGTGCCAGACGGGTCGCGGCCAATGAGCCAGAACCGCGCATCCCCGACGGGCACGGCTTCGGAAGCATACTGGGTTTTGTCCGGCACCGCGCCGTTGGTCGAGAAATTGGCCAGGACATAACTGATGTAGCGCGCCGCGCCTTCGATGGCCTGGTCGGTCGCCAGGCCGGAGGCGCGGTTGTCCGACGCGCGCAGCTCAAACGTCATCGCGTTGGCAAAATAAAGCGCGATGCTGACCAGGCCGATGGCAATCCAAAGCACGATAATGAGGACGGAACCGTTTTGTGTGCGTCGAGAACCTCCAACGTTCAACCTCGAACTTCGAACATCAAATGAACACCCATCCCGCACGCCCTTGGAGGGTGGGCGTTGAGCATTGAATGTTGAAAGTTTGGTGTTCATCAGCTTCCGCTCGTCGTGCTAAAGACCATGTTGGTGCGCGATTGGGAATCAATCGGCACGAGGATTTCAATGGGCGGCGCGCCGGCGGCGTTGTTGCCCGCCAGTTGAATGGCCACGCGGACCGCGACCGGTAAATTGGTATTCAACGAAGTGACGCCGGTGGTGTCCCAGGTATCGAACCATTGCGACCCGTCGAAACAGGAAAAATCGAGGCTTTGCACGCCACCCAGGAGCCACTGGTCCTGCACATCCGGCATGGTGGTGCCCATGACGTTCCGGGTGACACTGCGATACAAATCCTTGCCCGGCGCGTTGCGGTCGGCCGGGTCTTTCAACTCGTAGGTGACTTTCTGGATGTCGCCCCACGGCGCATTGTCGCTCAGGGCGCCGGTGGCGGTGAACATTTCAATGGCCACCGGCTGGCTGATGCCCGGGCTGGTCAGCGTGCCGACCCGGAAATCGCCGGACAAAATCTTGGTGGTGCCGTTCGTGGGCGTCACCGCGCATTGCAGGTCACGGCGCATCACGCCCAGCGCCTGGTCCACCGGCGTCGCCACATCCACCGCCGCCTGGGTCACTTCCCGCAGATGCAGGGCGGCGAAAAAGACGCTGCCGATGATGGTCAACACCAGCGCCGCCACGCCCACAGCCAGGATCATTTCGATGAGAGTGAAGCCCAGCGGTCGAAGGCCGAGAGGCGAGGGGCGAGGGCAAAAAACCGGCCGCAGGTCGCGCGTCCGTTCTCGACTCTCGACTCTCGACTCTCGACCAGGCTGGTAGCTGATTTTCATTACCTCACGCCCACCGTGGTCAACGGTTGGGTCTGCAAATTCGCCAGGGTGCTCATCGTGACCGAATAGTCGTGGCCCTGCGCCGAAAATGTCACTTCCGCCGTGAGCAATTGCATTGAGTCCACCGGCCAGTTTCGGCTGCTCAGCGTCCAGTGGAACTCCTCGGCGCCTTCGGTGACGGTCCCGTTTTGCGAGCCCACATTCCAGTTCGTCGCCACGATGCTTTCATTCAAAACCCGGTCGGCGACGCGGGCAGCGGCGCCTTTGCGCGCGGCGACCTCGCCGGCGAGGCTGGCCACGTGCATCGCCTCCACGGCCGCCGGGATGACGATGGCCATGAACAGCATCGCCGCCAGAATTTCCGCCAGCGTGAATCCTGCCTGGTAGGGACGCCGCGCTACGGCGTCCGGTCGGCGCGGCGCGCCGACCCTACCGTTATTTGTTTGTATCGCTAATTTCATAACCGTTGCGGTCGCGCGATTCGATCAGCCACAGGGCATGACCCTGGGCATCGGTCAGGCGCAACATTTGCGGGCTGTTTTCATCCACCGAACCGTCCGGCAGAAAACGGACCGCCGGCAGGCCGCCAAACTTGGTCATGGCTGCCGTACTGGTGTTCAGCACGGCAACCTGCAGGGTGGAATCCACGTATAAAGTCTCGGCCTTGGGATCGCCGCTGCGCCCGGTGGTTTCCGCCTGGAGACCGTAAGCGCCTTGTTTCTCGTCCACCCAAAGCACCATCGGCAAGCCTTCGGAAACGGCGCGGCTCTGGCCCGCGTGCATCAACGCCATCAACCGCCGCGCTTCGGAACCCAGCGCCTGCCCGCGAACGAAATTCGACATCGCCGGCGCCGCCAACGACGTGATGATGACCAGTAACGCCAGGACAAGAATTAATTCGATGAGCGTAAAACCGGCCAGTCGAGGGCCGAGGGCCGAGGGCCGAGGGCAAGAAGTCCCCCCCGCGCCGGTGACCGGCGCTCGACTTTCGACGTTCGACTCTCGACCAAATAATTTCATTCACTTTGTCCAGTTGCCGATGTCATCTTCGTTCCCGGCTTTGCCGTCCGCGCCGGTGGAATAAAGGTCGTAGCCGCTGGGATTATGCCGGCCGGGATAGACGTAAATATACGGATTGTTCCAGGGATCCACCGGCAACTTTTCCAGATACGGCCCATGCCAGTTCTTGGCGTTGCTGGGCTGCTGCAACAAGTCCTGCAGGCTTTTGGGATAAAAACCATTGTCCACCTCGAAGGCGTCGAGGGCGGTTTTGATTCCGCCGTTGATGTCCGCCTGCGCCGCGGTGAGCCGCGCCTGTTCGCTCCGCCCCGCGATCCGGGGAATGACCAACGCCGCCAGGATGCCGATGATGGTAACGACCAGCATCAATTCGACCAGTGTGAAGGCGTGACGATGAGTCCGGAGTTGGGCGTTCGAGGTTCGGGGTTCAATTTTCATAGGTTGTGCAATTTCATTTGATGTATTCGCTCATGGTGAGCACCGGCAGCAGCATGCCGATGAAAATGGTGCCGACAAACCCGGCGATGAGAAACAACATCAGCGGCTCGACGAACGCCACCGCGGTCTTCAAATGGCGGTCCAAATCCGATTCGGTGACGCCGGCAATCCGGACGAGTTCGGCATCCAATTTGCCGCTCTCTTCCGCCACGGAAACCATTTCCAAAACCGAACTGGAGAACAAATCCTTGCAATCCGCGAGGCTCTGGCCCAGTCGCCCGCCCTGTTGCACGCGCTGAATGGATTCGCCGACCGCGTCCACGAGCACCTGGTTGCCGATGGATTTGCGGGCGACATTCAAGCCCTGCACCAGCGGCACGCCGGCGCCGAGCAACGTGCCCAGCATCCGACAGAAACGCGCCATGGCAAATTGCGCGACCAGCGGCCCCACGAGCGGCGAGCGCAACACCAATTTTTCCCAGACGCGCCGCCCTTTTTCCGAAGCGAACCACGTGCGCACCAGCAGCACCGCGCCGAAGATGACCGCCGCAACGAACAAGCCATAGGAACGCACCGCGTGGCTGACCCCGATGATAATCTGGGTGATGAGCGGCAGCGCGCCATGGATGCTCGCAAAAACATTTTGAAATTTGGGGATGAAAAACACCAGCAACAGCGTCAACACCATGAGCGCGAGAACGAACAAAATGCAGGGATATAACATGGCGGTCATCACCTTTGATTTCAGCTCCTTCTCGCGCGATTGAAATTCGGCGATCTGCGCCAGCACCACGTCGAGAAAGCCGCCGGCCTCGCCTGCTTCGACCATCGCCACATAAACGCGCGGGAAAACGTCCGGTGACTTGGCCATCGCGTTGGCCAGCGACATGCCGTCCACAACCAGGTCGTGAATTTCCTTCCATTTCGCCGCGACGAACGGCACGGTGGCTTCCTTATAAAGGATCACCAGCGCGCGGCTCAGCGGCACACCCGCGGCGAGCAGGCTGGACAGCAGCCGCGTAAAGTTTTCCAGCGCCTTGGCGGGAACTTTTTGCGTCCGGAAACTGAGGGAAACTTTTCCAAGATTTTCCAAACCGGCCGGCAGACCCGAACCGTTTTTTGCGGCGGCGACGGCCCTTTCCACGAGATTCACCGGACGCAGGCCCAGCGTTTCCATCTGGCGCAGCGCATCGGGCCGGCCCGCGGCGTCCAGCTGGCCTTCCGCGATGGTGCCATCGTTCTGCAATGCTCGATAGGAGAAGGTGGGCATGTTTCAAAATGACGAATGACGAATGACGAATGACGAACCAAACCCGAAGCTCGAGATGCAAATTGCACTTGCGGACAATCCCCGTTTTGCCTGAATTCGGATTTCGGAGTTCGAGCTTCTTTCGACATTTGACATTCGGATTTCGGATTTCATCGGTTACCTCGCTACGGCAATGCCAGCGGTCGTCTGGCCGTCCGCCGCCCTGCCCTTCGTCGTTTGCGCCACTTCCTTGGCGGTCGTCACGCTCAGGACTTCTTCCACGGTCGTGACGCCCTGGCGGACGAGGCGCCAGCCGTCTTCGGCCAGAGTTTTCATGCCGGCGCGGCGCGCGGCGTCGCGAATCTGGTCGGTCGAAGCATTTTTCAAAACGAGCTGCCGAATCTCGCTGTCACTGTCCATCCACTCGAAAATCGCGTGCCGCCCAAAAAATCCGGTATTGCGGCATTCGCGGCAGCCGATGGAGCGATAAATCGTGGTTTTCGCCGGAATGCCGAGTTTGTCCTTGAGCGCCTGCGCGGTCGGCGAGTTGTCCGCCTGCTTGCAATGCGGACACAGCACGCGCACGAGGCGTTGCGCCAGCACGGCTTCGAGCGACGACGACACCAGATACGGTTCGACCCCCATATCCACGAGCCGCGTCACCGCGCCCGGCGCATCGTTCGTGTGCAACGTGGAAAAAACCAGGTGGCCCGTCAGCGACGCCTGCACCGCAATCTCCGCCGTCTCGTGGTCGCGAATTTCGCCGACCAGAATCACGTCCGGGTCATGGCGCAAAATCGAACGCAACCCGCGCGCAAAGGTCAGCCCGGACTTTTCATTGACCTGGATTTGATTGACGCCTTTGAGCTGGTATTCCACCGGGTCTTCCACCGTGATGATTTTGCGGACGGCGTCGTTGATTTCGTTGAGCGCGGTGTAAAGGGTGGAGGTTTTGCCGCTGCCGGTCGGGCCGGTCACCAGGATGATGCCGTGCGGCAATTCGAGGACGCGGCGAAAACATTCCAGTTCGCGTTTGTCCATGTCGAGCTCGGCCATGCCGCGCAAGGTGGCGTTTTGCCGGAGCAACCGCATCACGACCGCCTCCCCGTGCAGCATGGGAATGATGGAAACCCGGATGTCCACCTCGGCGTCCTCGATGCGCACCTTGATACGCCCGTCCTGCGGCAGGCGCTTTTCCGCAATGTTGAGGTGACTCAAAATCTTGACGCGTGAAACGATGGCCGGTTGAAAACGCTTGAGTTGCGCCGGCACGGAAATGTCCTGCAACACGCCGTCAATGCGGTAGCGGATGCGGAATTCGTCCTCGAACGGCTCCAGGTGAATGTCCGACGCACGCAGTTCGATGGCGTCTTTCAACACCTGGTTGACGAACCGGATGATGGAGGCTTCGTCTTCGGCCGCGGCGGAGAGGTCGGTGTCTTCGGCGTTCTCGTCAACGACCTGGAACGATTTGTCCTCGTCCAGCGTGCCGATGGTGTCGGCGCCGACGCCGAGGCGTTTCTTCATTTCGCGCTGGATCGCTTCGCTGGAGGCGAGGACGGGCTTGAGATTCAAGCCCGTCAATGTCTTGAGCGCGTCCAATCCCTGCGTCGCGAAGAGACGGCTGGTGGCCACTTCGACCGTGCCGTTGAGACGCTTGAGCGGAAGCAATTCCTCCTTCAATAAAATGCGTGCGGGGAAAAGCGAGAGAAGCTGGCGGTCCGGTTCGACATCGTCCAGCGTTGTGTAAGCCAGGCCGTATTCCTTGGCCAGCCAGCGGAGAACATCCTCCTCGCTCTGCAGCGAGGACTGGGCGCGGGTCAACGCGGCCGCATCCACCGCCGACAGTTGCCTGGCGGCCACCATGCGGTCAAGCAACTGTTTCAGCGGCGAATCCTGGGTTACGGTCTCGTTCATTTATTCTGGAGCGGCGGTCTGCGACCGCCGCCGTTGCC
>Ga0335080_10001847_pt1 | contig 21095 bp, 17 predicted proteins | sample Lox_Sample_34_FD_206720 | JGI IMG/M metagenome (GOLD analysis project Ga0335080, IMG submission 206720) | Soil microbial communities from Loxahatchee National Wildlife Refuge, Florida, United States - Lox_Sample_3.4 | ecosystem: Environmental > Terrestrial > Soil > Wetlands | place: USA...
CTGGCCTGGCTCGCGGCCTGCGCATCCATCTTCACGTTTCTGTTCTATTTCAAGAACGGTCAGGTCTTGCTCTATGGCGACGCGGTCGCGCACATCAACATCGCGCGCCGCGTCTTCGATTCGAAAACCCCGGGCCTGCTGCAACTCGGTACCGTATGGCTCCCGCTGCCGCATCTGCTGATGATTCCGTTCCTGGTCTCGATGAGGATGTGGCAAAGCGGTGCCGGAGGCTCCATCCCGTCAATGGCGGCCTACGTGTTTGGAGCGGTTGGAGTTTTCCGGCTTACTCGCAGCGTTCTATCCGGCTCGGATCCGCCCGACAGTATCGCACGCGCCTCGGCATGGATTGCTGCCATCATCTTCGCCGCCAATCCCAACCTGATGTACATTCAGTCGACGGCTATGGGTGAGGCAATCTACCTCGCATTCTTAATCTGGGCCGCAGCATATTTCGCCGAGTGGATGCGCAGCAGTCCCGTAGCCTTGACGCGATGTAGTCTCTGCCTTGCCGGAGCCTGCCTCACGCGATACGACGGCTGGTTCGTCTCCGCAGTCATCGTGGGTATTGTCCTTCTCCGATTGCTGATACACCGATGGTCCACCAACGAAACGGGGGGTGCCCCACTTCTGGCCACGGCTGCGAGAAGCGGGAAGCGCGATCTGGTGCGGTTCATGCTGATCACCGCAGCCGCCCCAACCCTGTGGCTCGCTTACAACGCGATCGTCTATCGCAACCCACTCGAATTCGAGAATGGACCTTACTCCGCGAAGGCGATTGAACTCAAGACCCAGGCCGCCGGAAATCCCGGCCATCCGGGGGGCGGCAACCCGCTATTGGCGGGCATGTACTTCTTGAAAGCTGCCGAGAATAACGTCGCCTCGAACAAATGGCTGCAGCGCGGATGGGTACTCTTCATGCTGGCCGCAGTCATGATTCCGTTCTTCTTGTCCAGACGTGAAGCCTGGCGCGCCTACGCAAAATCCACTTGGCAACTCGCCTTGCTTCTGGTCCCAATTCCGTTTTACGCGTTGTCGATCGCCTACAGCGGTGTGCCAATTTTCATCCCACAATGGTGGCCCTTCACCCATTACAACGTGCGCTACGGATTGCAGTTGCTACCCGCGTTTTCCGTCGCCGTAGCTGTTCTGATCAGCTTCGCACTGCGCGATGAGAGCTGGAACTGGCGCTTCCGCTTTGTAGGAATTCTTGTCCTGCTCGCATTCGTGCTCGCCAGTTACAGTCGCGTGTGGCGTGCCGGGCCCGTGTGCTTGCAGGAAGCCGAAATCAACATGAAGACCCGCAATCAACTCGAGATCCAGCTCTCGAAATGGCTGGAGAAACTTCCTCCCCAAGCCACGCTGTTGATGTACACGGGCGATCACGTCGGAGCGGTCCAACGCGCCGGAATTCCTTTGAACCAGACCATCAACGAGGGCAACCACCGGGTCTGGAAACAGCCCAGCGATCCCCAAGGTCTCTGGGAGCGTGCCCTCGCGGACCCTACCAAGTACGCTGACTACATCCTCGCTTTCGAAGGTGACCCGGTCTGGCAAGCCGTTCACCACCTGCACCTGCATGCACTCGTCGAAATCCACGTCAACGGGCAGCCACGTGGCATTCTCTATCAAGGCCGGTAATCAGCCGGGTAACCGCCCGGCAACCTGCCACTGCTCCGGTGATAAAATCCGGCCATCCGAGACAAGCTGAGAGCAGGCGTAACCTTCGCATGAACTGGCAACATTTCGTCGACCTGATACACCGCGAGATGACGAGCGGGATCGTCAGCAGTTCCGTCACTCGGCTCCTGGTGGCGGCGATCCTCGGCGGCTTGATCGGGCTTGAGCGCGAATCGAAGCACCGTGCCGCTGGCCTGCGCACCAACATGTTCATTTGCTTCGGGGCGGCGATGTTCACGCTGCTGTCGCAACGTCTGGCCAGCGTACCTTCGGATGTGACCCGAATCGCCGCACAGATTATTCCAGGCATTGGATTCATCGGTGCCGGCTCGATTCTGCACACGCGAGGCATAACCAGCGGACTCACCACGGCGGCCACTATCTTCGTGGTGGCCTCAGTCGGAATGGCTGCCGGAGGTGGGCTGTACCTGACCGCATTCTTCGCCACGGCACTTGTCCTCGGATCGCTTTTCTTTCTCGGCTATGCTGAAACGAACCTCAATATCAAGATTCTGCTCTTCAGCTATGAGGTTACCGGCGCCAGCGTCGACGAAATCACCACGGAAGTGAACCGCATCCTGGAACCTCACCATCGCATGATGGAGAACGTTATCAGCGGAAATACCAGACAGCACGTGCGTCTGCAATTCGACGTCGAAGGCTGTAGCCACGAGCAGAAGGAAATGCTGCACGAATTGAAAGCCTCGACAGTTCTGCAGAGTGTCGTTTCTTTGGGACGGGTGGAGCGCGAGTGAAGCCCGGTGCACGCACAATTCCGTTCGTCAAAGCCAGTGCGTGCGGCAATGACTTTCTTCTGATTGATGCTGCACTGGGGCCGCCCGACTTCGCGGCTTTTACGCGTCGCATTTGCGACCGGCACGAAGGCGTCGGCGCCGACGGTGTGGAATGGATGTCTCCGCACTTCTCGGCTGATCTGGAGATTCACCTTATCAACGCCGATGGCTCACCGGCTGAAATCTCCGGAAACGGAACCCGCTGCGTCGCCGCCTTCGTCTGCGCCACGCAAGGAAAGGAGCGCATATCGATCCTGACCGGCGCGGGAATCAAGATCTGCTCGCTCACTTCGCGGCGTGACTCGGAATATGAATTTGAGATCGAAATGGGCAAGGGCAAAGTTGAAGCCGAACTTGCTCTAAAAATCAGTTCGGGGGAAGTCAGTGGGATTCCTGTGTCGATGGGTAATCCACATTTTGTCATCTTCGTGCCCGAATTCGAGCGGGGCTGGCAATCTCGCGCAGCGGAGATTCAAAGCGCACCGCAGTTTGCCGAAGGAGTGAATGTCGAGTACGTGGCGGTTGATAGCAAATTTGACCTCCGGGCGCGTTTTTTTGAACGTGGTGCGGGCGAAACGCAATCATCCGGCACCGGATCGTGCGCTGCGGCCGTGGCAGCCATGAGTACCGGGCGCGCTGAGTCACCGGTGAAAGTCCATGCGCCCGGCGGCACGCAGACCGTGCGCCGCCTGGGTGACAACCTTTTTTTGCGCGGTCCGGCACGTTTGCTTTGCCAAGGAGAATTCTTTCTAGGTTGAATCGGCGTGTGCGCTGATCTTTCCAGCCAGAACCCATGTCTGCCACCAGTTCTCAACTCGTGAAGCCTCCCGCCTTATGTCCCGGCGACACCGTTGGCATCATTGCGCCAGCCAGCAATCTCAAGCAGGCGGACCTCGAATCCGGCTGCGAAGCCCTGCGCCGCGCCGGATATAGCCCCTATTATTTCGACTCCGTTCTCGATCGCGACCTGTACTTCGCCGGCTCAGTCCAGCGCCGCGTCCGCGAGTTGGAACAAATGTTTGAGCGCGACGACGTGCGAGCCATCCTGTGTGCCCGCGGCGGATATGGCGCGAACTATTTGCTCCATAAGCTCGATCTCGAGAAGATCAAGCACAATCCGAAGATTTTTCTGGGCTACAGCGACATCACGAGCTTACTGACCTATTTCACCGATGCAGTCGGCCTAGTCACATTCCACGGACCGATGGTAGCCAAAGATTGGGCGCACGAAGGTGGAGTCGACCCCTCTTCCTGGCAAGCCGCGATGTCGCAGTTCGCGCCTTGGGACGTTCCGTTAAATGCGGAGGCTACGGGCCTCGTCGACGGCGATGCCCAAGGCATCCTCTACGGAGGTTGCCTCTCCATCCTGGTGGCTTCTCTTGGAACTCCGTACCAGATCCAGACGGCAGGGAAGATCCTGTTCCTGGAAGATCTCGCAGCCAAACCGTATCAGATTGACCGTATGCTGATGCAGTTGAAACTTGGAGGCCATCTGGAACAAGTCCGCGGCTTGATCTTTGGGGAAATGGTTGACTGCATGCAGTCGCCGAATCAGGATTACAGTCTGCAGGAAGTAATCACGCGAGTCGTAGGAGACCTGGGAATTCCGGTGGCTTACGGTGTGAGATCAGGCCACGTCACCGCGCGGAATATCACGCTCCCATTCGGCCTGCAATCAAGTCTGTCAGTCCGCGACGAAAAGCTGAATCTGCGAATCCTGGAGGCCGCGGTAAGCCCCTAACACTTTTCTCCGGTAGCTTGGTGTCGTTCGTAGTTATTGAGTTTTATGGAAAATCCAAAACACATCCACCTGATCGGAATCTGCGGCACCGCGATGGCCTCACTCGCCGGGATGCTGAAAGAGCGCGGGTTCCGAGTCACCGGCTCTGATGCGGCAGCCTACCCGCCGATGTCAGATTTTCTCCGCGATCTTGGCATTCCGGTCGCGCAGCCGTTCGCCGCACAGAATCTTGAGCCCGCACCGGACCTGGTCGTCGTAGGCAACGCCATCTCGCGCGGCAATGTCGAACTCGAGGAGCTGCTCGACCGATGCATTCCGTTCTGCTCTCTGCCGCAACTGCTCCACGATGAATTCTTGCGCGGCAAGGAAGTCCTGGTCGTTGCCGGTACGCACGGTAAGACTACAACGACATCGATGCTCGCCTGGATTTTCCATTCCGCCGGCCTCGATCCCTCTTTCTTGATCGGTGGCATCGCCGAGAACTTTGGCTCCAGCTTCCACCTCGGCAGCGGTAAGCATTTCATTCTCGAGGGCGACGAGTACGACACCGCCTTCTTCGATAAGGGACCAAAGTTCCTGCACTACTTTCCTGACTCCGTCATTCTCACGTCCGTGGAATTCGACCACGCCGACATTTACAGGGACCTGGACGCAGTAGAGACCGCCTTTAAACGGCTGATCAATTTAATCCCTCGCCGTGGACGTGTCATTGCGTTCGACGGCGCTGTGGGGACTACGCTCGAGAGCGGGAGTCTGGAGCGGGTTTTAGGCAAGGCTTTCTGTCCGGTCGACCGCTACGGTACCGGGCCGCGAGCACATTGGAAAGTCACCCATCTCGGCCTCGATCCTGCCGGTACGACTTGGACGGTTTGTCGAAACGACGAGCCCTTCGCTGATTTGGAATTCCCTCTGGCAGGTGAATACAACGTGTGGAACGCCACGGCTGCGGCTGCTCTGGCCTCATACTCCGGAATATCGAAGCAAGTCATCGCCGAATCTCTGAGAGCCTTCAAGAGCGTGAAGCGCCGCCTGGAAGTCAAAGCGCAAGTGAACGGCATCACGATTATCGATGACTTCGCGCATCACCCCACCGCGATCGCAGGAACGCTGAAGGCCCTGCGCGCCCGTTACTCCGGAGCGCGCCTCTGGGCGATCCTCGAGCCTCGCTCCAATACGCTCAGACGACGCGTGCTGCAAAGCGACCTCGCCTACAGCCTCGCGGGAGCCGACGAAGTGATCGTCGCGCATGTCTTTCGCTCCGAAGCTGTGCCGGAAAATGAACGGCTGGAGCTTTCGTCGTTGGCCGCTGAGATTCGGCAGAACGGCCGTCCAGTACGCCTTTTGGCCGATGCCGACGCCATCGTTCAAACGATAGCGCCCGAGTTGCGCCGCGGAGACGTCGTCGCGATTCTTTCCAATGGTGGCTTCGGCGGCATCTACGAGAAGCTCCCAGCTCGACTGCGCGAGTTGGCAAACGACAAATGACTCGCCACCCTCTTCCTCGCGCTTTCCAACTCGCTCTCTCCGTCGCGTTGCTGACCATCTGCTGCGACGCCGCAGACACGGCATACACGATTTCCCTGGAGTCGCCGGCGGAGCACCTCGTCCACGTGCAGATCATTTTGCCGCCCGGCCCGGCAACGCGCGAACTCCAACTCCCCGTCTGGAACGCTCTTTACCAGGTCCGCAACTTCGCGCAGTTCGTAAACTGGATTCGGGCTAAGGATCGCGCCGGTGCTCTCTTGCAGCTTCGGGCAATTGATGCAAGCCGCTGGCAACTTGAGGGCGCCGCCAAAGGCGCAATCGTCGAATATCAGATCTACCTCGACTCTTTCGGCCCATTCGGGGCGCAACTCAACTCTTATCATGCCTTCTTAAATCTCGCACAGATTCTGATGTACCCTGTCGATGCCCGCAACACACCCATGACGGTTCGCTTCGCCCGTGTACCGGGAAAGTGGCACATCGCGACCCCGCTGCCATCCAGTTCGGATATTTATTGGGCCGATAATTACGACCGGCTGGTCGATTCACCGGTTGAAATCAGTGAGTTTCGCGAGTTTCATTTCAACGAGGCCGGGGGACGTTTCCGGGTGATCATCGACGCCGATCCAGCCGACTACGACTCCGACAGGATTGTCGCCAATCTGCACAAGATCGTCGCCGCAGCAACGTCGTGGATGAACGACCGCCCCTTCGATACCTACACCTTCTTCTATCACTTTCCGCGTGGCCCGTCAGGCGGCGGAATGGAGCACGCTTACTCGACCGCAATCGAGATCAACGCCGAAACCATTCGCCGCACGCTCTTTCCGCTGAACTCCGTTACGGCCCACGAGTTTTTTCACCTCTGGAACGTGAAGCGCATCCGCCCGCAAAGTCTCGAGCCCATCGATTACACAAGAGAAAACTTTACGCGCGCCCTGTGGTTCAGTGAAGGCGTAACCAGTACGGCGGAGGAAATCATTCAGCTTCGTGCCGGACTCATAGAGGAAAAGCAATTCCTGAGCCGCCTGGGTGCGCAGATCTCCGAACTGGAGAGTCGTCCCGCTCACCTCACCCAGTCTGCCGAGGTCTCCAGTCTTGACGCCTGGCTTGAAGGATTCGACTACTACCGCAGGCCCGAGCGCAGCGTCTCGTACTACGACAAGGGAGAACTCCTCGGATTCATGCTCGATCTCGCCATCCGCGAATCCAGCCACGGCCGCGCCTCGTTGCGTGAACTCTTCCATTGGATGAATGCGAACTACGCAGGGAAAGGCCAGTTCTTCGCCGATTCCGACGGGGTACGTCAGGCCGCCGAGGTTATCAGCCACGCTGATTTTGGTGGGTTTTTCACAAAGTACGTCTCAGGAACCGAAGAGATTCCCTGGAACGACTTCCTCCGCTATGTTGGCCTGCGCGTCGAGCAGTTCGCGATCAGCGTGCCAGACCCGGGGTTCAGCGCTTCGCGTAATTTCGATGGACCCATGTCCGTGGTTGCGGTCAGGCCTGGCGGCGAAGCTGACCAGGCCGGATTGCAGGTGGGCGACATCGTCACAGAAATTCAGGGTAAAGCCGCAGGTGAAGAAACCAATCAGCAATTGTCCCGGATGCAGTCCGGAGAAACGATCTCGATCAAGATTCGCTCCCGCGGTCTGGATCGCGAACTGCATTGGAAGGTGACCAGTCGTCAACAGCTCTCTTATCAGGTGAGTGAGATTGACCAGGCGACGCCCGAACAACGCTCCCACCGCGCTGCCTGGCTAAAGGGTGAAGCGGAAAATCCAGGAGCGCTCGCGCAATGATTCGCACCTTGATCATGCTGACCTTCTGGGGCATCGCCGCCCCCTTCGCCGCATTGATCGGATTCCCTTGGACGCTTTTGACCGGCGACGTCAGCCTGCTCTACCGCATGTTCACTTGGGGAGGCTTCCAAGGCGTGCGGCTTGCCGGAGTGCGCGTCCAAACGATCGGGCTCGACCGCTTTGATCACTCGCGGAGCTACATCTTCATGACGAACCACGCCTCGAATCTGGATCCGCCAATCGAAGTTCCGCTGATCCCTCGCCGCACGTCGGTCATGGTGAAGAAAGAACTGTTCAAGACGCCCATTCTCGGCGCGGCCATGCGCTTAGGGAATCTGGTGCCGGTAGATCGCGGCAATCGTGAAGCCGGAATCGACGCCGTCCACGCCGCCAAGTCCGTTGTCGATCAGGGGATCAATATGATCATCTATGTCGAAGGCAAACGTTCCTTCGACGGTAAACTGCTTCCCTTCAAGAAAGGCCCGTTCTATCTTGCGATGGAGTGCGGAGTGCCGGTTATCCCCATGACCATAGCCGGCACGCACTACGCGATGCCGAAAAGGAGATTTGCGATCAAGCCGGGGAAGGTTCAGGTGATCTTCCATCAACCGATCGAACCAAAAGATTTTGGCAACCGCGAGTGTTTGATGGAAAAAGTGCGTGCCGCGATCGAAAGCGGACTGCCGGAAGAGTGCCGGCACACTTCGGAATCCCTGAAGCCAGATCGCGCGTAAGCGGTGTGCGAAACTCCACGTTCCGGCAGCCTTCGCTCCCCACATAAGCTTACCGCTTGTAGCCAATCTTCCGCAGCAAATCATGGCGCCAAGTCACGTCACTCGCAGATTCGATGCCCTTCGGAGAACTTCCGTCAATCACTCCCAGGACGCCGCGTCCCTGATCGCTCTGCGCCACGATGATTTCCACCGGATTTGCCGTTGCGCAGAATATGCTGCAAATCTCTGCCACGTTGCGAAGAGCACCCAGCACGTTAATGGGATACGCATTTTGCAGCAGAAGAACAAATGTATGTCCCGCGCCGAGTGCCTGGGCATTCCGAACCGCCGCATCGCGAAGCCCGGGATCATTCCCCTCTGACCGCGTCAGACACGCCCCGGAACTCTCATTGAACGCGACACCAAACTTGGCCTGCGGCACAGTCGTGGCCACCGCCTCATAAATGTCTTCTACGGTTTTGATGAAATGCGACTGGCCGACAATGATATTGGCCTCCGCAGGAAACTCCATGCGAACCGATTTGATTTCCAGCATGACGATCATCTCCGATGATGGGAAATTCTACGCCGTCGGGCGCAATTCAAGACCAGTCGGCTCAGTTGGTCGCTAAGTGAAGATTAATTCTTCGCTGATTTTGGGAGCGGTCAACTTCGCTCGCTCTCGACAGGTTGGATCCCAGGACGCGCGGCTAGTCACGGCCGATAGACGCATCACGAGCCACTAGTTAAGTAGTTCGCGAGCTCTTGGGCCAAGGGCGTCAGGTCGAAGGATTGCCAGTCAGTAGTGTTGCCAACCTGAAAGATGGTAAAGCCAGGGACCTCGGGATCTTGCTTCAACTGGCCATCGAACCACTTCAGCCACGAGAGATACTGATCGTTACTCAGCTGTCCTTGCCAACCCGTTGAGCTGGGTGTTAGGTACCCGCCTTCGCTCACGACAAGCGGAATCCCCGCAAGACCGTTCTGATCCCGAATTTGACGGTAGTAGAGTGCATATGCGGCCTCCGTGCTGAGGCTCGTGGTCGCACCGAACGTGTAGGAATGATAGCTCCAGCCCCATTTGTATGCTTTGGACTTCATCGCTGCCGCAACCGGGCTAAAAACCGTCGCCGGAGAAGGCTGGCCGCCTACCAAAGACCCCACCAACGGATTGTAACCGGCGCTATGCATGAGATCAGCAAGGCTCGACCAGAACATTGCCACCCAGTTGGCCGTGTTCGGATCGCTGTACCAGTTCGGCAGATTGTCTAATTCGTTGGGTCCTTCCAGCCAGTCGATTTGGCTTGCGGGGCCCGCCGCACTCAGGCCCTGCGTCGACATCTTGTTCCAGAAATCGTTGGCGGAAGCGGCGGGATCGTTAGTCGCACTATACGCCGCCATGGAGCTAGGAACATAGACCCTGAGAATCACGATCCCACCCGGACAGCGGCTCTTGTAACTGGAGATCGCCAGATCGATCCCAGCATATGGAGCCACCCATTTCGCAACTCGCGGACATGCATCAAGAATAGTGCTGGCGCCGGCATTGTTCGGAGCGCCGAGTATATGAGGGCCCAACTTGCTGGAGGACAACGGCGGGAGATGAGGCGGGGGCGGCGGGCTGGGGCTACTCCCTCCACAACCTGAGGAACCGAATAAAGCTGCCAGGCACAATAACGAGGCCATCTTGGTCGTCAGCCCAATAGCACGGACGCGCCTGGAACGCGCGATCGGTTTCACCGATAGATTTCTCCCTGCAGCCGTGAGCGTGGTGTGGGATCCTCCATTGCCAGGCCGCGCTAGCAAGTATTGACTCCCCTATGTAGAGCGTCGGAAGTTAATGTCAAATCCCACTATCTTGCGACACTCGAGCCGCTAATCCTTCTTCCGCACCGCCCGCACAATCTCCGGTAGCCGCGGCAGGATGGCTGAGTACTTCAGCCACAACTTGTGATCTACAGCCGGCGCACCGCTCACCAAAGCTCCAGCCGGTATATCTCCCGCCACGCCACTCTGCGGCGTAACAATCGCGTTGTCCCCTACCTTGACGTGTCCCACGACCCCAACCTGCCCGGTGAGTATCACACGATTCCCAATCACCGTCGATCCCGCAACTCCAACCTGCGCGCAGAGCAGCGCATCCTCGCCGACAGTCGACCCGTGTCCGACCTGCACGAGATTATCGACCTTCACCCCGCGCTTGATCCGCGTCTCGCCGACGCTCGCCCGATCAATGCAGGAATTTGCCTGCACTTCGACGTCGTCCTCGATAATCACCGGCGCCGGTTGCGGAATTTTTTGCCAGTGCCCCTCGGCGGTACGTGCAAATCCAAATCCATCGCTGCCGATGACGACACCGTTGTGCAATAGGACGTTGTCGCCAATCCGGCAGTTCTCACGCACCACCGCACCCGAATGCGCAAAAAAGTTATCGCCGATTTTTGCCCCCCGATAAATCACCACATGCGCGAGTAATACCGCATTGGCCCCGATTTCGACATCCTCATCGATGACGACATAAGGCCCGATGTGCACGTCGGGCCCAATGCGCGCACCGACGTGCACTATCGCGGTCGGATGCTTTCCAGGTGCGTACCGGCGCGGCGGATGAAACAATTCGAGTGCCCGCGCAAACGAAAGGTAAGGATCCTTCGCCCGCAGCATCGCGCTCGGAATCGCGGGGAAGTCCTCGCCGACAATGACGGCCGACGCCCGCGTAGTCCGCGCTGCAGCCGCATATTTCGGATTGGAAACGAAGGTCAATTCCCCCGGCCCGGCCTGTTCAATCCCATTCAACCCGCGAATCTCCATCTCAGGAGACCCATTTTCAAGACGCACCGCAAGAGCCGCAGCAATCGCAGAAAGTTTCATGGATGTATGAAGTGACGACGAGATAAATCGTACACCAGTGATGCCCACGTCTCCTTTGGCATTCCGAGGCGGATTAGTCAGTCAGGCCCTCTTTACTGCAATACAAGTGTGAATGCCCCCTGGCTGGTAAGGCTACCGGCTGTCCCCGTCACAGTGACGGCATAGGTACCAGCGGGCGTCCCGGGATCCTGATGATGCGATGAACTGCCCCCGCCTCCGCCGCAAGCGGGAAGGAATACAAAGAAACTCAACAGTAGAATGAATCCTGGAAATATCTGCATGCGACGATGACGGGGACCGCCGACGCAGAATATTGCGGCAAACGGAAGTCCTCCGCCCAACAGCACAGCATAAAAATACCGCTGCTGGGACTGCAGTCCCACCGTGTGTGGCCCCATCGTGGTGATTGTGATACTCGTATTCACCAGCGTGGTTGCCCCTTGACCATGTGCTGACGCAGACGAGCAGGTCGCTTCCGCCGGAAGGCCGCTGCACGTGAAACTGATCGCGGTAGTGAAGTTACTGGATGCGACGATCGCGACAGTGGTCGAACCGGACATTCCCGGACTGCTGATCGTCACATCCGTCGGGCCTGACACCCATGCAAATCCTGGCTGAATCGTGAACGTGACCGGTGTAGCACTATTGCTGTTCGAAAAACTGGCATCGCCCGCATAGCTGGCCGTGATTGTGTGATTGCCTGCGTCGAAGCTGATGATCCCGTCGCCAATGGATGTATTGCCCTGACTGTTCAGAGGCGAGGGATTCGGCACCGGCACGGGGGGCACGATCTGCGGGTTCGACGTCGGGATCGCACCGAAACTGTCGGTGAATGTTACTGAACCAGTAGGCACACCCACTCCTGACGTGCCCGGCATGACATCTGCCCTCACAAAGACGAGGCTGCCGAAGGGGAACGTGTTATTCGCGGTCGTAATCGGATTGTTGTTTTGATCGAGCCCTGAAAGTATTGTCTTGCTGGTCTCCGCGTTCACGGTGACTTGAAGTGGTGTCGAATCGCTGGCCGCGAACGTACCATCCCCCGGATAGTGCGCACTGACCGTGTATGTGCCGCCGGGAAGCAGGCCGGTATTTCCAGAAAACGCGCCGCTGCTCCCTAGCGCGAACCACGTTACTCCAGTCTGATTTGTCAGCGACCCCGCAGGCCCGGTAGCGGCCATCAAGGCAACGGCGCCATTCGGAGTCGTCGTGTTCGACGTAACCGTTCCAGCCACTGAAACGGATGAGCCGTGACTTACTGTAAGGGCCGTCGTTGCGCCGTTCAGCGTCAGGGTTGTTGTGGTGGCATTAAAGTTCGCACTGTGCCACGCAGTCACCAGATTGGCAACGTTGACTGAGCCCAGGCCTGAGGCCAGATCGTATCCGGCAGCCGCGGCATACAGGCCATTGGGATATCCAGCTTCGCCGGGTACGGAGATGTTCCCGGAAGTGACATCGTTGAACACGCACGCGCTATCCGGCGGGGTTGACGTATTGGATGCATCGCAAGCCGTCTTCGCGGTTTGCTGCGCCAGGGCCAATGGATAGAGTACGTAGTTGGCGTTTCCTTGCGGCCCTCCCTGGCTCTCATCCACCAGAGACATGATGCTGGCAAACGACGGCGCGGCCGCTGATGTTCCGAACACTCCGGCAAACGAGATGTACCCTTGCGCATCGGGCACACAGGACCCCTGCAGGCAGATCAGGTACAAATCATGTCCCGCTGACGTCAGCGACACATCTGGAATGTCCCGCCACATGTCAGCGTTCGTTCCGTTCACGCCTGATTGCCAGGAGGGCTTGGGGAAGTAAATGCTTGCGCCACCTCCTCCCGCCCCTAAAGGAGGCTGGAACTGCTGGCACTGCGAGGTGCAGGTTTCATTCCACACTTCTTCGGGGATATATCGGAGAGCCGAGCCGAATGCGGTGTTGTTCGCGCCCCAGTACGTGCCGTCCTGGCTGTGCTCGTTGAACATTGTCCCGCCCATGGCCACCGTAAACGGACTCGATGCAAGCAAGTTTACCGACAGCCCACCGATGGCTGTCGTTTCGCTCAGGTCATCGCATCCTTCCGCCCCTGTGTCTCCTGCAGAAACCATGTAAGTGATGCCCTGCGCTGCAGCCTGTTCCGCGAGGGCGGATATGCCCTGCGCGTCGCCGCTGGTGACGGCTGCCTCGCATATTCCGAAGCTCTCCGTCATGATCGCGCCCAGATTGTTATCGATAATGTACAGTTCGGAAAGATCGATACCGTCCGTATTGTTGGTCGATCCGGAGACAACAAACTCGACATTGGCATTCGGAGCGACTGCTCCCGCCCAGGAGGCATCGAGAGTCCCCTCAAGTTCGTCAGTCCCTCCAAAATCGCCGGGGTCGGGACCATTCACGACGATACTGAAAGAGTTAGTTGCTCCGAAGACATTCCGGAAATCCGAAATGTCCTGACCCTGGTTGTAAAGATTGCTGCGGCCAACCACGGCAATCGTGACCCCCGCTCCGGTGTATGGGGTGGCTGAGGAGTTGTAGATCGTCCGATAGTCGTCTGGAGTCAGCGCATGTAGGCCCCCGCTACTGGAAGTGAACTCCGGGCGCGCCCTACCCACAAGCTTTGCCGGAACATGTTTCTCGCCAAGGTGGACCATCGGCTTCTTCACGAAATTGTGCAGCGTCTTGATGCCCGCCACCGCCGGCGCCAGCGCCGCCGGAATGCTTGGATCGCTAGCGTTCGCCCAATGCTGCTCTCCATTCACAATGTACCTGTGAATGCTGGTATGAAACGCTTCCTGCACCTGGCTGGCGGAGCCGGAAAACTCCAGCACGGTCCGCCCCTTCGTCGCTCCGACCTGGAATCCGTGCGACTGCAACCATTGCGTAATCGTCTGCATGTCGGCATCGCTCGGCCCGAACTGCGCTCCGAATTGTTCTGGCGTAAGCCACTTGTGGTAATAGGGAGAATTCTTGTCCTGCTGGTTATCCAGTAACCTGCGCAGCGCAGTCTCCTGCTCGTGACTGCGTTTCAGCACCAGCAGCATCCGCTCCATCGGCAAGGTCGCAGGAGCGGCGCCCAGATCAAATTCCCGGCGCGCCAGAGGATGCGTGTTGCCCTTCAGCGCCATGACTCGCGCTTCGTCGAGAGCTTGTGTGATCAGCGGGCGAGAAGCGACGGCAACGGTCTTTGCTGGTTCCTGCGCAGCCGCAGGCGCACACAGGATTTGCCCACCAGGAATGACTGCACATACGAAAAACGCCGCAGTAAAAACTGACTTCAGCAATGAAGGGAGCAGAGCGCGCATGAGGACACCTCTACCTGGGTTCGACAATGCCCACGGAAAATGAACGGACGGAGGAAGGGAAGTATCGCCGCTCAAATTTCTCAATGGCCCAAAGGCCGGTGGACACGACACAGTACAGCAACCCGGGCGCACTTTCAAACCAATTTGTGTCCGGTGTCCGCGACAAACACCTCTGGCAAGAATCGCGTCTCTTGCATGCACTAATGAGAGTTCCCGGGAATCTCCCTGGATGGCATACTGGCCCAATATCCTACATTTTGGGGGATGCATGAGTCGTGCTTGTAAAAGCATACTTGCGCTCTTTTTCTGCATATTCGCGGCCTTGGCACCGGCGCAGACCTATACCATCACCGATCTCGGAGTACTCAAGGGCGACAATGAGACCAGTGGGTTCTGGATCAACGATCTTGGCGACGTCGTCGGTTGTTCTGATACCCAAACGACGTACGGATATCCTTGCACCGGTCTGGTTCCCGGACAGCGCGCGTTCTACTGGAGCCGCGGCCAAGGGATGAAAAAATTGTCCACCCTTCCTGGTGGCACAGTCGGCGGCGCAATCGGAATTAACAACGCCGGGGCCGTGGTCGGTTACTCCAACATGAAAGGGCACGCTGCCACAGATTTCTTTGCGGTGGAGTGGTCGCCGGGCGGCGCCATCACCAACTTGGGCACGCTTTCCGGTGGATCTTCCAGTGCGGCTTTCCAGATCAACTCCGCGGGCGAAATCTCCGGCGATTCTTTCCTGCCTAGCGGCGTCGTCAATGCCGCGAGATGGAGCAACAACAAGATAAAAAATCTTGGCAAATTACAAGGCGCCATCTTCTCCGCTGGCCTCGCCATCAACGATAACGGCTATATCGTTGGCGAATCGGTCTTTAGCTACGGTCCGCCGTTTGTGTCGCATGGATTCCTGTGGAATGGCTCGGCCATGATGGACCTGGGCACGCTCCCAGGCGGCAACTCGAGTATGGCCAATGCGATCAACTCCCTGGGAATCATCGTAGGACAATCTGACGGCCTTCACACCGCTAGCCAGTGGCATGCGGTTCAGTGGAATGCCGCGGGAAAAATCAGAGACCTCGGCTTGTTGAAGGGGGGTAGCTACAGCGTCGCGTTCGGCGTGAACGACTCTGGCGTGGTCGTTGGCTACGGCAACATCGCCAATAACGCTCCCCACGCCTTGATCTGGACGGCCACAAAAGGAATGCAGGACCTGAACTCGCTGATTCCACAAAACTCGGGGTGGACCCTGATCAACGCGAATGCGATCAACAACGTCGGCCAGATCACCGGCTACGGCAGCAGGCACGGGCGCAACCACGCCTTTGTGCTCACTCCCCTGAACTAGCCCCATGTGGGACAGCCGTCTCGGCTGTCCCCAAGCGAGGCACCGCTCTGCGGGTGCCATAGGCCTTGATTAAGGTTAATATGACCCGCATGCCGGTAGACTTTTCTGGAACGTGGGTCGCTGATCTGTCGACAAGCATTTTCAGGGGTCCTCAGCCTGCATCCTTGCGGCTAAATATCAGCCATTCCGAACCCGAATTACGGGAAGAACTAGTTTTCGCCCGGCCTGATGGAATCGAAGATCACTCACGGTTCGTCTGCCAGACAACCGGCGATGACGGAACGTGCCTGCTAAACAACATCCCGATCCCGGGCTGCGCTTGTTGGGTCAAGCAGGAGTTAGTCATTGAGACACGGATCCGACTCGCCGAGCGTGAGGTGTATTTATGCGACTGCTGGTCGCTCTCTTCAGACGAAGAGACTCTGGTGATGGAACACCGCAATGACGCCCTCGCCGGCCAGAGGGTGGTCTTCAAGCGATTCTCACCGGCATGAGGTCGCGATTCTTAATTGTCGTGATTGAACTGCTTACTGCTCGAACATTGGCACCTGGCGTTGATCCTCGGTCGCGCGGCGGGCACGGCGGGTGGCCCCGATGACTGCCAGCACGGTGAGCGATTCCAGGGCCGTGCGCGGCACAAAGATACGCTGCGTGTTCGAGCGCTGGTCAGGAGGGTTGACGAGATATCCTTCGGGCGTTGTCTGCATCAGGTCCGCCGGCATCAGGCCTTCCAGTACTTCACTGTCTTTGAATCGCAGGCGCACCCACAATCCCTCCGCCCGCGGACGGGAAGTGAAGGTCTTGCGCGTAAGCGACTCCGCTTCACCAAACTCGCGGACGAAGTACACGCCCTTGATCTCGCGTAGATCAATCGAGATCACCGTCCCGGAAGTATTCAGCACTTCAACTTTGCCGTCGTTCACAAATTGCGTGGGTGAGACATATCCCGAGACGGAGTCCCGATCCATCTTGCGGACGATTACTTTTTTGTGCGTCGAAGGCATGGAAAAGCAGAGTCCAGTGATCAGTAGTCAGAAAAGCCAAGATGCTAAAAGGGCTGGCACCACTCACTAATCAATGAACTACTGAACTTCCGATTCTCGCACTTTTTTCCCGCGCGCACGTGGAATCCCTCTAAGCAGTAGCCAAAATATAAACGTTGTGTTATTTTCTTGAGTTTGCCAGAGAGATTCCATTCTGTATAAGTAGTTGGTATCAGGCCACTTGCGTCTGAGTGGCTCAAGGTTCGGTTGCGCCGTGCCACCTGGCCTGTGGAAATCCTGTGGAAAGATCGGCAAATCGAGCCCTCCCCCGGCGCGATTCCGGCATCGAATCGCGTTTGGCCAAAGGGGCCTGACAGCCGCTTGAAAGCGAATGGCTGATTACATTTATACGATGGAACTCCGGCTGACCCCGGACCAGCTGAAGGGCGTCGGCCTCGTGCAAGACGTCGTCCGCGCCGCGGGCATGAATCTTTACCTTACGGGTGGGGCCATCCGCGACATCATCAGCGGATTCAACATCCGTGATCTGGATTTCACCGTCCAGGGCAATCCCCTAAAGCTCATCAAGGATTTCGAGAAGGCCGGTGCCAAGATCACCGCGATCGAAGAGGACATCCGCACGATCTTTTTGGCATTACCGGGGAACGCGCGTGCCGAAGTCAGCATGGCGCGCACCGAACGCTATGAGAAGACGGGCAAGCCGCCCATCGTGATGCCCTCGACCATTCACGAAGATCTGCGCCGCCGCGATTTCACCGTTAACGCCATGGCGCTGTCGCTGAACGAGGGCTCCCGCGGCCTGCTGCTCGACCCCTTCAACGGCGTCGCCGACATCGAAGCCAAGCTGATTCGCATCCTGCATAACTATTCCTTCCTCGAAGATCCTTCCCGGTTGATTCGCGCCACGCGCTTCGCAGCGCGCTTCCACTGGCCACTCGAGGAACGCACACAGGCGCGCTACGATGCGGCCAAAGAAGGGAAGTACATCGACCACATCCTGAGGTCGTCCATCGGGCACGAGATTGCCGCGTTGGCTCATGAGGACGATCCGCTGAATGTCGTCAAGATGCTCGAGAAAGAAAGCTGGCTCGAGATCTTGCATCCACACTGGACGGTGGCGAAAGTCGATACCAACGGCTTGACCGCCCTGATGAAGACACGCCAACAGATGGTCGATCTTGGCTACACACCCGATGCCGGACCCGCCGTGATGTATTTCCTGACGTCGCATTTCTCGGATAAGGACAGCAGCGAAATCCAAAAGCTGATCCCGCGCAAGGATCTGGTCGAGGCCTGGCGCGATATCGAGGACCATGCCAAGGAACTCGCGAAGCGGTTGATGGGCAAGGAGGCTGCGACACCATCGCGCACCTGGCAACTGCTCTCGTCTGCACGTCCAGAGATGGTGCTGTTCCTTGCCGTGACGGCCAAGCAGCAATCCGTTGAGCAGAAGATCAAGAACTACCTTACGAAGTGGCGGCAGGTGCAGCAGAAGATTCCGTTGCCGGAGATGACAGAACTACTGATCACGCCGCAGCTGCCGATTTATCCCAAACTGGCCAACGACGTGTTCATGCTCTTGCTCGACGGCAAGCTGCGTTCGCGCACCGAGACGCTGAAATTCCTGAAGCCCTTTGCCCCGCCACCACCACCTCCACCCCCGGCACCACGTCGTGGGAGAGCTGCGAAAGTGGCCGCGCAAGCTGCGGCTCAGGGAAGTGCGGGTCAACCTGTGGCGAAAGGGAAGAAGGGCAAAGCGGCCGCTCCTCCGCCACCTCCTCCACCTACAAAACCCGAACCCAAGGCGGTCGAGAAAAGCAAACCGGCAAAACCAGCCGCCTCTCCGCCGAAGCCGGTCGCGAAGCAGACTCCGAAGCCGGTGAAGAAGCACGCTGCAAAGGCACCTGCGAAGAAAGCAAAGGGGAAAGGGAAGTAGCTCTTGCCCAACAAGGAGGCTTCATGACGCCCTTGGAGTCTCACTAAGACAGGGGAGAAGAGAAAAGCGCCGCCAAGCGCATCCTGCAGATCGCTCCGACCTATGCCTGGATGATCGGTACGGTATTTCTTGCAGCTGGCCGCATCAATTGGCTTCGGGGATGGATCTGCGCGCTTTTATGGGTGGTCTCATTCCCTTCGCGGAAACCAGCGTGCGGATTCAGCACGATCGCGGTCACAGCGTTGTGACGGCAGGTCCATACTACTTCATCCGCCATCTCATGTACGTGGGCGCAAGCATGATGTATCTCTCCACACCTTTCGTTTGGGGATCACTGTGGGCATTAGCCGTGGTGCTGTGATTACGGTCCTATTCGTAGTGCGCACGGCATTAAAAGATCAAACTCTTCGCCGCGAACTCGCAGGCTATGAAGAATACCCGTCGCAAACCCGATGTCGCTTGCCGCCGCGAGTTGGTAAAGCCTTCGAGCGGGGGTGCGCAGGCCCCCCTGTTGGACTGTGAAAATTGAGATCCGGCAAACCTAACTCCGCATTGCTGATCTTCTCGGTTCTGGTCGCGATCACGATATTTCCGCTGGCGGATGTCATCTGGGTGCGTGTGGGCGAAAAGGCATTTGCGATATCCCTGTTTTTGCTCGCCATTTCCCTTGGGCCTTGCCTGACCTATTACGCTGTTGCCGCCAAGCCTCGCAAGCAAGTGGCGCGGAAGCTCGTGCTGTTCACAGGCGGGCTCAGCATCATCTCCTTCGCGGTGCTTGGCAAAGCCAATGTGGATCTCGAAGGCTTCTTCATGTTGCTCTTCCTGGGCACAACAGGCGCGGCCATAGGACACACACTGATCACCGTAGTTATCGGCCCCCTGTTCTTTGGGAGATTTCTGTGCGGATGGGGCTGCTGGCGTGCCATGATTCTGGAACTGCTGCCGCTTACCCACAGTCCGGGCCGCCGCTCGGGGGCCTGGAAGGTTGTTCCGTTCTTCGGACTTGGCCTGAGCGTCAGCGCTTCGGCTGCCTCTGTATTCTTGTTCGCCGATCGCCCGGGAGGCATGCCCGGCGCTATGCATTCGGGTGGCTTGCGCGGCATCCTGATCGGGGTCGCGGCCTACTACGCAGCTTCGATCAGCATGGCTTTTGCCCTGCGGGATCAGCGCGCCTTCTGTAAGTACCTGTGTCCGAGCGGCCTCATCTTGGGGATGACGAGCCGACCATCCATCCTCAAGATGACGCCGACGGCTCAACTCTGCAACCGATGTGGCGCCTGCACGAAGGTTTGCCCCATGGACATCGATGTGGCACATTTTGCTGCGCTCGGGAATCGCGTGCGTTCGGGGCAGTGCATCCTCTGCCAGCGCTGCGCCAACGTGTGTCCTACAGGTGCCCTGCGCCTCGCGCCTAGAATTTGACGCTACCGGCCCGCGCCATTCGTCCCACAACGGAAAGATCTTAAGAAAAACCGGCAGGCAAACTGGCCTGAGAAAAGATCGATCCGACGTCGACTTCTTGAGGGTGATTAGGATCACAGGTTGGGGTGATGCAGGGCATCGTCATCCTCTACCCCTCCGCCCACACTGATTTCGAGCGGGGCTCCCGTCTCGCCCGGCTCGCCGGGCCGCGGGAAGCCGGGGGGTGTTTTATGACTCTAACGGTGCTCACCATCGTCATCGCAGTTCTGGTTTTGGCCATCGCCCTGTTTATCTTCCGCGCGGTCCCCGGAGTGCAGGCGTATTTCAGGCTTCGCGGGAAACGTCTGGTGACCTGTCCGGAGACACGCGCTCCCGCCGCTGTCGACGTCGCCGCGGGAGAAGCCGCGCTCGGAGCTTTCGTCAACGAACCAACGTTACGGCTCCAGGAATGTTCCCGCTGGCCCGAACGCGAGAATTGCGGTCAGGAGTGTCTGCAGCAGATCGAGGCCGATCCGCAGAACTGCCTCGTGTGGAATATCGTGGCCAAATGGTACGAAGGAAAAAATTGCGTGTTCTGCCGCAAGCCTATCGGCGCATTACACCATCTCGATCACGTGCCTGCGCTACTAGGACCGGACTTCAAAACTTCGGAGTGGAAGGAGATTGCTCCCCAGGACCTTCCGCAGGTCTTTTCCACCCATCAGCCAGTCTGTTGGAATTGCCATGTGGCTGCGACCTTCCGCCGATTGCATCCCGATCTGGTCACGGATCGTCCTGTCGAAGCGAAGCGCATGATGTAGATGGCTGTGTGCGGACGGACGACTCGTCCGTCCCGCGCTTCTGAGCGAAGCGAAGAGGCGCAACACCGGCCCTGGGTGGCGTGGCGCAACAACTCTGACTCGTAGCGGCCGCGACATTGCGCTTGGCGCACTCCCGGTTGAGGCGTCCGGGGCCACCTAATTCCCTCGGCCACAGGATGTTGTTGCTATGGCTTCTCCACCGTGATTCC
>Ga0335080_10001848_pt1 | contig 21094 bp, 14 predicted proteins | sample Lox_Sample_34_FD_206720 | JGI IMG/M metagenome (GOLD analysis project Ga0335080, IMG submission 206720) | Soil microbial communities from Loxahatchee National Wildlife Refuge, Florida, United States - Lox_Sample_3.4 | ecosystem: Environmental > Terrestrial > Soil > Wetlands | place: USA...
GTAGCTCGTTCCCATCGCCGCCAGCGTCGACCAGGCGCTTTGGCCGGCGAGTCCGGTGTAGGGGCACGTCACCGCGCCGACGCCCGGCTGCAGGAGCGCGCCGACGACTTTCGAAAGCCAGTCGGGCGCCACGGAGATGTCGCTGTCGCTGAGCACGATCACTTCGTGCTTCGCGTGCTCGGCCATGTTGATGAGATTGGAAACTTTGGCATTGTGGCCGTAGCTGCGTTCGTCGACGACGAGTTCGATATCGATGCCGGGATGGCGCGCCTGAAGATGCCGCACGACCGTGATCGCCGGATCGTTGACGCTCTGCACGCCGAACACGATCTGGATCGGCGCGCCGTAACGCTGCGCCAGGAACGTGTCGAGATCCTCCTCCAGTCCCGGCGAGTCGAAATGCAGGGGTTTGAGCAGCGTGACGGCGGGAAGTTCGCCCGACGCCGGCGGGCGCGCGGCCATGAAGCGCGTCAGGACGCTCGCGGCAAGGAACGTATAGGCCGTACCCGCCAGCGACAGGCCGACAAAGGTCCAGGCCAAGTAATGGACAAGCAAATGCACGCGACGCTCCGGCTGCCCCCGCCCCCGAACGAACCACCTAACATCGCATTTTCTGCAAGGTTAGTGAAATCGCGCCAATCTAGTCGTTAAGGAATGGCGGCTCCCCAGACTACCCGGCCCGGGGAGCGAGCCTTTACTTGGTATTCAGGCGTCGAACTGGATCACCGAACGGGCGATTTCGCCGCGCTTCAGCTCCTCGAACGCCCCGTTGATCTCCTCCAGCCTGATGCGGCGCGAGATCATCTCGTCCAGCTTCAGCTTGCCCGACATGTAGAAGTCGACCAGCCGCGGCATGTCGACGGGGAAGCGATTCGAGCCCATCAGCGAACCCTGGATGCGCCGCTCGCCGAGGAAGTCGAAGCCGTGGAGCTCGATCTTGGTGCCCAGCGGGATCATGCCGATGATGTTGGCCGTGCCGCCGCGCGCGAGCATGCGGAACGCCTGTTCGGCGGTGGTCTTCAGGCCGATGGCCTCGAAGGAGTGGTGCACGCCGCCCTTGGTCATCTCCATGACCTGCGCGACGGGATCGCCGTCCCTGGCGTTGACCACGTCGGTGGCGCCGAAATGCTTGGCGAGATTGAGCTTGGTGCCGTTCATGTCGATGGCGATGATGCGCCCCGCGCCCGCGATCGCCGCGCCGTTGACGGCGGCGAGGCCGACGCCGCCGCAGCCGATCACCGCGACCGTTTCGCCGGGGCGGACCTGGGAGGTGTGGATCACCGCGCCGACGCCCGTCGTCACGCCGCAGCCGATCAGCGCGGCGCGGTCGAGCGGCATGTCCTTGCGCACCTTCACGCAGGCATGCTGGTGGATCAGCATCTGCTCCGCGAAGGACGACAGGTTGAGGAACTGGTTCATCACGCCGCCGTCCTTGGAAAGGCGCGGCTCCTCGCCGGCCTGGCGCTTGGTTTCGGGGCTCTGGCAGCGCGACATGTGGCCGGTCAGACAATGCTCGCAATGCCCGCAATAGGCCGAGAGGCAGGTGATGACGTGATCGCCGGGCGCGACGGTGCGTACCTCGCTGCCGACCTGTTCGACGACGCCGGCGGATTCGTGCCCGAGCACGACCGGCACCTGCGCCGGATAGGATCCTTCGATGAAGTGGAGGTCGGAGTGGCACACGCCGGCCGCGACCGTGCGGATCAGCACTTCGTTCGGGCCCGGCTTGTTGATCTGGACGTTTTCGATGACGAGAGGCTTTCCGACCTCGCGCAGGACTGCGGCTTTCATGGTGTTTTCCCTGGTGCGTGTTTTTGTTGAGCCTAGTGCGGTCAGACGCCGCCGTCGATATTGACCTTCTGTCCGTTGGCATAGGGGTTGGCGTCGGAGACGAGGAACGTCACCACCGCCGCCACGTCCTCGGGAACCGAAACGCGGCCGAACGGCGACGTGGCGTCGAGCTTGTGGATGTCGCCGCCGGTGCGCGCCTTGGTCAGCCGGATGCCCATTTCGGTCACGGTCAGGCTCGGCGCGACGATGTTGGTGCGGATCCCGTTCTTCATCTCTTCCTTGGCGAGCGTCAGCGCGAGCGCTTCCATCGCCGCCTTGCCCATATTGTAGGGCGCGCCGTTGGCGCCCATGAAGCGCGTCGCGACGGAAGAGATCATGACGATGTCGCCGCGCTTCTCCTTGCGCATGTGCGGCACGACGAGCTTGCACAGATAGTGCGGCGCGAAGGCATGGACGCGGATGACGCGCTCCATCTCGGCCGGATCGGTGTCGGCGACGGACTGGCCGCGCGAGGCGATGCCGGCATTGTTGACGAGGATGCCGATCGAACCGAAGTCGCGGATGACGTCCGCGACCAGCGCGACGTCCTCGTCCCAGTTCTCGACCGAGGCCGAATAGGCGCGCGCCTTGCGGCCCAGTTTCTCGACGGCGGCGACCGTTTCCTTCGCCGCCGCGTCGTCGCGCCGGTAGTTCAGCGCGATGTCGGCGCCGGCTTCGGCCAGGCTGAGCGCGATGGCGCGGCCGATCCCGCGCCCGCCGCCGGTGACGAGCGCGACGCGCCCCTTGAGTGAAACCTGCATGCGGCCCTCCTAGCTGTTGGTGTATCTGGGTTTGCGCTTCTCGAGGAAGGCGGTCATGCCTTCGCGCACGTCGTTGGTCTGCGAGCAGAGGATCTGGTTGCGGTCCTCCATGTTGATCGCCGCTTCCAGGCTCGGCGCATCCACGCTCATGTTGAGGCATTCCTTGGTCAGGCGCAGGCCGAGCGGCGAGGTGGTGATCATCTCCTCGATATAGGGCTCGGCGGCGCGCGCCAGATGTTCGTCCGGCACGACTTCGGAGACGAGGCCGACGCGCAGCGCCCGCTCGGCGTTGATGAAGCGGCCCGTCAGCATCAGTTCGGACGCGACCGAGACGCCGACGAGGCGCGGCAGGAAGTAGGACACGCCGATGTCGCATGCCGAAAGCCCGATGCGGATGAAGGCGGCGTTCATGCGCGCGCTCTGTCCGGCGATGCGGACGTCGGACGCCAGTGCCAGCGCGAAGCCGCCGCCGCAGGCCGGTCCCTGCACGAGGCTGATGATCGGCTGTCCGCAGCGGCGCATGCGCATGACGATCTCGCTGATGCGCCGCTGGCTGAGCAGGCCGGCAGCGGGTCCGCCCATGTTGGCGCCGTCGGTGTTGCGCCGCGTTCCCGACTGTTTGAGATCGAGGCCGGCGCAGAATGCCCGTCCGGCGCCGCGCAGGACGACGATGCGCGTCGCGCGGTCGAAGTAGAGCTTTTCGAAATAGTCGAGCAGCTCGTCGACCAGCGTGTTGTTGAGCGAATTGAGCGCCTCGGGGCGGTTCATCGTCACCCAGTCGACGGCACCCTTCTTCTCGATCAGGAGCGTCTCGTATCTCGCATCGGCTTCGGACATGGGCTTCTCCGGGAAGGAACGGGGACGCAACATTACATCGCCAACGGCGCGCGCAAACACGCGGAAATAACCCTCCGTTAGGACAGCTTTTTTTCTCTGCGCGGCGGTGTTACGAACGCCGCGAGACCCTCATGCACAGGGCATTCCCATGCGAACCATCGGCCATTTTCTGAACGGCGCAAACGTGGCGGGTACGTCGGGCCGTTTCGGCGACGTCTACAATCCGGCGACGGGAGAGATCCAGGCCAAGGTCGCCTTCGCCACGCGCGGCGAGATGCAGAAGGCGGTCGCGCACGCGCAAAAGGCGTTCGGCGAATGGTCCGCCGTCAATCCGCAGCGCCGCGCGCGCGTGATGTTCAACTTCAAGGCCCTGGTCGAGAAGAACATGGACGCGCTCGCGCAGATGCTGTCGAGCGAGCACGGCAAGGTGGTCGCCGACTCCAAAGGCGACATCCAGCGCGGGCTGGAAGTGATCGAATTCGCCTGCGGCATCCCGCACCTGATGAAGGGCGAGTACACCGAGGGCGCCGGACCGTCGATCGACATCTATTCCATGCGCCAGCCGCTCGGCGTCGTCGCCGGCATCACGCCGTTCAACTTCCCGGCCATGATTCCGATGTGGATGTTCGGCGTCGCCATCGCCTGCGGTAACACCTTCATCGTCAAGCCGAGCGAAAAGGATCCGTCGGTGCCGATGCGCCTGGCGGAACTGATGATGGAAGCTGGCGCGCCGGCCGGCGTGCTGCAGGTCATCAACGGCGACAAGGAAGCGGTCGACGCCATTCTCGAAGACCCGGACATCCAGGCGGTGAGCTTCGTCGGATCCTCGGCCATCGCACATTATGTCTATAGCCGGGGCACGGCGCACGGGAAACGCGTGCAGGCGATGGGCGGCGCCAAGAACCACGCCATCATCATGCCGGACGCCGATCTCGACCAGGTGACCAACGAGCTGATCGGCGCCGGTTACGGCTCCGCCGGCGAACGCTGCATGGCGATCTCGGTCGCCGTTCCGGTCGGCGAGAAGACCGCGGACGCGCTGGTCTCGCGCCTGAAGCCGCGCGTCGAATCGCTGCGCGTCGGCATTCCGACCGATCCGGATGCGGATTACGGCCCGCTGGTGACCGCGGCGCATCGCGAGAAGGTGAAGGCCTATATCGACCAGGGCGTCGGCGAAGGCGCGCAGCTTGTCGTCGACGGGCGCAACTTCAAGCTCCAGGGCTACGAGAACGGCTACTATCTCGGCGGCTCGCTGTTCGATCGCGTGCGGCCGGAGATGAAGACTTACCAGGACGAGATTTTCGGCCCCGTGCTGCAGGTCGCGCGCGCCAGGGATTTCGACGAGGCCCTGTCGCTGCCCACCAACCATCAATATGGCAATGGCGTCGCCATCTTCACGCGCGACGGCGACGCGGCGCGCGAGTTCGCGTCGCGCGTCAAGGTGGGAATGGTCGGCATCAACGTGCCGATCCCCGTTCCCCTCGCCTATCACACCTTCGGCGGCTGGAAGCGCTCGGCGTTCGGCGACGTCAACCAGCACGGGCCCGAGGGCGTGCGCTTCTACACTCGCATCAAGACGGTGACGGCGCGCTGGCCAAAGGGCGGCGTGCGCGAGAATGCGAGCTTCGTCATCCCGACGATGAAATGAGCGACGACGCCGAAATCCTCTTCGAGCAGCGCGGCGCCGCGGGCCTCATCACGCTCAACCGGCCCAAGGCACTCAACGCCCTGACGCACGGCATGTGCGTGGCGATGCTGGCGCGGCTGAAGGAATGGAGCGGCGACCGCTCGATCGCCTGCGTCGTGATCCGCGGCGAAGGCGAGCGCGCCTTCTGCGCCGGCGGCGACATCCGCACGCTCTACGACAGCGGCAAGGCGGGAACGCCCTATGCGGTCGAATTCTATCGCGACGAATATCTGCTCAACGCCTTCATCAAGCACTTTCCCAAGCCCTATGTGGCGCTGCTGCGCGGCTTCGTGATGGGCGGCGGCGTCGGCGTTTCGCTGCACGGCAGCCATCGGGTCGCCGACGAAACCATGCTGTTCGCCATGCCGGAGACCGGCATCGGGCTCTTTCCCGATGTCGGCGGCAGCTTCTTCCTGCCGCGCCTGCCGGGCGAGACCGGCATGTATCTCGGACTGACCGGCACGCGCCTGAAGACGGCCGATGCGGTCCATGCGGGACTGGCGACGCATTTCGTTCCCGCGATCCGGCGCGAGGCGCTGATCGACGCGCTCGCCGACGGCATGGAAGCCGGCGAAGCGCTGCGCGCGATGGCCGAGCCCGTCGCGGAAGCGGCGCTGGACTCGCGGCGGGCTGCGATCGACCGCATCTTCTCGGGCCCGACCGTCGAAGCGATCCTGGCCGCGCTCGACCGGGACGGCGGCGAGTGGGCCGTCGACGCGGCCAAGACCATCCGCGCCAAGTCGCCGACCGCGACCAAACTCGCCTTCCGCCAGATCCGCAACGGCAAGTCGCTGGATTTCGACGATTGCATGCGCATGGAGTTCCGCATGGTGAACCGCGTCATCGCCGGCCACGATTTCTACGAAGGCGTGCGCGCCACGATCATCGACAAGGACGGAGCGCCGCACTGGAAACCCGCAACGCTCGCCGAGGTGAGCGACGCGGACATCGACGCCTATTTCGCGCCGCTGGGAAACAGGGAGTTGCCGCTATGAGCACGATCGCATTCATCGGCGTCGGGAACATGGGCGGGCCCATGGCGCGCAATCTGTTGAAGGCGCAGGACCAGGTGCGCGCCTTCGACGTCAGTCCGGCCGCGCTCAAGCCGGTCGTCGAGGCCGGCGCCAAGGAATCCAGGACCGCGCTCGAAGCGGTCGCGGGCGCGGACATCGTCGTCACCATGCTTCCGGCCGGCGCCCATGTGCGTTCGGTCTATCTGGACGAGGCGAGCATCCTGACGGCGGCGCGCAAGGACGCGCTGCTGATCGACTGCTCCACGATCGACATCGATTCCGCGCGCGCCGTGCATGCCGCGGCGGCCAAGGCGGGTTTCGATTTCCTCGATGCGCCGGTCTCAGGCGGCGTCGGCGGCGCGGAGGCAGGCACGCTCGCCTTCATGTGCGGCGGCAGCGACAAGGCCTTCGAACGCGCCAGGCCGATCCTCGAAAAGATGGGCAAGCGCATCGTCCATGCCGGCGGTCCGGGCGCCGGCCAGGCGGCGAAGATCTGCAACAACATGCTGCTGGCGATTTCCATGATCGGGACCTGCGAGGCCTTCGCGCTCGGCGAGAAGCTCGGTCTGGAGCACCAGAAGCTGTTCGACATCATGTCCGCCGCGTCCGGCCAATGCTGGTCGCTGACGACCTATTGCCCGGTTCCCGGTCCCGTTCCCGGCGCGCCGTCGAACCGCGACTATGCGGGAGGCTTCGCGACCGCTTTGATGTTGAAGGATCTGAAGCTGTCGCAGAGTGCGGCGCAGGGTGCCGGCGCCGCCACGCCGCTCGGCGCGGAAGCGGCGCAGCTCTACGGGCTGTTCGCCGCGCAGGGCAATGCCGGCGTGGATTTCTCCGGCATCATCAAGATGCTGCGCGGCAAGGCGTAGCGTCAGGGAGTCTGCCCGACGTCGCCGCCGCCATTGTCGCCGCCGGAAGGCTCGCCGCCGGACGGCTGGCCGCCCGAAGGTTCGCCGCCGGAAGGCTGGCCCGCAGGCGACTCTCCGCCTGTGCCGCCTTGCGGCGAGGCGCCGGTTTGCTGGCCATTGTCCGCCGGCGGTTTGCCGACCGCCCAATAGACGGCGAGCTTGAACGGCACCGGCGTGTCGTCGGGCTTGCCCTGTCCGCCGGCTTCGGAAATCACGGCGATCTTCACATTGCCCGGCGAGCCGGCGGGAATTTCCAGCACCGCGAGCGGCCCGTCCGCGACATAGACCGTGGTGTCGAGCACGGAGGTCGGATCGTCGGCATTGTAGACGACGACGCGCAACGGACTCTTCGACGTCGTGTAGGCGGTGACGAGGTAGTTCTTGTCGCCGAGCACGGAGAAGTCATAGGTCTGCGCCGAGCGATGCTCGAACAAGGGGTCGCCGCGCCCGGTCTCGCCCGCGCGGGCGAAAGTGGTGAGCTTTCCTTCCGTCGCCTCGAACTGCTTGGCGTAGAGCGCCGCGATCGCGTCCGGCGGACGGCTCCAGCGCGCCACCGCCGCAGCCCACATCTTCTTGTCGCTGTCGAGCTGGCTGTCCGCCTTGCCGTTCGCCAGATCGCGCAGCAGATCGACGCGCTGCGCAAAATTGACGAGCGCGGCGTTGGGAATGCGGCCGTCCTTGCTGGTGATGTTGTTGCCGCCGCTCAGCAGTGCGATGACTTCGCCGTGCGAATCGAAGATCGGGCTGCCGCTGGCGCCGCCCGCCGACGGCAGGGAATGCTCGATGAGCTGCGCCGGTCCGCCGACGTCGGTGAGGAAGAAGTTGCGCACCGAGGTGATGATACCGACCTGAGACGTCGGCGTCGGCGCGCTGACGTCGAAGCTGACGAGGTTCTCCGCCGGATAGCCGATGAAGGCGATCGGCTCGCCCGAATGCAGCTTGGCCAGAGTCGAGTCCTTAGCCAAAGGCAGCGGGTCGGGGATGCCGTCCTGCTTGTCCGGAATGAGGATGGCGACGTCATAGGCCGGCGAAAGGCCGACTTCGCGCAGCATGCCGGAACTGGCCTGCTTGTCGGCTTCGGCGAGCATGGCGTTGAACGCGGCATAGGCCGGATGGATGACGGCGTCGACGATCGTATATTCGCGGTGTCCCGTATCCGGCGAGCGCACCAGCAGCCGGTAATGGTTCTTGCGCGCGTCGGCGAGCATGCCGCCGACATGGGCGTTGGTCGCGAACGCCTTGCGGCCGTCGGGCAGCGCCACGACCCAGGCGGTCGCGCCGCTCTGCGAATTGCCGCCGGCGTCGACTTCGTCGACCAGGAAAACGGACTTCTGGTACTTGGCGATGATGGCGGAGAAATCGGTTCCGGTTCCGGCGTTGGCGTAGATCGGCTTGATTTCGCCGTGCAGCTTCCAATAGGCGAACAGGCCCGCGAGAATCGCGATCGCGACGACGAAGCCGAGACGGTGCGTCCAGCGCGCGCTCGAGCGCGCCATCTCCGGCAGCGCGACGCTTTTGCCCTGCGGTTCGGTCGCGATGTAGTTCGAACCTCCCGCCTTGCTCGGCTCGAGCAGGAGGCGCGGGCCGTCCTGCGTGCCGAGGCGCACTTCGACCGTCGAGGAGAGCTCCTCTCCGTCGAGCACGTCCTTGCCGTTCGCAAAGACGCGGTGGTGCGGATTGATGACGTATTTGTAGGTGCCGGCCTGGCGCACGATGGCGAAATGGTCGTGTCCGACCGCCGCCATGTCTTCGGGAAACTCGACCTCCGAGCCCATCGTGCGGCCGACGCGGATTTCTTCGAGCGTGTCCGGAAAGCTGAGGACCTTGTCGCGGTAAGGCGGCGATTTGTAGGTGATCTTGAGCGGCATGCGTTCCCCCTGCGCGCGCCCACTCTAGGTGATCGGTTCGCCTCCCAGCAAGGCGATGGAGCGATTGGCCTGCGTCCTGGTGCCCGCGATGTCGCCCTTGCGCGCGGCGAAACGGGCGAAGGCCCGCGCGTAGAGGTCGCGGGCCCTGGCGCCGTCGCCGGCCAGCAGCAGCGCCTCCGCTTCCGTCACCATGTCGTAATAATCGCGCTGGTTGTCCACGGCGATGCCGGACTCGGCGAGTTGGGCATTCCGCCTGGCGAAGATGTCGACGATGTGCGCGGCATGTTCGCGCGCCCGCGGATTCTGTTGCCACAGTTCGATCGCCGCGCCGTTGACGCCGAGATAGAGATTGCGTTCGCGCGACACCTGAAAGCCCTTGGCGTAGAGCCTGAGCGCCCGCGCCAGCGCGTCCTTCGGCCCCTGTCCCTTCTCCCAGCTCGACTTGAGCGCGCCGGCGGTGATGCCGAGCGTTTCCTCGTCCTCGGAAAATTTGCCCGTGAGTTTCTGCAGCCGCGTCAGCGCTTCTTCGGGATGCCCCGAGCGGCGGCAGCCGAGCGCGTAGAGCTGGTTGAGCCGCAGATCCTCCGGAACATGGGCCAATGCCGACGTCAGGACGGCCTGCGCATCGTCGGCATGCCCGTCGGAGATCAGGACTTCGGCGACCATCGATGCCAGCGCCGGCAGCTTCACGACCTCCTCGCCGGCGAGCGCCAGCAGGCGATCCGAAACGTCCTCGCTTTCGGCGCGGTCGAGCAGATCGAGCGTGTCGGCGACCGCGCCGGTGGCCAGCGCCGAGTGAATGCCGAAGCTGCGGTCGGCGACGCTCGTCTTCGGACCGCGGAAGTAATCGGTCATGTACCAGCGCAGCCAGGGGCCGAGGCACAGCGCCGCGAAGTCCGCATCCTGGTTGGTCAGCGGCCGCAGGATGTGACGCGCGTCGTTGGCCAGCCGCCGCAGCGAATGGCCGAGATAGAGCGCCGGGCGCGCGATGCACGACAAACGCTCGAGCATGTCGAGATTGGCGAACACCTGCGTGCCCGGATCGAGATTGAGCGCGGACACCGCGCGGGCGGACGTCACCTCCAGCGCCCGGCCGCAATAGAAGATCGCGGCTTCCGGCATGTCGCCCTTCAGCGCGCGGTTGATCGCGGAAAGATCGCGGTCGAGGTCGTAGCCGTCGATCATGCCGCGAGGCTCCGCAACAGCGCCGCCGCCTCGCTCGCCGTCGGCCGGTAAGCACCCTTGGGGTCGAGCAGCGCGGCGGCGAGTTCTTCGGCCGTCCTGGGCGCGCCGCGGCCGCCGAACAGCGAGGACTTTCGCGCCGGGCCGTGCGCCGCATCGGGCCGCGCGCCGGTCAGCCATTCCCACAATATGACGCCGAAGGAGAACATGTCGTCGGACGGCGTCGACGGTTCGCCACGCGCCTGCTCGGGCGAGAAATATTCCGGCGTGCCGCGCGAGACTTCGCCGGACTTTCCGCCGGACATATGGGCGATGCCGAAATCGACGATCACGGGCGAACCGTCGGCGCGCATCATGATGTTCTCGGGCTTGAGATCGCGGTGCACGACGCCGTGGGCGTGCAGCGCAGCCAGCGCCTCGGCGACGTCGGCGAGAAACGAACAGACCAACTTGGGATCGCGCGCCGGCTTGCCGTCGAGCGCATCGCGCAGCGCCCTGCCCTGGATGAATTCGACCGCGAGATAGGCGTTGCCGCGCGCGTCGCGGCCGATGGCATAGACCTTCACCAGTCCGGGATGCTGCGCCCGGTTCGCCGCTTCCATGTCGAGCCGGGCCGAGTCCATGATGCGGTCGCGCTCCACCTTGGCGTATCGTGACTCCAGATCGAGCACCTTCAGCGCCACTTCGCGCGCGCGCTCCACGTCGAAGGCGCGGTAGACGGTTGCGAAGGTGCCGCCGCCGAGCCGTCCGCGCACCAGATAGCCGTCGACGGTGCCCGACGGCTTGTCGTCGATCGCCTTGCCGGTCTCCTCGGCGACACCCTCGGCCAGCGACAGGCGCTCCATCAGCTCACCGATGCGCACGCGAAAGCGCGGCAGGTTGCGTTCGCGCGCCCGCTTCAACGCCACCAGCGTTTCGCGCTCGGCTTCGCTCTGCCGCGATTCGGCCAGCAGCAATTCGGCGAGGGCGAGCCGCGCTTCGATCTCGAGCGAGGGGATGTCGGAATCGCGAAAGCCCGAGACCGCGCCGGTGACCAGTGCGATCGCCTGCTGGCGATCCGATGATGCGATCAGCCGCGCCTGCGTCCAGTCGAGCAGAAGCTTGTCGAATTCGGACGGCGCGGCGCCGGCGATCGCCCGCGCGGCGGCGAGATGCGCGGCCGCCTGTCCGCTATCACCCGCTGCCAACGCCGTCGTGGACAGATTGATCTCGATCTCGAGTTCGAGCTGTTTCAGTCCCGCGCCCCTCGCGATGGCGAGCGCCCGCGCCAGCTTATCGTTCGCCGATCGGAGATCGCCGGTGTCGCGCGCGATTTCCGCGAGATCGCTCAGCACGCGCGCCTGTCCGCGGGCGTCGCCGGTTTCCTCCGCGATCTTCAGGTCGAGTTCGAGAAATCCGGCGGCTTCCGCCGGCCGGCCGAGCAGCGCGCAATAGCGCCCGAGATTGCCGAGCGTGATGGCCGATCCGTAACGGTCGCCGAGCCGCGTCTTGAGCGCGAGCGAGTGCGCGTAGCAGACCAGCGCGGCGGTCTCGTTGCCCATCCACTGATGCACCATGCCGAGCGTGTCGAAGACCTGCGCCTCGCCGGTTTCGCAGCCGCAGCTCCGATACGTCTCCTGCGCCAGCGTCAGCGCGTCGAGCGCATCCCCCGCATGCATGAGGCGATATTGCGCGACGCCGAGGAGATGGTCGGCGCGCGCGACCAGAAGCGTTTTTCCGTCATTGACCTTGAGGAAGTCCGTCATCCGTTTCGCGACGGATGCAGGCCCGTCCGGCCGGTTCAGGTCGAGGAAACCGGTCTCCACCTGCGCCGCCGCGGCGAGGCTGGAATCGCCGGCGGCGCGTTCGAATGCGGCGCGTGCCTCCGGCATGTGCCCGAGACTTGCGAGCGCGATGCCGCGCGCGAAGGCGGTGGCGGCGTCGCCGGCCGTGAGCTCCGCCAGCGCCGCGAACCGGCCTTCCGCCAAATCGCTTGCGAGACTGGCAGGCAGGCCGACCGTCGCGATCCACATGAAACCGGCTCAGCGCGCCGGCATGGCATGCACCGCGCGCCAGACCTTTTCCGGAGTCGCCGGCATGTCGAACGTCTTGACGCCCAGCGCGTCGGTGACGGCGTTCATCACCGCTGCCGGTGCGGCGATGGCGCCCGCCTCGCCGCATCCCTTCACGCCCAACGGATTGGACGGGCACGGCGTGATCGTCATGCCGACGTCGAAGTTCGGCACGTCGTCGGCGCGCGGCATGCAATAGTCGTTGAACGAACCGGTCACCAGCTGGCCGGTCTCGCGGTCGTAGATGCCGTGTTCGAGAAGGGCCTGGCCGATGCCCTGCGCAATGCCGCCATGCACCTGGCCTTCGACGATCATCGGATTGATGACGGTGCCGAAATCGTCGACCGCGACGAAATTGACCACGCGCGTGCGCCCGGTCTCCTTGTCGATCTCCACTTCGCAGATGTGACAGCCGGCGGGAAAAGTGAAGTTCTTGGGATCGTAGAAGGCGCTTTCCTTGAGGCCGGGTTCGATCTCCGACGTGGGAAATTTGTGGCCGACATAGGCGGCCAGCGCGACCTCGGCGAACATCATCGTCTTGTTGGTGTGGATGCCGGCGAACTGGCCGTTCTCGAACGTGACGTCCGCGGCCGGTATCTCCATGACATGCGCGGCGATGCGCTTTGCTTTCTCGATCACCTTGTCGAGCGCCTGCGAGATTGCCGACATGCCGACGGCGGCCGAACGGGAGCCGTAGGTTCCCATGCCGAACTGCACCTTGTCGGTGTCGCCATGCACCACTTCGACGGTGTCGATCGAAATGCCGAGCCGGTCGGCGACAAGCTGGGCGAAGGTCGTTTCATGTCCCTGGCCGTGACTGTGGCTGCCGGTGAGAACTTCGACCGAGCCCGTCGGGTTGACGCGCACCTCCGCCGATTCCCACAGCCCGACACCGGCGCCGAGCGAACCTACGGCTTGCGACGGCGCGATTCCGCAGGCTTCGATATAGGTGGCGTAGCCGAGACCGCGCAGCTTTCCGCGCTTCGCCGCCTCGGCCTTGCGCGCGGCAAAGCCCGAAACATCGGCGCGCTTCATCGCTTCGGCGAGCGAAGCCTCATAGTCGCCGATGTCGTAGGTCATGATCACGGGCGTAGCGTGCGGGAACGTCCGGATGAAGTTGCGTCGGCGCAGTTCCGCGGGATCGACCTTCAACTGGCGCGCGGCCTCCTCGACCAGCCGCTCGACGACATAAGTCGCCTCCGGCCGGCCGGCGCCGCGATAGGCATCGACCGGCGAGGTGTTGGTGTAGACGGCATCGACCTCCGCATAGATCGCGGGAATGTCGTACTGGCCCGAAAGCAGGGTCGCGTAGAGATAGGTCGGCACCGAGGAAGAGAAGGTCGACATGTAGGCGCCGAGGTTGGCGATCGTCCTGACGCGCAGACCGAGGATCTTGCCGCTCGCGTCCAGCGCCAGGGAGGCCTTGCTGACATGGTCGCGGCCATGCGCATCGGTGAGGAAGCTTTCCGAACGATCCGCCGTCCATTTCACCGGCCGCCCCACCTTTCTGGCGGCCCAGACGCACACGGTTTCTTCTGGATAGATGAAGATCTTGGAGCCGAATCCGCCGCCGACGTCCGGCGCGATGACGCGCAGCTTGTGCTCGGGCGCGATCTGGACGAAGGCGGACAAGACGAGCCGCGCCACGTGCGGATTCTGGCTCGTCGTCGTCAGGGTGAAAACGCCGGAGCCGGCGTCGTACTCGCCGATCGCCGCGCGCGGCTCCATGGCGTTGGGCACGAGACGATTGTTGACGATCTCGAGTTCGACCACGTGTTTTGCGGCTGCGAAGGCCGCCTTGGTCTTGGCCTCGTCGCCGAGGTGCCAGTCGTAGATCGTGTTGCGCGGCGCTTCGTCGTGGATCTGCGGCGCGCCGGCGGACTGTGCATCCTGCGGCGCGAGCACGGCGGCGAGTTCTTCATAGTCGACGGCGACTTTTTCCGCGCCTGCCGAGGCCGCGGCCTGCGTTTCCGCGATCACAACGGCGAGCTGATCGCCGACATGCCGGACTTTGTGCAGTGCAAGAGCCGGATGCAGTCCGGCTTTCATCGGGCTGCCGTCCTTGGAGTGGACCAGCCAGCCGCAGATCAGTCCCTTGATCCCGTCCGCCTCGAGATCGGCGCCCGTGAGCACCGCGACGACGCCGGGGACCGCCAAAGCCGGCGCCGTGTCGACCTTCTTGATTAATGCGTGCGGATAGGGACTGCGGACAAAGGCGGCGTAGGTCTGGCCGGGCTTGGCGAAATCGTCGGTGTAACGCCCCTGGCCCGTGATGAAGCGGAAGTCTTCCTTCCGTTTGACGGCTTGTCCGACAAGCGCGGTCATGGGGATGCCTTTCCTTCCGCCTCCAAAAACTCTAGTCGAATAGCGGCCGGCATCACAAGATTTGCGGCGCAGCGGGCGCACTTATGGCACTTTTATTTGCTGACCCATTCGCTTTGCATTATCCACGGTGGCGGCGCCGGTCGAATAGGGGGAGAACGGATGGGCCACGAAACGGCTCTGGTTCTGTGGGCGCTCCTGGCGCTCGAGATAAAGCATTTTCTCTGCGACTTCGTGTTCCAGACGGAATACCAGGTACGCACCAAGGGCATTTACGGGCACGTCGGAGGCTTCATCCACTCCGGCTACCATATGATCGGCTCGGTCCCGGCCCTGCTGATCATGCAGGCGCCGCTGCGCGCCATCGTCATCATCATGATCGCCGAGTTCCTGGTGCACTATCATACGGACTGGACCAAATCGAACGTCGATTCCTACTTCGACTGGGGCCAGTCGGACGCGCGCTACTGGATGGTCTTCGGCACGGACCAGCTCATCCACCAGCTGACCTATCTGGCGATCGTCACGCTGCTGACCCTGGGCACGCTCAGTTAGGCTTGGCCGGATCGGCCCACAGCACGCTGCGGAAGAACGATCGCATCTTCGCCATCAGGTCGGTCTCGACGGTCGCCACCTGAATCGTGTGCTGCGCGATGTGCGCGCGTTCCTGTTCGCGCTTGGCGAGAACGTGGCTGAAGCGCTGCAGGAGCTCCGGCGATCGCTTCAGCATTGCCTCGATCGGCTCCTTGGTGATTTCGAGCACGCGCATGCGCGTCAGGGCCGTCACGGTCGCGTTGCGCGGCGCGCCCGTCATCAGCGACATCTCGCCGAAGAAATCGCCGGCCGCGAGCACCGCGACTTCGCGCGAATCGCCGCCCTGGCCGAGCACGCTGACCCGCGCCGCCCCTTCGAGGATGATGAACATGGATTCGCCGGGTTCGCCTTGCTTGATGAGGTCCATGCTGCGCGCGACGACCATGGAGCGGCTGCGCTTGGCGAGCTCCTTGGCCTGATCTTCGTTGAGCACGTTGGAGAACAGATTGACGTGATGCAGCGCGCTGCGCACTTCTTCCTCGCCCAGGAGAAGCTCGAGATCGGGCGGCTGGGTGAGCTCGACCTGCGTCACCGGCGCCGGCATGCGGTTCTCGAGGATCACGTCCTGCAGCACTCCGATGACGATGGACTTGGCCTGCGCCGGTTCGATCTGGTCGGGATGGGCGTAGAAGCGCACTTCGTAATACATCGCCTCCTGCGTGAGGCGCGTCAGGACCACCGACGGCTCCGGCGTGCGCGCCAGGCCCGGGCGGCGCACCGCCTTGAACGCTTCGCCGAGCAGCATGTCGATCACGCGGTCGGCGGGCATGCGGCTGTCGATGCTGAGCTCGACCGAATAGCGCTTCGCGTCCGCCGGCCGGCTGTGGTTCATGAACGGATTGGCGGTGACGATATGGTTCGGCACCATCAGGCGGCGGCCGTCCTCCAGCGTCAGGAAAGTCGAGCGCCAGGTCATGCTGGTGACGCGGCCGTACACCGGCGTGTCCATCTGCTCCGAATAGATCGTGAGCCAGTCGCCGAGCGAATAGGAACCGTCGAGATTGATCGCGATGCCGCTGAACAGGTCCTGGATGACGGCCTGCAGCGCGATGCCGAGGACGATCGCCATCGCGCCTGAGGCCGTGAAGAAGCCCGTCAGAGAGAAGCCTTCTTCCCACCACAGCCCGAGCGACAGTCCGAGCAGAACCAGCGCGATCGTCAGGATGTCCTGGATGATCGCCGGCGTCTCGCGGTTGCGCCGCCGCTGCAGGTAGCGGCGCCAGTAATAGTGGCGCACCAGTCCGTCGACGAAGAGCGAAACCGCGATGAAGGCGAGAACCATGACGACATGGTTGGCCTCGGCGCGGAATGCGGGCGACAGCCGGTCCGACATCGCGTCGATGCCCCAAACGCGCGCGAGCGCCAGGATGAAGAGAAGGATTCCCGACCAGACGATCATTTTTCGGTCATCTTGATTTCGATTCCGGCTTCGCCCTCGCGCAGCCGCTCGCTGTAAAACGCAGCCATCGGATCGTCCGGCCGTTCCGCGGCGAGGCGGGCGAACATTTCGAGCGCGCCGGGCGCCTGGTCGCGTGCCGCCGCGAACGCCGCTTCGTAGCGTGCGAGATATTCGGCGCCGTAGGCGTCGTCGTGCAGCGGTTCCCAGACGTCCACGGCCGAAGTCTTGCCCTTCAGGATCACCGACCCCATCGGCCGGAAGGTAACCCCCTTGCATAGCACACGGGCGTTGTGGCCGACACACAGGCGCGTGCTGAAATGCTTGTTGAGACCCTCCAGACGCGACGAAGCGTTAACGGCGTCGCCCGACGCGGTGTAGCTGAAGCGGTCTGAGGAGCCGAAATTGCCCACCGCGGCGACGCCGGTATTGACCCCGATCCGCGTCTCGCCGAGCGGCACCCCCTCCTCGTGGATCTTGCGGCGGAACGCCTCGGTGAACCGGTCCATCTCCAGCATGCAGCGGACGGCCTTGCTGGCATGGTCTTCGACGTCGAGCGGCGCGTTGAAGATCGCGAACACGGAATCGCCGATGAACTTGTCGACCGTGCCGTCGAATTTCTTGACGAGGCCCGTCATGCCGTCGAGGTAGCGGTTGAGGATGTGTCCGACCTCCTTGGAGTCCAGTCCTTCCGACATCGTCGTGAAGTTCGCGATGTCGGTGAACAGGAAGGTCATTTCGCGGCGCTCGCCGCCGAGTTTCAGCTTGCTGGGATCGTCGACCAGCTGCTGGACGAAACTCGGCGAAACGTAGAGCGAAAAGGTGTTGTGGATGAACTCGCGCTGGCGGCGCGCGTCGAGGCCGGTGACCGAATCGACGGCGGCGAAGGATCCGATCAAAGCGATGCTCGGCGAAATCAGGGCGATGAGGATTCCGAGGCGCTGGTAGAGCACGAACACGCCGACCAGCCAGAGCGCGAGGACTAATCCGAGCACGGCGCCGCCGCGGATCCACAAGGAATGGTCGAGCAGCCCGAGAGCCGCGCCGACGAAGGCCAGCACCAGCGCGATGATGAGATTGTTCCACCAGGAAAGCTGCGGCGGATCGCGGTTCTCCAGAAGCTGCGCGATGGCGTGCGCGAAGGTCACGATGCCGGCCATCGAGCCGCGCGGATCGCCGGGGTTGGTCGCGAAGGGCGTCCTGTGGTGGTCGACGAGATTGAGATCGGAGCCGACCAGCACGATCTTGTTCCGGAACGTCGCGGCGGGAAGGATCGACGCCGTGAGCACGCAGGTCGGCAACCCGAAGATGCAGGCCGGAATTTGCGCGAATGCCGGCTGGTTGAGCCCCTGATCCGCGCGCCAGACGATCGGCACCTGCTCGTCGGGCGTCTGCACGCCGGCCAGTTGCGCCGCGCGCCGCGGCACGCTCATCAGATATTCGCCGCTCGAGGTCCTGCCGCCCGGAATGATCCAGCGCACCGTGTCGGTCTGGTCCGTGCCGACATTGGCGAGCGCCCGCGCCCGGGCCGGGACGAAATTGTTCAAGTAGGCAGTCTGCTGCTCGCTGACCTTGGTGCCGGCTTCGAAATAGCTGACGACCAGCGGCGTGCGCATGCTGTGCAGCACGTTGCGCAGCGCCTCGTCCTTCTTCGGCTCGGTCGGCTGGTCGAACAGATAGTCGAGCACGATGGCGCGCGGATGCTTGGCGTCGAGCGTCGCGAGCAGCTGCGCGAGGAACCCGCGGTCGAGCGGCGAGCGGTAGGGAAAGTGCTGCATCGTCCCCTCATCGACGGCAACTATCAGGATGTTGGGATCCTGCGGCTCGGGCGGCGAGGTGAATGCGATCTCCCAGTCCTGGACGAAACGGTCGGCACCGGTCAGGAACGAGACATGGTCGACGGCGAGCATGGAAAGCGCGGCGACGATGACGGCGATCGCCGCCGCCACCGCGCCGTTGAAGACGGACTTGTTGCGCGCCAGCGCTCGCAGCCGGCCGAAGACTTCATTCATTTGCACGCGGACGCAGGAGCGCTTCCGCCTGCGCGTCGCAGCCCTTGTCGAGCATCCAGGCCGCCCGCATGGAATCGTTCTGCAGATTGGCCGGAACGTCCGTCATGGCGAGCGAATAGTCGGAGCCGTTGAACTTGATCACGTAAGACGCGCCGCCATGCACCGGAACGTCGGTCGTGACTCTCAAGCGGTCGACGCCGGCCGGCCAGGCAGCCTCCGATTTCCACGAATGGTCCGCCGGCATGACCGTCAGCGATGCCGCCGCCACATCGTCCGGCCGCCAGAATTCCGGCTCGTGATTTTCCTGCAGGCAGACCGCGCCGCTATGGGTGACGTCGACGAGCCAGGGCTCCGGCAGCGTGTTGTAGGTCGTGCCGCGCGTGACGCCGGCTTCTCCCGTGCGCGCATTGCGTTCCGTGGCGAGCGCGGCGAGCGTGTCGCCGACGCTGCGGCCCTGGCCGCCTGCCGACGGCGCCTTGTCGTAAGGACCGTCGATGGTGAGGGTCGCGCCGGTCTCGGAGATCAGCGTCACATGCTGTCCCTGTTTGAGTACCAGCGGCTTCGTCGAATCCACGGTCGATCCGGGCTTGATGCCGACGCCGCGCGCTTCGACGACGATGAGATTTTCGGCCTGCGCCCAGGAGCCTGCCAGCAATACCGTCGCCAGCGCGCAGAAGCCCAGTGTCTTGCTGTTCGCCATTGTCACTCTCCACTTGCCAGATTGACGCGTCCGGCGGGACCGCCGGTTGTGCGTGTTGCATTGCCGCTGTCGCCGATGAGCGTGAAAGCGGCCCAGTTGAAGGGATGCGCCGTCGCCGGCTGGGCGATCATCGCCAGCTGCGCCTGACGAAGCGCCTCTGCCAGATCCCGCGACGGATCCCTGGCATAGCGGGCGAACACGCCCGTCATCAGTTTCTGCGTGGCGGCCGAGGGGACTTCCCAATGGCTCGCCAGGACCGCGCGGGCGCCGGCGGAGAAGAAAGCGTCGGCAAGGCCTTCGAGTGCGCCACCGCCCATCGCTGTGCCGCCCGACGCCGCCGTGTTGCACGCCGACAGCACGACGAGATCGGCGTTCAAACGCAGATCGGAAATCTCGCTCGCGGTGAGCAGGCCGTCGGACGCCGTGCTCGCCGCCGCGCCTGCCGGCGGAGAAAGCACGAGTCCGGGCTGCGCCTCGCAGTGCAGCTCGCCGGGCAGAAGGCCGTGCGTGGCGAAGTAGACGACCTGATAGGCGTCGAGCTTTGCGTTGCGAACGGCGACTTCATTGGCGGCGGAGCCAAGCAGGATCGAACCCGGCTGCGCGTTCAGCATCCTGCCGATCGACTGCACTTCCGCGGCCGTATCGGGCAGCGGCGGCAAGGCGCGCAGCAGGGCCGGATCGGCCGGGCCGTCCGGCTGGCAGGTCGCGGCCAGAGCGCTCAGCGCGCGTTCGCCCGTCGCGCCGGTGAAAGCGGGATCGCCGACGCCGAAGAACGGACGGGACGCGGCGGTGCGTGCCGCTCTGGCGTCGCGCAGCGCGACGAAGGCGCGCGGCGACGGCACCTGCGAGATCGCCATGCGGCGCACGAGCCAGGCGGCATTGGCATAGCCGCCTGCCGGCGCCGACGTCACCAGCAGCGACAAGGGCAGGTTCGCGAGATCGCCGTCGGGCGCGACGATCAGATGGGTCACGCCGTTCAACGCGGGTTCGAGCGGCGCCATCAACTGCTGATACAGCGCGTAAGATGTCTGGAGGCTGAAGTCGCCGGGCTTGCCGAGCTTGGGCTGGAGAGCGTTGCGCAGCGCCGCGACGTCGCCGGAGAGTCCCTGCGCGCTCACCTTCAACGGTTCGACGCTCATGCCGTCATGCGTGACGAGCAGCGCGAAGCTGGTCTTCACACCGAGGACGAAGCTGAGAAAGGCTTCGCCATGCTCCAGATGCGCCTGCACCACCGAGAGATCGGCGGGCCCGGGATCGGCGAGCTTGGCGTAGTCGGGGAATCCCTGCCTGACCTTGGCGAGCAGCGCGTCGGCACTGGCGGTCGCGGTCTTGAGCGCCAGATCGAGCGCCTGCACGCGGTCCGCCTTGCGTTCGTCGTTCGGCTTGGCGGTTTCGGCCGCCAGGTCGATCCGCGCATCGTCCCGCACCCGCACGGCCTGCTCATACTGGCGGACGAGATCGGCGAGCGCCGGATTGCTCGCAGCTTTGCGCGCGGCGACGCGGGCGATGGTCTTGTCGGCGACGCTGGAATTGACGAGTTGCACCGCGCGGAACATGTCGGCGTCGAGCGCCGCGCGCTGGGCGGAATCCTGCTGCGCCACGGCGTCGGCGGCGACCAGGAAGGGAATGATCTGGTCGGAAACGATCTGCGAGCGCGCGACCGGATCCTTCGCCAGCACGGCGAACGCCGCGCGATAGGTGGCGACGGCGGCGGGATAGACCTGCTGATCGGCGTAGAAATGTCCGAGTCGCAATTGTGCGCGCGCCGTCGGCGCCGTGTCGCCGAACAGCTTCTGGTCCATGTTGAGCGCATCGGTGAAGTCGCGCTCCGCCACGAGCACGCGGCCCTGCGCGGCGTTGACCTCGCCCATGAGGGAAATCATTTCCGGCCGCCACCAGATCGGCAGGCCCGGCTCTTCGGTGATGATCCACA
>Ga0335080_10001849_pt1 | contig 21064 bp, 12 predicted proteins | sample Lox_Sample_34_FD_206720 | JGI IMG/M metagenome (GOLD analysis project Ga0335080, IMG submission 206720) | Soil microbial communities from Loxahatchee National Wildlife Refuge, Florida, United States - Lox_Sample_3.4 | ecosystem: Environmental > Terrestrial > Soil > Wetlands | place: USA...
GTTTTCTACCGTTTCTGGCGCAAAGGCAAAAGCTGGGTTCGTCGCCACGATTCATTCTCCTGTCAGCGGACACACGCCCGCGTCCCGATTGACCGTCCAACACAATACCTGTAAGCCGTTTAGAAGATGAAACCGGAGCACGAAACTCACGAGCAGAGAGAAGGCTCCGCTTTATTCCTGCCCGGGACCCGAATGCAGAAACTGACGATACCGCTCGATAAGCTGCATGATGTCAAGCACTTGTCATCGCCCGGTAAAATCCAACACTCAATTTCCACAAGGCGGGCGCGACAGGTTAACGCGAAGGACCCCGAGCCGCTGTGCTGTCAGATGTTGATGGCAACAGTAAAGATTCAACAAAGATACCGGATTCGCCAGCTTCCTGGCCCGGGCAATTATGAAAGCTGGGCTCCTACCTCGCTCCTCCACCCGAGGACTTTCCCGTCTCCATCCCATGGGGAACGTTGAAGTAGGCGTCGTTGAACCAGGGCTTTACCGAACTCTTGGCTGCTTCGGTGGCTTGCCGCTGACGCATGCGCTGTAGAAGACCTCGGGCCTCATCCAAGGGCAGCGTGCTTTTGGAGACGACTTTGCAGACGTACCAGCCTTTAGGAGCTTCGATCAAGGCAGAAATTTCTCCTGGCTTGAGCTGGAAAACTTCGGCGTATTCCTCGGACACGTCGGCGCGTGTGGTCTCGCCGACATCGATGTCGGGAGCCTCAGACGCGTCTTCGCCCGCAGCCTTGACAGCTTCCAATTGCAGTTTTGCGAGGTCTTCGCCAGCGCGGGCGCGTTTCTGCAAAGAATCGGCGACGGTCTTCATTGACGCCGCATCGGAGGCCAGCAAGTCGTTGATCCTGGCCTGAGAAGCAGGGAAGTCTGCATGCTTCTTCTCATTGGGCACAAACAGCCGCTGAAGGTCAGCCTGCACGAACAGATCGGGCTGGTTCTTGTAGAGTTGCTGCACCTGCTGGTCAGAAATGTTGTCGGCTTGCTTTACCAGGTAAGAGTTGTAACTCTGCCAGAGCAGGTTCAGATAGGCGTAGCGGACGCGAGTTTCGAAGGTGGGATCTTTGTCCAGGCCAAGGGCCTTGGCTTTTTCCGCGTAATTGAGCAATTCAGGATAACGGACCGCGGCCCGGATCTTATTCGGGCGGTCGGTGCGGTAACCGAGAGCATCGGCGAGTGACTCAAACTGGGAACGGGTCACTTCAGTTTTGCAGTTGGACGCGGGTGCCGAAGACGCCGATTTCTCGCCTGCTGGAGCCTGGGCGTCCGGCTTGGGCTGGACTCCCGTGGCCTTGCCAATGATCAGAAGATCGCTATCGCAAAACCCCTCAAAAGAGAGAACGATGTCATCCGGGGCAACCCCGGTAGAAGTAGTTGCCGCAGAGCCGGAACCGGCCGAGCCTTCGCCAGCCTGGGCGAAACTGAAGCAGGAGATGACGAGGCAGGCTAGAAGGAGAAGCAAGAACGAACGACGCATGAATGATCACTCCTGAGAAAAAATGAATCGACGGCAGTAAATTACAGGTTAAATCACGGCCCGCAGGCCCGGAAAACAATTCCGCCGGACGATGCTCGATTGACAGCCCGGCGGCAACAAAAAACGGGAGAAACCTTGCGGGTTTCTCCCGAAAGAATGCTTTCAAACAGCCGACAATGGAGGAGAGTCGACCGTTTTACTCCATGGTTCCGATCACGCCGTCGGACATCCAGTTGCAGGCGGGAGCCGGGTATCCACTCTGCGTGCAGTAGTCGGCATTGATCTGAATGTAGTTGAGACCGAAGGCATCGCCATTCTGGAAGTTCTTGCCCTTGGGCTCCTTGGGACCGAAGTGATGGGCTCCCTGGGAGGTCTCGGCATCGTTGAAGGTGTCGGACTCGTAATACAACGCGCCGCTGCAAGCGGAATCCTTGGTGCTGTCGCAGGGCGGGACAACGGACTCGAAGTAAGTGCCGGAAGCAAGGGTGACAGTGCTGGGCAGCGAGCCGACCAGAACCGTGTATTCGGTCACATCGCCGGCGCCGCTGCTGGCGCTGCGGCCGGTGACTTTCGCCGTGGCCTTGGTCTTACCGTGGGCGACGACTTTGCCTTTCTTGCCGGCCTTCATGCCCGAGTTGATGGCCCACTCCGCCTTCTTCGGCGACATGTGATCGATGCCGATGAAGCCGACGTTGGCGAAGAGTCCGGTTACGTCCCAGGTCTGACCCGAGGGAACGGTGAAGGCAGAGTAGATCTGCACCAGGCCGCCGAATGCAGCGCCATCGGCGTCCGCGAAGATGACCCAGTCGGACGAAGTGTCATCCCAGTCACCACCGTAGAACAGGCAGGGGTTGCAATACTTGGGCGCTTTGGCGTCGTGGTGAACTCCTCTACCCAGAGAGTGAAGGTTCAATGATTGCGCCATGGCCGAACCAGCCATCAGCGCCAAAAGAACGGACAGTGCTACCAAGAAAAGCGACTTTTTCACCTGAGAGTCTCCTTAGAAAGTTTGTTGGCTTACGTGGGTCTACGGCCGGCACAAGCGCCCTTCACCCGGCACTAAACCCGCGCACCATACTACGCCGGAAAAAAAATATGGCAAGGCTAAAACCCGCGCGGGACACAGACTCTCATAACAGTTGTTATCCCGGTTGCAGGTCCTTGCAACTCTGGAACAAAAACATGTCTGGCGAAAATCAGAGGAGATAGCGAACAACTTTCGTTGAATCAGCGCGATTCGTGCGCAAGGATAACCGTCGGCTTCAATGTACTTCCGGAAGCTAGAAGTGCATGCAACTACTTGCGCTAGTAACCGAAGAAAGTTGGTTCGACAGCGCACTCTCATTCAAATCACATCGAGGTGAGCGGCTAGCTGGAGTTGTTCTGCTCTGTCGAGGATTTGAATCCGGCTCTTTCCATGCCGCGTTGCGCCTCGGGATTTTTCATGAACGTGTCCCAGACAAATCCGGTGCGAACATTTTCCGCCATCACCATGGTGATGCCGGTATCGATTCCAATGACGTCGGTGTCGTACCAGCCCCGCAGTGGATTAAAGGCGTTGACAAAACCGTACGGACTCCACACGTGAGGGCCATATTGTTGCTTGATATTTTTCAGCACGCGCATGGTGGGCTGGGGCAGAAAGGGAAGCGAGCCTGCGGTCGCGCTGGGCACGACCGATCCATCGATCGGTCCGGTAATCGGGGGACCGCCCCAGATCACATAGCCGTGCTGGGAGTCGGAGGCGGTGATGCCCCAGAGATTGTCGCTGTAGTCGGGAAATTGGCCTGCCAGTTCCAGGCAGAAACGGCGATGCACTTCGGTGGCGATGATGGAGTTCTGGAAGTAGTCGGCGTACTTGTCACGCTTGCCGCGAAAATCGAACCAGGCCTGGGAATACTGATGGGCAAACAGGGGCGCGAACGAGCCAATGTAGCGCAGGCCCTCATATTCGAACAGAGTTCGTTTCCAGGCGTTCCAGGTATCGACCTTCAAAGGATGGGCGAAGGATCCCAGGCCGAGCAGATACATCATCATCAACTCGCTGTAATAGTCCCAGCGGTAGGGCAGAAAGCCAATCTCAGGCGTCCAGCCATGCGGCAGGAGCGATGTGTCTTCGGAGAGCCAGGTCCAATCCACGCGATTGAAAATGTCGTAGGCCAGGCCGGTAATCTCGGAGTGGGGCTGGAAGTGATGGCGGCAGGTGAGAATTCCGCACAAGAGAATCGCGGTGTCGACGGAGGAAACCTCAGAGTCCCAGATACGCTCGCCGGTATTGACATTGGCCCAATGGTAGAAAAAGCCGCGGTGGGTGGGCAGTTTCTTCCACAGGAAGCGCAAGGTGGCCAGCACCCGGTCACGGGCTTCAGGGAGGGTAATATATCCTCGCTGATGGCCGATGCAGATGGCGGTCAGTCCAAAGCCCGTCGCCGCGATACTGGCGACGATTCCCCGGTCATCGGCGCGCACGTTGCAGCGGTCCTTGATGAGGCCGGTCTGGGGGTTTGCCTGCTCCCAGAAGAAACAGAAATTGGCGCTTTCCAGTTCTTCGAGGAAGGGCTCATCTTCGGGCGAGAGCCTGGTCGGCGGAGGAAGAGGCAAGGAGCAAGAAGGGCTGGGCTGCGTGGCGGCGTGGAGCAAGGGAAAGAGCACGCGGGGCGCTGCCGGCAGCGCCATACTGGCCGCGACCAGGCCACGCAAGAGACTCCGGCGCGAGCGATCGCGAGGGCCATCCCCCATGCCATCAATGTAACCGGATTTTTCCCGCGGGTCACGCTGGAAAACCGCGCACAACCGCCGGAGGAGTCGCGACGTGAACCATACGGAGCAAGTCCCCGATACACGCAAAGGAGTCCGGCATCGTACAATCGCCTGTAACTGGAGGCGATGACCGGCGGACGGAAAATCACGATCTGGATCACGGTGTCGCTGGTGATCGTCGGCGCGACCACCGGCTTACTGATATTGAGAAGGAAAAGGCGGCCGATCACGGTACGAGGCGCGGTGCTTCGGCGGGACGCGGATCCGACCAAGCAATTCCCGTTGGCGGGGGTCGAAGTGACCGCGTCCGGCAATCTCGCCCCGCACCCAGCAGAATCCGATTCGACGGGGGCTTTCGCGCTCACGCTACGTCCCGGCGTGCGCCGAAGCCAGCAGGTGACGCTCAGGTTCCGCCATCCGGACTATGAGCCGCTGGATTTCGCCGAGCCGGCGGGAACCGGACTGTACGTGGCCCGCCTGATACCGCTGCGCCACGAGCCGGCAGCCAGCCGGCCGGAGATCCCTGTGGGGCACGTTTCGTTACGATATTCGGTGAAGACCACCACCACGCTAAGCGTCGGCAGCGCGGTAAGAACCTTTCAAGTGGTGAATAAGGGGAATGTGGCCTGCGGCCACCATCCTCCGTGCTCGCCGGACGGAAGATGGAGAGCTGCCATGGGCTCGGTTTCTCTCGATGCGGGAGAAGGCAACGAGTTCAACAACGCCCGCGTTTCCTGCATTGGCGGTCCGTGTCCCTTCACCAAGATCGTGGACGATCACTTTTCCCAGGGCGGGCGGTCGATTGCGGTCTCGGTCCTCGACTGGTCGGATACGACGACGTTCCTGGTGGAGGCGGAGGTGTTCCGCTCGATGATGGCGGACATAGTGCGGCAATCGTACCCCGTCATTTTTGATCGCGCGCTGAGTTTCACGCTGCCAGCCAGCGCCGAGGGAGCCAGCGTGGAGGCGGAGATCAACGGCACCGCCGTGGTTTTCCCGCTGGGGCCGAGTGCCTGCCTGAGCTGGGCTGACTGCGCGGTAACGGTCGAAGCGGGCGAAAACAAGGCCTATCGCTGTGAAGTCAGACCTGGCTACCGGTTTCAGTGAAGCGTTTGCAGGCAGCGCAGCAGGGATGGCCGGCATCTTCAGCATCTTCACCATTCGACCCAGGAGAACTCATGCGCAGGCGACTGTGGGCGGGACTCGGTTTGTGTTGGCTGGCTCTAGGCTGCGGTTCGGCGTTTGCGGCGGAGCAAAAACACGCGGCCCCGCAGGTGATCGCGATTGACGGGCAGGCTCCCGGCCATCCGTTCCCACATTTCTGGGAACATATGTTCGGTTCGGGCAGAGCGAACCTGACCTTGCGGGAGAGCTATCGCAGCGATCTGCGCGCAGTGAAGCAGATCGTGGACGTGCGCTACATTCGTTTCCACGGGATTTTTCTCGACGACATGGGAGTGTACGACGAGGATGCCCAGGGCCACGCGATCTACAACTTTTCTTATGTCGATCAGGTCTACGACGGCCTGTTGCAGAACGGCGTCCGGCCTTTCGTCGAACTGAGCTTCATGCCGAAGAAGCTTGCCTCGAAAGAGATACTGCAGGCCTTCTGGTACAAGCCCAATGTCGCCCCGCCCAAGGACTGGGCCAAATGGGATGACCTCATCTCCGCATTTACGCGCCACCTGGTGGATCGCTATGGCCTGGACGAAGTGGCCAACTGGTATTTCGAGGTGTGGAACGAACCTAACCTCGATTTCTGGGCCGGCGAGCCCAAGCAGGCCACCTACTGGGAGCTGTACGACCACACTGCCGCCACGATCAAGCAGGTGAGCGCGCGCTTGCGGGTTGGAGGACCCGCGACCGCCCAGGCGGCATGGGTCGATGCCTTCCTGCAACATTGCGCGGCCAACCACGTTCCCGTGGATTTCGTCTCCACCCACGTTTATGCCAACGATCCTGCCGATGCGGTGTTCGGTACGACCGAGGACATTACGCGCAACCGATTCGTTTGCCGCGCGGTCCATAAGGTTCACGACCAGATCAAGGCTTCGCCGCTGCCGGCGCTGCCGCTGCTGTGGAGCGAATTCAACGCCAGCTACAAGAACGAGCCGGAGATTACTGACGCCGATTTCATGGGGCCGTGGCTGGCCGATACTATCCGCCAATGCGACGGCCTGGTGGACGAAATGTCGTATTGGACTTTCTCCGACGTATTCGAGGAACAGGGTCCGGTGCAACAGCCCTTCTACGGCGGGTTCGGACTCATTGCCGCCGGGGGAATCGACAAACCCGCCTTCGGGGCATTCGAACTGCTGCACCGGCTGGGCGACGAACGGACGGCACCGGACTCCGACTCCGCGATCGTGACTCGGAACAGTAAGGATGGTTCGCTGGCAGTCGCGGTCTGGAACCTGACCCTCCCCGGCACGGTAGGCAGCGCCAAGACCGTGACCGTTCAATTTCGAAATGTGGGCACACAACAGCGAGCCTATGTCTGGCGGGCCGATGAGGATCACGGCGACGCGCTGCCTGCGTATCGGAAAATGGGCGCACCCCGCTATCCGACGACGGCCCAGATAGCGATCCTGCGCCGCACTGGCGAGGTGCCAGCGCCGGAAATCCAACAGTTGACGAACGGCGCATTAAGCTTCACAATTCCTTCAAACGGCCTGGTTCTGATAGAACTGAAGTGAAGAGCCTTCTTCGTCGCGGGAGTGGTTACCGCCCGGCAGCCGTGGGGCGTGGCATCTGGCTGCACGATCAAACCTTACGGGCGGTTTTCCGCATCTTTTACCCAGCATGGACCAAAAACGCGGGTCGCACGGCAGGGCCGCATTCTGATCGATTTGCAACCAGCACGGCAAGTTCCTAGGATTCACTCATGACGCAGCAAGCAAGTTTCCTGAGCAGCTGGCAAGAACGGCTCCGCGCGCTGAGGAACGTCCCGCCCGTGCTTAAGATCGTGTGGCAATCGGGGAGCACGGTAGTGTCGCTGGGCTTGATCCTGCGAGTCTTCGCCTCGCTGCTTCCGATTGCCCTGCTGGCCATTACGCGCCTGATCATCGACCGGATCGTACATTCGGTTACGACCCATCAGGCGGTCGATCGTACGTTGTGGTGGCTGGTGGCGGCGGAGTTCGGCGTCGCCGTCGGGGCCAGCGTTCTGACCCGTGCCATCGATTACCTCGACAGTCTGCTGGCGGACAAATACACGCGCCATGTCAGCATCGAGGTGATGAAGCATGCGACGACACTGGATCTGACAGCGTACGAAGATCCGGTGTTCTACGACCGGCTGGACCGGGCCAAGGTGCAGGCTACCGACCGGCTGGGGATGATTCAGGCGATCGGGCGGCTGGTGCAGCAGATCGTAACCACGCTCTCACTGTCGATCTCGATCATGATTTTCTCTCCCTGGCTGATGCTGCTGCTGATCGCGGGAGTATTGCCGGCGTTTCTGGGAGAGAGCCATTTCGCCTTTCTGGGCTACGCCAAGAATTTCCGCCAGACTCCGATCCGGCGGCAGATGGACTATCTGCGCGACCTGGCCGGAAGCAAGGAAGCGGCCAAGGAACTCAAGCTTTTCGATCTGGGGCGGTTCCTTATTCAGCGCTACACCGGACTCTCGAATGGGATTTACGACGAGAACGTAGGCCTGGCGCGCAGGCGGCTGATCGCGGGATCTTTTTTTTCGTTCATCGGCACCGTGGGCTACTACTCCGCTTACGCCTACGTCATCTGGCGTACGCTGGCGGGCGCGCTGAGCATCGGCACATTGACGTTTCTGGCGGGAGCTATCTTGCAGGCCAGCATTAACATCCAGCAGATTTTCTCAACCCTTACTGGAATTGCCGACCAGGCCCTTTTCCTGACCGATCTTCTGGCCTTCTTCGAGATGAAGCCGACGATCCGCTCGCGTCCGCGGGCGCTGGCGACGCCGCGGCCGATCATCCGAGGCTTCGAGTTTCGCAAGGTCTCGTTTGCTTATCCTGGAAGCCCCCGGCTGGTTCTCGATTCCCTGGATTTTCACCTGCATCCCGAGGAGCGGGTGGCGCTGATCGGAGAAAACGGGCAGGGCAAGACCACGATCGTCAAACTGATGACCCGTCTTTATGATCCCACGGAAGGGCAGGTCCTGCTCGATGGCGTCGATTTACGGGAGTACAAACTGGAAGATCTTTACCGCGAGATCGGGGTTATTTTCCAGGACTTCGTCCGCTATGAGATGACAGCCAGAGAAAATATCGCCATCGGCCGTATCGAGGACCTTCAGAACCTGCCCCTGCTGGAGACGGCGGCGCAGAAGAGCATGGCCGACCGCGTCATCGAACTGTTGCCGCGCCACTACGATCAAATGCTCGGGCGACGCTTTGAGGGCGGACTGGACCTGTCGGGTGGCGAATGGCAAAAGGTCGCGCTGGCCCGCGCTTATCTGCGTGACGCACAGGTGTTGATTCTCGATGAGCCCACGGCGGCGCTGGACGCGCGCAGCGAGTTCGAAGTATTCCAGCGGTTTGCCGATCTTACCCGGGGGAAAATGGCTCTGTTCATCTCCCACCGCTTCTCCACCGTGCGCATGGCGGATCGCATCGTAGTTCTGGAAAACGGCAGGATCGCCGAGGAGGGAAGCCACGACCAGCTGGCGGCGCGCGGCGGACGCTATGCGGAAATGTTCGAGATGCAGGCTGCAAGCTATCGATAGGAAACAGGATGCTGTCGGACACACATTTCGAGATCGATAAAGAGAAGAACGAACCGCTGGCGGCGGGTGAAAGCGAGCTAGAGCCCCTGCGCGCGAACGCCGCCGCGCTGGCGAAAGAGCTGGCGTGGCTGCCGGATCAGCCGCCCTCGGACTACTTCGCCCAGCACGTGGCCCGCTTGAATAAGTCTTTGCGGCGGGTTCTGGCGGCATTTCACGCCCCGCTGCCCGCGCAGGGAGTTACGGACGACATGCGCTGGCTGCATGACAACGTGTGGCTGGTGGATTCGCAGCTGCAGAAAATCGGGGGGATGTTTAAGTCATTCCGCAAGCTGCCCCAAGTGCGGGCGCGCCGGGGAACGGTGGTGCCCCGAGTCGCGGCCATCGCGGAGGTCTTTCTGGCGGCCGCCGATTATCGTTTCAGCGAACGAGCGTTTGCGGAATATGTGGCCGCGTTTCAGCAAAGCGAAGTTCTGCAATTGCGCGAGCTGTGGGCCTTAGTTCCGGCTCTGCGGCTGGGGTTGCTGGAGCAGATTGCGATTCGCGGAGAGAAGGTGCTGGAGGAAAGTTCTGGTTCCCACAAAGCCGGTGCCTGCATCTCGAGCCTGCGCGAGGTAGACCAGACATCGTTCAAGGAAGTGATGGAGCCGCTGATCATCTTCGACCAGGTTCTGCGCAAAGATCCGAGCGGCACCTATGCCGGCATGGATTTCGAAAGCCGCGACCTGTACCGCAAGACCGTCGCCCAGATCGCGGAGAGCTCGGATTGCACGGAGACCGAGGTCGCGCAGGAAGCTTTGACGCTGGCTCAGGAGGCTGAACGCCAGCCGCACGCCGACGCGCGCGTCATTTTGCGCTCCTCCCATGTGGGTCACTATCTGCTGGGCGACGGGCGTCACGTTCTGCTGCAGAAGGTGGGATTCAGGCCGTCTTTCGGAGAGAGAATACGCTCCTTCCTGCGCAAGTATCCGGACGAGTTCTATCTTACGGGCGTCGAGATCCTGACCTTCGCCATCGTCTCGGCAGCGGTGCTGCTGCTGATGCACGTCTCCGATTCCTTCGGGCTGGTGTTGTTCTCCATGCTGGTGCTGCTGCTGCCAGCCTCCCAGAGCGCGGTTCAGTTGATGAATTATCTGGTGATGGCCGTGATGCATCCGCAGATTCTTCCCAAGCTGGATTTCCGGGAGGGCATTCCCGGCGACTGTGTCACGCTGGTGGCCGTGCCTACGCTGCTGCTCAACGAGAAACAGGTCCGCCATTTGATCGAGGACCTGGAGGTGCGATTCCTGGGGAATCATGACGCCAATCTTCATTTCGCGCTGGTGACCGATCTTCCGGACTCTCATGAGCTCGCCCGGGAGGACGATCCGCTGGTCAACCTATGCTCGGAGTTGATCGCGGATCTGAATCGCAAGTACAGCTCCGAGGGCAAGGGGTCGTTTCTTCTGCTGCACCGGCACCGGATTTATAACCCGCGGGAGCGGGTGTGGATGGGATGGGAGCGAAAGCGCGGCAAATTGATGGACCTCAACAAGCTGCTGCGCGGTGAACACGACAGTTTTCCGGTGAAGGCCGGCGATGTGACGGTGTTGCCGAAGGTGCGGTTCGTGATCACGCTCGATTCCGACACGGAACTGCCGCGCGGTTCGGCCCGGCGCATGGTTGGGGCCATTGCCCACCCCATGAATCAGGCCATCATCGACCCGGAGAAGAACATCGTGGTGGCGGGATATGGCATCCTGCAGCCGCGGGTTGGAGTTAGCGTTCAGAGCGCCTCGTTTTCCCGGCTGGCCGCGATTTACTCCGGCGAGACCGGATTCGATATCTACACCCGGGCGATGTCGGATGTATATCAGGATTTGTATGGGTCGGCGATTTTTGCCGGCAAAGGAATTTATGAAGTACAGATTCTGCACCGGGTGCTGGATCGCCGTTTTCCCCGCAATGCCCTGCTAAGCCACGATCTGATCGAAGGGGCGTATGCCCGCGCCGGCCTGGTCAGCGACATCGAGATCATCGAGGATTATCCTTCGCACTACAGCGCCTACAACCGGCGCAAGCATCGCTGGCTGCGAGGCGACTGGCAGATCGCCAGCTGGCTGGGATCGAGCGTGCCCGACGAATCGGGGCACCGTGTGCCGAATCCGATCTCGCTCATCTCGCAATGGAAGATTCTCGACAACCTGCGCCGCAGCCTGGTCGAGCCGGCGACCCTGCTCCTGCTTCTGCTGGGATGGCTGGTGCTGCCGCGGTCGGCGGCGCGTTGGACGATTGCCACCATCATCATCCTGTTCCTGCCCGCTTGGTTCCAGTTTCTGTTCAGCGTGGTGCAGGCAGGATTGGCGCGGAAATGGACGATGGTTCATGACGCGGTCAGCGTTCTGCTTACCGCGAACGTGAATCTGTTTTTCACCCTGACCTTCCTGGCGCACCAGACGATGGTCTCGCTCGATGCCGTGATTCGCACCCTGGTTCGACGCATGGTGACCGGGCGGCGCCTGCTGGAATGGGAGACGGCGGCGCAGGTGGAGATGGGAGCGGGAAAGCGCACTCCCGTCGATATCTCCCTGAACTGGGTGCCGGCGCTGGCGGTCGGCTTGTTTTTGCTGGTGTTCTTTGTCCGGCGACCGGCTGTGTGGGCGGCAGTCCCGATTCTTTTGCTGTGGTGTTGCAGCAAAGTGATTTCGACATGGCTGGACCGGCCGCCGCGCGCGCTTCACAAGGTGGCGGAAAGAGACCGCGTGTTCCTGCGGCGCGCCGCGCTCCGAACCTGGAGATACTTTGCCGAGTACAGCACCAAAGAGCATAACTGGCTGATTCCGGACAACGTGCAGGAGGAGCCCGCCGCAATTGCGGCTCGTGTCTCACCCACGAACCTGGGCCTGCTGCTCAACTCGCGGCAGGCCGCGAACGAGTTCGGGTACCTCACCTCGCCTGAGTTTGCCGAGCAGACGCTGCGGACGCTGGCCACGATCTCCGTGCTCCCCAAGCATCGCGGCCACCTCTTCAACTGGTATGACACTCGCACCCTGGAGCCCCTGCACCCGAGGTTCATTTCCTCGGTGGACAGCGGCAACCTGCTGGCATCGCTGTGGACGCTCCGGCAAGGATGCCTGGCTCGATTGCGGCGGCCGGTGATCGAGCCGGCGCTGGCCGAGGGATTGCTCGACCATCTGCGGCTGCTCCACGAACTGGGAGCTTTGCCGCGACGGCGGTTATCACGCTTTGAGCGCCAATGCGGGCGCAAGAACTGGTTGCCGTCTCTGTTGAGTCTGCCGGACATGGGACATAGCCAGATCGGCGGTACGCCGAGCAATCCCAGGAATTCCGGCGAAGCGCAGTGGCTAACCGAGCAGGCCAAGAACCTGCTGCAGGCGCTAAACCAGACGGTGAGTTCACACCAACCCTGGCTGCTACCGCAATTTGCTTCCTTGCGGGATGATCCGGCCCTGAACCTGAAATCGGGCGGAGACCAACTGCCGCTGGAACGACTGCCGGATTTCATTGACTCGATCGCCGCCTGCCTGCAGTTCGCGATCAACAGTTCGTCAGCCTCGGCGGAACGTGCGGCTCTCTGTCAGCGGCTGCTGGATCTGCTTCCGGAGGCGCGATCCCAGGTGCTGCGGCACATTCAAGACTTGCGCACCATCGCCGAGACTGCCGGCCGCCTGGCCAATGACATGGATTTCCGATTCCTTCTGGACCGGCGGCGCAAGCTGCTATCGGTTGGGTTTGACGCCGAATCTCAGCGGCTTCAGGCGAGCTGCTACGATCTTCTGGCGTCGGAGGCGCGCACCGCGTTCTTCGTGGCTATCGCCAAGGAAGACATTCCCCAGGAGAGCTGGTTCCTGCTGGGGCGGGAGCAGACGATCCAGCAGAACTTGCCGGTGCTGCTCTCGTGGACTGGAACCATGTTCGAGTACCTGATGCCCGCGGTGTGGATGCGGACCTATCCCAACACCCTTCTTCAGCGGTCGCGGCGGGCGGCGGTCCGGGTGCAGCAGGAGTACGGCATCAGCCAGCGCATTCCGTGGGGCGTTTCCGAGTGTGCCTATTTCGAGACGGACGCGGGAGGAACTTACCAGTACTACGCCTTCGGGCTTTCGTCGCTTGCGCTGCACAAGGGAGAAATCGAAGGTCCCGTCGTGTCGCCCTACTCCACGATGCTGGCGCTGCAGGTCGATCCGGGAGCTGCGGTCGAAAATCTGCGTTCGATGGCAGCAAAGGGATGGCTGGGGCCGTTCGGTTTCTACGAGGCGGCCGACTACAACCGCAGGCGGCGTCCTTCATGGCTGCGGCGTTATGGGCTGGTTCGCTGCTGGATGGCGCACCACCAGGGAATGAGCCTGCTTTCCCTGGCGAACTTCCTTCATGATGGTGTGGTGCAGCGCTGGTTCCACGCCGACCCCCGCGTACAGGCCACAGAACTCCTGCTGCACGAGAAGCCGGTTGCCCACACCCGTCCTGTAAGCCTGGGATACTGGGGCGCGGCGGCCTAGCCGCGTGCCACGGGCTTTCCCCGAAATCTTGACGAAGGTTCGCAGCGTGCCACTTCTTTTCAAGTAAAGTAGATGGGATGAGAAGGAGACGTCTTCCCGGGGTCTTGTGGGTTCTAGCAGCCGGGATGGCGGCGGCGCAGTCCCAGCCCGTCGCATTGGAGCAGTCACTCTCCACTCCTTTCCATTTTGTCGCCTACGCCGACATCCGCTTCACGCCGCCGTCCAACAAAGACGCTTCGAATCCGGAGATCCGCAAAATTCTGGTGCAGGCGGTTGCCGACACGAATCCCGCGTTCATTTCGATCAATGGCGACATCCCGTACCGCGGAGCCAATCCGGAAGACTGGAAGGTTTTCGATGCCGAAACCGAGATCTGGCGGGAGCGCAAGATCCCCGTGTACCCGGCGCTGGGAAACCACGAGGTCGCAGGCGACGAGAAAGCGGGGCTGGCCAACTATTTCGCGCGATTTCGAGAACTGAAGAGCAGCCGTTATTACTCGGTTCGCGCGGCGAATACAGAAATTCTGGCGCTCGACAGCAACATGCCCGAAACTTCAGGGGCGCAAGGGGACTGGCTTCGCCACGAACTCGATACGGTGCCCTCAGGCGTCGATTTCGTGTTTATCACGCTTCACCATCCACCTTTTACCGGATCCGCTGACAACGCGCCGGGAGGCGGGCACTCAGCGCGCCATGCCGAGCAGGCGCTGGCCGAACTGCTGGAGGGCAAACAAAAGGCCCTCCACGCCAAGATCGTCGTCTTCGCCGGCCACGTGCACAACTATGAACGCTCCGAGCATGGCGGCATCATGTACTTCGTGAGTGGCGGAGGCGGGGCGCATCCGTACCTGATCGAACATGCGCCCGGTGATCTGTTCACCGGAAAAGGAGTCAATTACCACTACCTTCTGGTGGAGGTCGACAAGGGCAAGCTGAAGGTCACCATGAATCGGGTAGAGATCGCCGGAGGAAAACCGATCTGGACGCAGCCGGATTCGGTGACGATCAGCACGGGCGAAACGGCAAAGAAAGACTAGTCATCCTCCCGGCGGATCTTTTGAATGTCCAGGCCGAGCTGCTCCGCTTTCTTATAGAGATGGCTGCGCTCCAGGCCGAGCGCTTTGGCGGCGTTGGTCATGTGATAGTTGTGGCGTTTCAGTTCGGCGACGATGACCTCCCGCTCGAACTGTTGCACCCTGTCAGCCAACGGGCCGGAGCCAAGGGCGCCTGTAACCGGGCCGCCGCTTCCATGTGGCAGAGCGGCGCTGACGGTTTCGACCGTTACCTGATCGCCGGTCTCGAGCAGCAGCAGGCGCTCCACCACATTGCGCAGCTCGCGCACGTTTCCGGGCCATGAGTAAGCCACCAGCGCGGCGATGGCCTCGGGCGCAAAGGCGATGGGTTTCCAATTGTTCTGCGCGCAGACCTGGCCGGTAAAGTGGCCGACGAGAGCGGCAATGTCCTCGCTGCGATCGCGCAGCGGAGGTAACTGAAGGGGAAAGACGTAAATGCGGTGAAACAAATCCTGACGGAACTTTCCTTCGCGCACCAGGGTTTCCAGGTTCCGATGAGTGGCCACGAGGACGCGCACGTTTACAGCGATCGGCTTGTCTCCGCCCACCCGCTCGATTTCGCCTTCCTCGAGAACGCGCAACAGCTTGGCCTGCATGTGCAGAGGCATGTCGCCGATTTCGTCGAGAAACAAAGTGCCGCTTTCGGCCTGTTCGAACTTCCCCACATGGCGGGCGGCTGCCCCGGTGAACGAGCCCTTTTCGTGGCCGAAGAGCTCGGACTCGATGAGCTCCGCCGGCACCGCGGCACAATTGAGCGTCACGAAGGGTCCGGAGGCGCGGGAGCTGCGGCTATGAAGAGCGCGGGCAACAAGTTCTTTGCCAGTACCGGTCTCTCCGAGAATGCAAACGCGCGACTCGCTGGCCGCCACCCGCTCCACCTGCGCCATCACCTTGCGCATGACTTCGCCGTGCCAGACGATCTCGTGCTTGCCCAGGCTTTGGAGAAGCTGGCGGTTTTCCGCCTGCAGGCGTTGCAGCTTGAGGGCATTGTCGACGGTGAGCAAGAGGCGGTCGGTCGAGATCGGCTTTTCCAGGAAGTCGAGGGCGCCCAGGCGAGTGGCGCGCACCGCCATCTCGATGTGGGCCTGGCCCGACATCATGACCACGGGGGTGGCGATGCCCGCCGAGCGAAGGTCTTCAAGGAACGACAGCCCGTCCTTGCCGGGCATGACGACGTCAGAAAAGATCAGGTCGAAGTCGCTGGTCTTGAGAAGATCCAGGGCCCGTGAGGCGCTGTCGCAGACGGTGGCATCGTGACCTGCCAGGCGAAAAGCGCGGGCCAGCGAGGCCAGCGTATTTGCTTCGTCGTCCACGATCAGAATGTGCGCTCTCGCCAATGATTTTCCCTTAAACAGTTTTTCCTGTTCCCTGCTGGGGGGTGATTTTGCCGGGGTTGGGCGGCAATTCAATGACGAAACTCGCGCCTCGTCCGGGCTGGCTGCGCACGCTAATGCGTCCGCCGTGATCGCTGATTACCGACTGCACAATGGCCAGGCCAAGCCCCGTGCCGTGCACTTTCTTGGTGTAGTACGGGGTGAAGAGGTGAGCGCATTCTTCCTGGCTAAGTCCTGCTCCCGTGTCTGAGACTTCGATTAAGGTATTGCCTTCTTTCTGTGCGGTTCGCAGTGTCAAAGTGCCACCTTGAGGCATTGCCTCCATGGCGTTGAGAACCAGGTTCGAGAGAGCCCTGTGCAGCAAGTCCGGATCGGCGGCGATCGGCTCGATGGCGCCGGCCAGATCCAGTCTACATTCAACCTCGGAGCCGGGATTGCGAGAACGCATCTGTGCCAGATGCAGGCGGGCAACATTCTGCACCAGCGTGTTGGCGTCCACCCACTGGAATTGCGGCCTGGGCATGCTGGAAAATTCGCTGAAGCGGGAGATGATCGTTCGCAGATGCCCGATCTCAGCCAGGAGGGTCGTGGAACTCTCCTGAAAGACCTCGTCGAATTGCCCGGGGGCCAGTTGGCGCGCCCGCAGCAGGTTTTCGACGGTGAGTTGCAGAGGGAACAATGGGTTTTTCAACTCGTGGGCCAGGCGCCTCGCCAGCTCCCGCCAGGCCGCCACGCGCTCGCTTTGCACAAGGCGTTGCTTCTGCTCCTGGAGCTCGCGGGTCATGCGATTGAAGGCTTCCGCCAGCTCCCCGAGTTCGTCCGTCGAAGACACCGGCACGTGCGTGTTCCAATCTCCGACGGCGACTGCACGTGCCGCCTGCGCCAGCTGTTCTACAGGACGGGTCACCCGAGAGGCTGCCCAACCGCTCAGCAAAATGGCAAGCAAGAAACCCGCGCCCGCGGAGACGAAGGCTGCCGTGCGAATGCGGCGCTGCAGCTCGACGTAAGGCCGAAGGGAATTTTCGACCAGCAGAACTCCGAGCAGTTTGTTATCGATCCCGGCGAGGGGAATTGCGGTCAGAGACACGTCGTCGGCATCATCGGAAGATGTCGGCATCACGGTTACAGTCTGCCGTGGATGCCGCTGAATCTCCTGAATGATGGGAGCGAAATTCGCGGCCTGTTTTACCAGACCGGAGGCATCGATCAAGAGGCGAGGGGAAAACTCCGGCTCCCGATTCTGGTACAGGAAGGCGCGCATGCCGGAAGGAAGATCGAGGCTGGCCATGAAGCTCTGGTCGAGGCGGCGGCCTCCGATCACGAAGAACGGTTTGTCAGCGGCGCCAGCTTCTTTGACGGAGAAGACGCCTAGAGCTGCGCCATCGGCCAGTTGTTCCTGCCTGAGGAAGGCCTGTTTTGGAGGCGGGGAAAAGGACTGAGCCTCCTTGTAGCCGAACCTGGCAGGCCACTGCGCGGAAGAGATGATCGTGCCCTGGCTGTCGACAAATTCGAGAAAGTCGAGCTGCCGGCTATTGGCGATGGTTCCGGCTGCATTCAGATAGGCGGCGTAGTCGGGCGCGCCGCGGCTAACTGCAATCGCCATGCGGGCTACGGTTTCATCGCCGGCGACGGCTTCCACGCGGTTGGCGACTTCCTCGCCCCGGCGCTCGAATTCCCGCTGGAATTGCGCCACCAGGGTAGCGGCGCGTTCCCGGTTCTCCTTCTCGAAGGCGCTGCGAGTCAGCGAGGAAATGATCCCTGTAACCACGGCCACCGACACAAAGACGGTGAGGGCAAAAACGATCAGTAATTTGCGCCGGAACTTCACGGCGCTCCCGCAGCCAGCCAGGCATCGCCAAGATGCCAGCTTCCATCGCCGGTTGCCGTCCAGCCTCTCAGGCCCGGCGCTGCCGCCCACACGCGTCGCAGATGCAGGAGTGATATCACCTGATGAGTTTGCAACAGCGCATTCTCCGCCGTGTAGAGGTCATCCACCGAACCGGAACTGAATGCGGGAGCAGGAAGCCCCAGCGCGGCCGCCAGTTCGATCATTGCCACGTGCGGCTCAAGCGAAACCAGAGGCACAGAGAGCAGGCGAACGTCGGCCGCCGCCGCGGTGGCGAGTTGCAAGCGCAGACCCGCGTCACGCGCTCCGAGGATGATCCTTTCCGCAACCACTCGGGCGACAGGATCATTGGCATCGACACTGAGCGTCCAGACTCCCGCCTGGGGAACTTCGGCCCGCTCCTGCTGCGCGGCGGTCAGGTCGAATTTCGCCGGGAAGATGAATCCGTAACCGGTCATCCAGGCGGGCAAAAGGGCGCCCGCGGGTTCGCCGCCTGCCTGCAGCACGACACTATTGATCTGATCGCGATCGATGCTCAAAGCCAGCGCCTGCCGCTGGTGCGCCTCCGCTTCGGAGCGGGAAGCATGATCGAAGACCAGGGCCATCAGCTCCGTTGGGGAAGAAGATGTGACGTGGCGGCCCTCGACGGCGGCTTTGCGGGCCTGCTCCGCCGGCACCTCGACGAGTTGCGCCTGGCCCGAGTCGAATGCCATCATCTGATCGCGCGGATTGCGGCCCAGGTCAACGTCAACGGTATCGAGATATACCCGGCCGCCCCAGTATTGATCACGGGCCGTGAGGACCAACTTCTTTCCGGGGTTCCACTGGCTTACCACGAAAGGCCCCGTGCCGAGAATCTGCCCACCATCTCGTTTGATAACGCTGTTGCGAAGGAGGGCCAGCTCGGCGGGGAGAAATGGCGCGGGGGAGTCACGCTCGATGACAATAGCGTCGGCCGCGGCTGAGACCTTCCAGGAAGCGTTGTTTCGCCGCAAAGAGGCAGCGACAGACTCCGGGCTAAGCGGGGTTCCGTCCGCATAGGTCACCCCTGCCCGGAGGTAAAAGCGCCAACGTTGATTGCCTGGATCCGCCTGCCAGGAAGAGGCCAGGCCGGGCTTAAGTCCACCCTGGGCATCGAGGAAAGTCAGAGTCTCAAAGAGCAAACCCGCGAGACTGCGAAGCCCGGGGCCGTTCCATTGGTTAAAGTCTGCCGGATCGAGCGAAACGGGCGCCGACTGCATCGCCATGTGCAAAGTCCCGCCATAGCGCGGGCGCACCGCCGGTTCAGCCGGCGCAGACATCAGCAGGCTAGTGGCTACAAGCAACCGAAAGGCGATAGGCCTCATATCGTTCCGTCTGTATATTCTTAGACACCGCGATGGCATTCCCGCTATCTGACTCCGTCCACAGAGCAGTGATGGGTCCATTGAAGTCAGCAGGCTGGCTCGCCACCGCGAAGTCGCGGTCGGCGACTTCGTAGGCAGTAACTCGGTCTGGTCCGTCGTTTCGCGACGTTGCCAGAATCTGCCAGCCGCGGCCACAATTGCTGCGCACGCCGGCCAGATCGCTACCCCACGCGAGGCTCCCGGCGATCTGATCGTTGACGCCGTCCAGCAGGTGGATGTGGCCATCGGTCGCGGAAAATACCCAGAGCGTGTATTTTTCGCGGGGGATCGGGGCCGCGGAATAGAAGGCCGACGTCGAAGTCTGCCTGCCGACACCCGGCGAAAGGGCTCCAGTAAAGAAATTTCTGCTGGGAGCAAAAAACGCGTTCAGGTTGATGTCCGCCGCTCCGAGGGGCCAGGGATCATCGCGTTGGCTGCAGGCCAGGCTGATCGGCGCTGCCGCAGCGGCACGGCAGAACGTTCCCGGCAGATAGACGTCAAACAGGTGATCCGGGCGCAGCACGATACGGCCGCGAAGGTCACGAGGCCAGGGACGCGAATGAGCGATAGGCAGGACCTGATTCTGCTGCCAGTGACCGTTCTGCAGGCTGTACAGCAGGACCCACTCGGCGCTCAGGACGACGATGCGCTGCGGGCTGCCGCTCAGGATCGCCAGGTCCAGAATGCGGTTCTCATCGTCCAGCAGGAACGTCTTGATAATGCCGGGCAAGACCGGGCCCTGCGGCGAGCCTGCCAGGGCGGACCTGGACAGTGCCACAATGACGGCCACGGGCGGGTTGGGGCCCTGGTGAATTTCCGCGACCCATACATAGCCTTGCAGGTTTTCGGAGAGCGAAATCTGTACGAACGCCGAGGACTGATCTGCGGCGACGATGTGAATGCCCAGACCGAGAAAATCTGCGACCAGCGCCTGACGGATTGAGTCGACATCGGCTCGGTTGAGAGATGAGCGATTGGCGATCTCAAAGGCGACCGCTGTGGGACCGGTGACAGCGGCAATTTTCTGGGCAAGCTGGCCTGCGGAGGCTTGCCAAAGAGGTTCCGCCCGCGCCGAGAGCGCGAGCACAAAGAAAGGCAGAACGAAAGCGAAGAGCGAAGGGCGTGCCCACGTCAGCATGTGCCGAATGCGCGAATTATAAACTGGCGCGGCGGACGGCTTGAGCCCGTCCCGGTACTGATTAGAGTCATGTGCCTCCATGCGCATGCCGTTCACTTCCTCATGGGTTGAACCTGCTGATCCTGAGACGCCCGCTACTTCGGCTGCTGATCTTCCGGTTCTTCGGCCTGGCTGCCGTGATTCGCCATGTTCATGCTGCGAAGCACGTCGTTGGCGAAGAAGAATTTGCCATCCGCGGGGACCATCATGATCTGCAGCTTGTCGGACAGCCGCTCGGCCACAATTTTGTTAATGAGCAACGGATTCTGCTTGAGGATGACCCCCTCTTTCTGCATCCGCTCGGCATCGGCGGCGGCCGTCACCCGGATGCGGTCGGCCTCGGCCTCGGCCAGGAGCTTGCGGCGTTCCATCTCCGCCTTGCTGTCGATCACCTTGGCTTCAGCCTGGGCCTCGGCATTTTTCACGGTCGTTTCTTTGTGCGCTTCCGCCTCCAGCTTCGATTGCTCGATCTGCTTCTGCTTCAAGGGCAGAGTGTATTGCATGGCGTCCGCTTCGCCTTTGGCCTGGAGGACGCGCACCTGCGCCTCTCCTTCGGCCTGCTTTACCTGCTGCGCCTTGGTGGCCTCGGCCTGCAGTTCCGCAATCTTCACTTGTTTGGCCTGAATGTCAGTCTCGACACCCATCTGGTCGTTTTGCTGCTCCTTGAGCAGGAGGCTCTCCAGGCCCTTGGCGTATTCGGGGGGAAGCTGGATGTCGCGGAGCATGACTTCCTTCACGAGGATTCCGTCCGCGGCCAGCTTCTGCGTGATCACCTCAGCGGCGCGCTTGCGGACCTCTTCGC
>Ga0335080_10001850_pt1 | contig 21064 bp, 23 predicted proteins | sample Lox_Sample_34_FD_206720 | JGI IMG/M metagenome (GOLD analysis project Ga0335080, IMG submission 206720) | Soil microbial communities from Loxahatchee National Wildlife Refuge, Florida, United States - Lox_Sample_3.4 | ecosystem: Environmental > Terrestrial > Soil > Wetlands | place: USA...
GACTGCTCTCTTGAGTTGTTGTGGAAACTGGTGGAGCTGGCCGGGATCGAACCGGCGACCTCGTGAATGCCATTCACGCGCGCTCCCAACTGCGCCACAGCCCCACCGAGGTGGAGAAGAAGGTTAACAGCTCGATCCGCACCGGTCAACCGAACGCGCGTCCCCCCGACGCGCGCCGGCGGGGTCCGAGCGGAGCCCGACGCCGTCGGGCGTCGCCGCCGCCACCATCACCATGAAGGAGTGAGCGGCCGCCGCGACGTCGGTCGCGCTCTCGCCGACGACCGCGACGTAGCGGCCGGCGGCGCGGAGCAGGCGGACGTGGCAGCCACGCGACGTGCCCGCCCAGCCGTTTCCGATCCGGGCCGGGCCGGCGAGCAGGAAGACCGACACCGCCCCCCCTTCTCCGGCGTAGTAGACGTGCGCGGCGACGCGGTCCTCGAGAGGGCAGTACCGCGCGCCCACGAGGTCGGCCGAGGAGGCGCCCCGGGGCAGGGGAGGCGTCGGCGTGCCCCGCGACTCGAGCCAGTCGCGCACTCGGGACGGGTCGGAGCTCCAGACGCGGGCGGCGAGGTGGCGGCGGCCGAAGCAGCGCTGGTGGTCGCGCGCCACCTCCCAGGCCACGAAAGCGGGGAGGCCGCGGGCCCAGAGGCCGAGGAGGGCGAGCGCCAGTCCGCCGATCGCGAGGACCGGGCGGAACGCCCGCCGGGGCGGGGGCGCAGCCTCGCCGGTGACGACGTCGACGGTCATTCTCTCCACGGCGAAGCCGAAGTCCTATTCTCCCACAGAGACGGCGCGGGCATCGTGCGCTCCGCCGGCGGGAGAGGAGACGGACGCGTGCCGGGGCGCCTCTGGTCGGCCTGCGCGTTTCGTGCTAGAACGCGCAGGTCGATGATCGATCTGAGCGGTCACGCGGGGTTCACCGTCCAGCTCGAGCCGCGTTCCCTGACCCTCGCGTTCGGGGAGGGCGTGACCGCGGAGCCAGCGGTCGTGCGCAGGCTGGACGACGTGCGGGCGCTCCTCCGCGATCCGCTCGCGACGGGGCCGGACCACCTCTACACGATCTACATGGGCATCCGCGTGCCGGGGCGCGCCGAGGCGCTGTCCTCGCTCGGCCTCGGCTACGGTGCCGTCGTCTACAACCACGGCGCGCTCGGCGAGGAGGCCCTGCGCTCGCAGGGCCACGTGCACTCGGTGCCGGCCGGGACCGGCGTCGCATTCTCGGAGATCTACGAGTTCTGGTACGGCCACGGCCTCGTCTACATGCAGGACTCCGCCTCGACCGCGGTGTCGGACGCGGTCGCGATCGAGGCGGGCCCGGGAGACAAGGTCGTGGTTCCGCCGGGCTGGGCGCACGCGACCGTCAACCTGGGCGGCGGGCCGATGGTGTTCGGCGCCGTCTACGCGCTCGAGGCGCGGCTCCTCTACGAACCGCTGCGGAGGCTCCGGGGCATGGCGCACTACGTGCTCGCCGACGGGACGCTCGAGGCGAACCCGCGCTACGGCAGGGTGCCCGAGGCGCGGCGCCTGCCGCCCCACGTCGTTCCCGAGCACGGGATCGTCCCCGGCCGGCCCGCGCTCGCGGGCGAGATCGGCCCGCTCGATCTCGTCTCGCGGCCCGAGCGGTACCCGTCGGTCTGGGAGCGCCTCCAGGCCCGCTCGCGGCCGTGACCGACCGCGCCACCACGATCGTCGTGGAGGTGCTGCGGGACGGCGAGGTGTCGGTGGAGGCCCTGGCCGGACGGCTCGGGGTCTCGCTCGCCACCGTCCGGCGCGACCTCGGGGCGCTCGAGCGGCAAGGGCTCCTGCGGCGCACCCACGGCGGCGCGAAGGCGGTGAGCCCGGTGGCGTACGAGGCCTTTCGCCACGACTCTTCCTTCCGCGAGCAGGAGAGCCTGCGCGCCGAGGAGAAGCGCCGGATCGGCCTCGCCGCGGCCGAGCTCGTGCGGGACGGGGAGACGATCGGCATCAGCCCGGGCACCACGGCCACCCAGGTCGCGCGGAGCCTCCGTCACCGCAAGCACATCACGGTGGTGACGAGCACGGTCAACGTGGCCATGGAGCTGAGCGACCGGCAGGACCTGACCGTCTACGTGACCGGAGGCTACCTGCGCGGGGGGTGGTTCTCGCTCGTGGGGGCGCGCGCGGCGGCCGGGGCGCGCGAGGTCTTCCTCGACAAGCTGTTCCTCGGCGTGAACGCGATCCACGCCGAGCGCGGCCTCACCTGCCTCCACCCGGAGGAGGCGGCGATCAACCGGGCCCTGGTCGCCCAGGCCCGGGAGAGGATCGTGGTCGCCGACCGCAGCAAGCTGGGTCGGGTCGTGCGCTGCCTCATCTGCCCGACGAGCGACGTGCACGCGCTCGTCACCGACCGGGAGGCGAGCGACGAGGACCTCCGCCCCTTCCTGGAGCGCGGGCTCGTGGTGAGGCGCGCGTGAGCTCCCGCTACGCCACCCTGATCGCCGCCGTGGCCGCCGTCTCGGGCCTCCTCTTCGGCTTCGACACCGCGGTGATCAACGGCGCCCTCATCTTCCTCCGCCAGGAGCTCGCCCTCTCCACGCGGGAGACCGAGGTCGCGACGTCGAGCCTCCTCGTCGGGTGCGCGGTCGGCGCGGCCGTCGCCGGCTGGCTCACCGACCGCCTGGGCCGCAAGCGCATCCTGCTCGCGTCCGCCCTCCTCTTCGCCGCCTCCGCGGTGGGGGCGGCCTTACCCCGGCACCTCGCGGAGTTCGCGGCCGCGCGGCTCCTCGGCGGTCTCGCGATCGGGGTCGCCTCCGTGCTCGCGCCCCTCTACATCGCCGAGATCTCCCCCCGGCGGGTGCGGGGACGGCTCGTGTCCCTCAACCAGATGGCGATCGTGACCGGCATCCTGCTCGCGTACTTCGCCGGGTGGCTGCTCTCCTTCGCCGGCCCGTCCTCCTGGCGGTGGATGTTCGCCTCGGCCGCGGTCCCGTCCTGCGCCTTCTTCTTCGCCCTCCTCTTCGTGCCCGAGTCGCCGCGCTTCCTGGTCGAGGCCGGGCGCGAGGCCGAGGCCCTCGCCGTCCTCGAGCGCGTGGGCGGCGGCGAGCAGGCCCGGATCGACGTCGCCGAGATCCGGGACACGATCGCCGCCGAGTCGGGGACCCTCCGCGAGCTCTTCGCGAAGAGGCTCCGCAAGCCGCTCGGGATCGCCGTCTTCCTCGCCGTCTTCCAGCAGATCACCGGCATCAACACCGTCATCTACTACGGCTCCCTCATCTTCAAGGAGCAGGTGGGCGGGCAGAGCGACGCCTCGGCGATCGGGGCGAACGTGGTCATCGGGGCCGTGAACTTCCTGATGACGATCGTCGCCCTGGGGACGATCGACCGCCTCGGCCGGCGCCCGCTCATGATGCTCGCCTCGGGCGGGATGGCGACGTCGCTCCTCGCCCTCGGCCTCCTCTTCCGCATCGAGCCGCGGCCCGCGGTCCTGGTGCTGCTCGTCATCCTGCTCTACGTGGCCTCGTTCGGAGTGGGGCTGGGGCCCGGCGTGTGGGTCGTGATCTCGGAGCTCTTCCCGACCCGGATTCGCGGCCGGGCGATGTCGATCGCCACGGTGAGCCTCTGGCTCGCCTGCATCCTCGTCACGGCCACGTTCCTCTCCCTCGTGGAGGCGGTCGGCTCGACGGGAGCGTTCTGGCTCTACGCGGCGATGAGCGTCCTGAACTTCGTCTTCGTCTGGCGCTTCGTGCCCGAGACGAAGGGACGGAGCCTCGAGGAGATCGAGCGGTCGTGGTGAGGGCGGGGGAGAGCACGCGGTGAAGGCGCTCGCGGTCGATCTCGGAGGGAGCCACGCCGCCTGCGCGGTCGTCTCCGAGGGCGAGGTCGCCGCGGCCGAGACGGTGTCGCTGGAGGCGGCCCGAGGCCTGGCCGGCGCGCTCCCCGTCATCGGCGAGGCGCTCCGCCGCGCGGCCTCCTCGGCGGGCGTCCCGGTCTCGAGCTGCGCCGGTGTCGCCTTCGGCTTCTGCGGGCTCGTGGACTCGACCGCCGGGCGCGTGCTGTCGACCAACGCCAAGTACGACGACGCGCCTCGCCTCGACCTGGCCGCGTGGGGACGGGAGACCTTCGGCCTGCCCCTCCGCCTGGAGAACGACGCCCGCCTCGCCCTCCTCGGCGAGCGCCGGGCCGGCGCGGCCCAGGGCTTCGACGACGTGGTCATGATGACCCTGGGCACCGGCATCGGCGGCGCGGCCATGATCGGCGGTCGGCTCCTGCGCGGGAAGCACTTCCAGGCCGGCGTCCTCGGCGGGCACCTCGTGGCCGACTTCGAGGGCCGGCCCTGCACGTGCGGCGGCCGGGGCTGCGTCGAGGCCGAGGCCTCGACCTGGGCCCTCGCCGCCCTCTGCCGGGAGGCGCCCGGCTTCGAGACGAGCGCGCTCGCGCGGTGTCCGTCGCTCGACCTCGAGTCGGTCTTCGCGTGCGCCGAGGGCGGCGACGCGGTGGCGGCGGCCGTCCGCGAGCGTTGCCTTCGCGTCTGGGCGGCGGGAGCGGTGGCCATGATCCACGCCTGGGATCCGGAGGCGCTCGTCATCGGCGGCGGCGTCATGCGGAACGCGGCGGCGGTGCTGCCCTCGATCGAGGCCCACGTGCACCGGCACGCGTGGACGCCCTGGGGAAGGGTCGCGGTCCGGGCGGCGGCGCTCGGCGAGCGGGCCGCCCTCCTCGGCGCGGTGCCGCTCCTCCAGGGGGCGTGAGGCGACCATGCCTCCCACCGGTCGCTACGACAAGCGTCCGATCGTCCCCGTCGGCCCGCCCTCGGCGTGCACCGTCGGCTGGGCGGACATCCTCGAGCAGCTGAGGGGTCTCCGCTCGCGCTCGAGGTGCGTGCTCGGCGTCGAATGCTATCCGGGCGTCCGGTTGGACGAGGTGCTCCACGCCCTCGGCGAGGGCCTGCGCCCGGCGCTCGTCGTGGACGTGCGGCGGGCCTACCGGGACCCGGCCGAGATCGACTGGATCTGCGCGCCGTTCCTCGGCGACGACCCCGTGTTCGGCCGGATGAACGGGCTCTCTCTCTCCGACTTCCTCGACCCCGGCCGCACGGCCGCGCTCCACGGGCGCATCGACGCCACGCGGGCCGGCCTCGTCCTCGTCGTCGGCGCGGGGGCGACACTCGTCGCCGAGCCGGACGTGCTCGTGTACGCCGACCTCGCGCGCTGGGAGATCCAGCAGCGGCAGAGGCGGCGGGAGGTCGCGAGCCTCGGGGTGCACGACCAGAAGGAGCGGCCGGGGAAGCTGTACAAGCGCGGCTTCTTCGTGGACTGGCGGGTGGCCGACCGGCAGAAGCGGACCCTCCTCGGCCGGATCGACTGGCTGCTCGACACGAACGACCCCGGCGCGCCGAAGATCGTGAGCGGCGACGACTTCCGCCGGGGGCTGGCCGCGGCGGCGCGGCGGCCGTTCCGGCTCGTGCCGTTCTTCGATCCCGCCCCGTGGGGAGGGCAGTGGATGAAGGAGGTCTGCGACCTGCCGCGCGAGGCGGCGAACTACGGGTGGTGCTTCGACTGCGTGCCCGAGGAGAACAGCCTCCTCCTCGGGTTCGGAGGGGCGCGGGTCGAGGTCCCGGCCCTCGACCTCGTCTTCCGCCACCCGCGTGAGCTGCTCGGCGAGGCGGTGCACGCCCGCTTCGGCGACGAGTTCCCGATCCGCTTCGACTTCCTCGACACCATGGCCGGAGGGAACCTCTCGCTCCAGGTCCACCCCCTCACCGAGTACATCCAGGACCGCTTCGGGATGCACTACACGCAGGACGAGAGCTACTACCTCCTCGACGCCGGAGAAGGGGCGTGCGTCTACCTGGGCCTCCGGGACGGCGTCGACGGCGAGGCCATGGTGCGCGACCTGCGGCGCGCCCGGGAGGGCGGGTTCAGCTTCCCGGCCGAGCTCTACGTGAACCGGCGGCCGGCCCGGAAGCACGACCACTTCCTCATCCCCGGCGGGACCGTACACTGCTCGGGGAAGGATTCGATGGTCCTCGAGATCAGCTCGACGCCCTACCTCTTCACGTTCAAGCTCTGGGACTGGGGCCGGATGGGCCTCGACGGCCGTCCGCGTCCGGTCCACCTCGACCACGGGGTGGCCAACATCCAGTGGGACCGAGAGGCGGCCTGGGTCGAGCGGGAGCTCGTCAACAGGGTCGAGCTCGTGGGCGCCGGCGAGGGCTGGCGCGAGGAGCGCACCGGGCTCCACGAGCGGGAGTTCATCGAAACGCGGCGTCACTGGTTCTCCTCGGCGACTCCCCACGACACGGGCGGCGGCGTGAACGTCCTCAACCTCGTGGAGGGGGAGGAGGCGGTCGTCGAGAGCCCGGACGACGCCTTCGAGCCCCTGGTCGTCCACTACGCGGAGACGTTCGTGGTTCCGGGCGCGGTCGGGCTCTACACGATCCGCCCCCACGGGCCCTCGGAGGGCGTCGAGTGCGCGACGATCCAGGCCTCCGTGAGGACCCGGCCGTGAGCGGCTTCGACGCCGGCCTCGACGTGCGGGCCGGCCACGCGCCCATGGGCTTCGAGTACGGGCCGGGCGTCTTCGGCCCGGAGCCGGAGCTCCGGTCGCTCGGCGCGATCCGGCGGAGCCTGCGCGACCCGGCGTGCGACGGCCCCGACCCGGTCTACGCGATCGCCATGGACGTGGGGCGCGAGGAGCACCGTTCCGAGCTCCTGCGGCGCCACCTGCTCTTCGGCGTCGTGACCTACGCGAAGGGCCGCCTCGGCGAGGAGCCCGTCCGCAGCCAGGGGCACGTGCACGAGGTGGCGGCCCGCAGCGGCTGGTCGCCGCCGGAGCTCTACGAGATCTGGGGCGGGCGGGCGATCGTGCTCATGCAGGAGCGGGCGGCGGACGACCCCGGCCGCTGCTTCGCGATCGAGGCCTGGCCGGGCGAGGTGGTGGTCGTGCCCCCCGGCTGGGCCCATGCCAGCGTCAGCGCCGATCCCGACGAGCCGATGACCTTCGGCGCGTGGTGCGACCGCGACTACGCCTTCGCGTACGCGGAGGTGCGGGCGCGGGGCGGGCTCGCGTTCTTCCCCGTGCTGACCGGCGAAGGGTGCGTCGAGTGGCGGAGGAACCCGCGCTACGCCGCGCGTGCGCTCGTCGAGCGGAGGGCGCGCGCCCACCCGGAGCTGGGGCTCGTGGCCGGAGAGCCGATCTACCGGACGTTCGCGCGCGACCCGGACGCGGTGCAGTGGGTCTCCGATCCCGGCCGCGTCGCGCGCCTGTGGGAAGGCTTCGAGCCGTAATGCTCCCCGAGGGATCCCGACCAGGCCGGATCCCGAGGGGGTCTTCTGGAGGGCCGACATGAGAGTCCTTTGGCTCGCCGTGCTCGTTTTCTTCTGTCTCTCCTCCGTGCGCGCGTCCGCCGAGCGGGTGACCCTGCCCCTCGACGGCACCTGGCAGATCGCGGACAGCGTGGCCGCGGAGCCCGCCCCGAGGGCCTTCCGGGCCACGGTGGCCGTGCCCGGCCTCGTCCACAACGCCCGTCCGCCCTTCCCGGACGTCGACGCCTTCGACAGCGTCGAGCTCGTCAACAACAAGATCGGGCAGAAGCTCCTGCCCGAGTCGGCCCGGGTCGCGGCGCCGGGCGTGTCCCGGCAGACGCGAAACTACTTCTGGTACCGGCGGACGTTCGCGGCCCCCGTGACGAAGGCCGTGGCGACCCTGCGCGTCAACAAGGCGCAGTTCGGGACCGCGGTCTGGGTCAACGGCAAGAAGGTCGGGGAGTACCCGGGCTGCTTCAGCGCCGGGGTCTTCGACCTCACCCCGGCGATGCGGTGGCAGGGCGAGAACGTGCTCCTCGTCCGGATCGGCGCCCACCCCGGCGTCCTCCCCGCGACTTTCCCCGCCGGGACCGACTTCGAGAAGCTGAAGTGGACGCCCGGCATCTACGACCGGGTGTCCGTCCACGTCGCCGACAACCCGGTGATCGAGAGCGTGCAGGTGGCGCCCCGCCTCGGGCCCTCCGAGATCCTCGTCGAGACGAAGGTCGTGAACCGCGGCGGGACGCCGGTGACGTTCGAGGTCGGCCAGGCCGTCAGGACGTGGAAGGGCGACGCCCGCGTGGCCGCGGGACGGTCGGAGTCGCTCACCCTGGCCCCGGGAGAGTCGAGGGCCGTCCGGCAGACGATCGCGATCCCGGGCGCGCACCACTGGTCGCCCGAGGACCCCTTCCTCTACGTCCTCGACACCACGACCGGCGGCGACTCTCTCGTCACGCGCTTCGGCATGCGGGAGTTCCGATGCGACACCGCCACGAAGCGCGCGTTCCTCAACGGCCGCCCGTACTTCCTGCGCGGATCGAACGTCACCCTCCACCGCTTCTTCGAGGACCCGGAGTCGGGCGAGCTTCCCTGGAACGAGGCCTGGGTGCGGCGGCTCCTCACCGAGATCCCGAAGAGGATGAGCTGGAACGCGTTCCGGTTCTGCATCGGGCCGGTGCCCGACCAGTGGCTCGAGATCGCCGACGAGACCGGCCTCCTCGTCCAGAACGAGTTCTTCGTCTGGACGGGAGACACGACGTGGTCACAGTGGCCGGACCGGCGCTGGGACGCACAGGAGCTCGTCCGCCAGTACTCGGAGTGGATGCGCGACAACTGGAACCACCCGAGCGTCGCGATCTGGGACGCGAACAACGAGACGAAGGACGCGGTGTTCGGGGAGAAGGTCATCCCCGCCGTGCGGGGGCTCGACCTGTCGAACCGGCCCTGGGAGAACAGCTACAACCCGCCGGTCGGCCCCGACGACCCGATCGAGGACCACCCCTACCTCTTCTCGGCCGAGGTGTTCGGGCAGCCTCCCTTCGACATGACGATGCTGGAGCGCGGATCGGGGGCGTCGACCCAGCCGCCCTTCGCGGCCCGGGCCATGATCCTCAACGAGTACGGCTGGCTCTGGGTGCGGCGGGACGGGGAGCCGACCCTCCTCACCACGAAGGTGTACGACCGGCTCCTCGGGAAGGACGCCACCCCCGCCCAGCGACTGGAGCTGAACGCGTACCTCCTGGCCGGCAAGACGGAATACTGGCGGGCCCACCGGAACTACGCCGGGGTTCTCCACTTCGTCTACCTCACCTGCAGCTACCCCGGCGTCTTCACCGCCGACCACTTCGAGGACGTGAGGGCGCTGAAGCTGAATCCGTGGTTCGAGGACTACATGGGCGAGGCCATGAAGCCGCTCGGCGTGTACGTCAACTTCTTCGAGCCCACCCTGGCCCCCGGGAAGCCGCGGTCCTTCCACGTGATGATGGTCAACGACCGCGACCGGGCCCAGAAGGGGGAGCTGCGGCTCGTCCTCGAGAGGGAGGGCGGGGCGGAGGTCGCCCGCGCGGTCCGGCCCTTCGAGATCGGCCCCCTCGGGACCCTGGGCCACGACCTGGAGCTCGCGGCGCCCGGCGAGCCCGGCCGTTACCTGCTCAAGGCGACGGCGACCAGCGACGACGGCGCCCGCACGGTGAGCCGGCGGAAGGTGACGATCGGGGAGAGGTGAGCGCGTTGACGCGCCATCCCCCGGCGGCGAGAATCCGACGCCCATGAAGTACCTCACGACCCTCGAGGTCGCGCGGGAGCTGAACGTCAGCAAGCAGACCCTCCTCAACTGGCTCTACGCGAGGAAGGTCCCGGAGCCGCCTCGCAACCGCAACGGCTACCGCCTGTGGAGCCCGGCCCGGGTGAGCCTCGTGCGTCACCTCATCCGCGAGGGGCGCCTCCACCGGCGGACCGTCGTCCACCGGGAGCCGATCGACGATCCGGTCGTGCTGCTCGAGGTCGCCCGCGAGGTCAGCCAGTTCCTGAAGGACGCGTCCATCCCGCTCCGGCGGTTCGTGCGCGAGCTGAACCAGGTGCACCGGCGCGGCGAGCGCAAGCCCGCGCCGGGCGGGCGGAGCAGACGCTAGAGACAGCCGTCACTCCCAGGGGATGTCGGGCATGAGGAGCCGCTCGACCGGCCGGCCGCCCTCGAGGTGCCGGGCGCAGATCTCCGGCAGGTCGTCCGCGGTGACCCCTGCGTACCAGACGTTGTCGGGCTGGATGGCCAGGGTCGGCCCGCGGCTGCAGTGCTTGAGGCAGTAGGTCCGGTTGACCATCACGCGCCCGTCGAGCCCGCGGTCGCGGAGGACCTCCTTCAGGCGGTCGAAGAGGCCCTGGCTCCCCTTCTCGCCGCACGAGCCCTTGGGGTTGCCGGGGGGGCGCGAGTTCACGCACACGAGAACCTGTCGGTCGGGCTTCGGCAAGGCGCTCCTCCTCCGGCGGCCGGCCTGTGACGCGCCGCACCGGCCCGCGCGTGCGGGGAGTATACCGTCCCGTGCTAGTCTCGACGTCTGGAGATCCCTCCAGGGAGAAAGAGAGAAGCGATGATGAGCACCCGCCGGACGATGGCCGTCGCCTGTGCTGCCGCCCTCCTGGCCGTCCCCGTCCTCGCCGAGGACCTGACGATCACGTTCAAGACGACCGGCGGCGGGGGAGCCGGGACGGAGACGAGCTATTACTCGAGCGAGAAGATGAGGACGGGCCACGGCGACAGCGAGACGATCGTCGAGTACGCCACCGGCAAGATCACCTCGATCGACCACAAGAAGAAGGAGTACTCCGAGATCACGCTCGCCGAGATGGAGACGGCCATGAAGGCGGCCGCGGCCAAGATGGAGCAGGCGAACGCCCAGATGAAGCAGCAGATGGCGTCCATGCCGCCCGCGGTGCGCGAGAAGATGGAGCAGATGATGGGCGGGGCGGCCGGGGCGGTGACCGTCACGAAGGGCGGCTCGCGCCAGGTGGCCGGGTACACCTGCCAGGACTACACGGTGGCGATGGGCGCCTCGATGACCACGAAGGTCTGCGCCACGACCGCCCTCCAGTTCCCGGCCCCGAACGTCGACTACGCGAAGTTCGCTTCCTTCGCCGGCATGGGCGCAGCCCTGGCCGGCAACCCCATGTTCAAGAACATGGGCAAGCTCACCGACGAGATGGCGAAGATCCAGGGCTTCAGGATCGCCGAGTCGACGTCGGTGAACGTGATGGGCCGGAGCACGGACAGCTCGAAGGAGGCGGTGGAGATCAAGAAGGGCCCGATCGCCGCCTCGGCCTTCGACGTGGCCACGATCGCGAAGGGGTACAAGAAGGTCCCGCACCCCGCCACGCAGATGAAGTAGCGATGGAGCCGCTCGTCGGTACGAGCTGGCTCGCGCGCCACCTCGGCGAAGCCGACCTCGTCGTCGCCGACGTGCGCTGGTACCTCGATCCCGCCCGCCGGGGCCGCGACGCCTGGCGGGCGGGCCACGTCCCGGGGGCCGTCTTCCTCGACGTGGACCTCGACCTCTCGGCCCCCGGTGGAGGCCGCGGGCTCCCCGCCGGCCGCCACCCCTGGCCCTCGGAGGCGCAGGTCGCCCGCGTGATGGGGGCGGCCGGCATCGGCCCCGGCGTGAGAGTCGTGGCCTACGACGACGCCGCGGGCTCCGTGGCGGCGCGCCTCTGGTACCTGCTCCGCGCGCACGGCCACGACGACGCCGCGGTCCTCGACGGGGGCTTCCCGAAGTGGGTCGCGGAGGGCCGGAAAGTCGCGACCGACGCGCCGTCCCCAAGGCCCGCCCCGTTCGCGGGCCGGCTCCTCCCCGGCTTCGTGGTCGACAAGGCGGGCGTCGTCGCCGCCCAACGCCGTCGGCTCCTCCTCGACGCGCGGGCCGCCGAGCGCTACCGCGGCGAGACGGAGCCGATCGACCCCCGCAAGGGCCACGTGCCCGGCGCGAGGAGCGCCCCGTGGACGGCCAACCTCACCTCCGACCCGGTGCCCGTCTTCCGCTCCCCGGCCGACCTGAGGCGCCGGTTCGAGGCGCTCGGCGCCGCGCGCGAGGAGCCGATCGTCTACTGCGGCTCGGGCGTGAACGCCTGCCACGACCTCCTCGCCCTCCGCCTGGCCGGCCTCGGCGGGACGCTCTACGCGGGCTCGTGGAGCGAGTGGTCGTCCGACCCGACTCTCCCCGCCGCCGTCGGCGAGGAGTGATCAGCGCTCGAGGGCGTCCCTCCGCAGGACGTAGCGCGGGCAGCCGGCGACGCGGATGCAGTCGACCGCCACGTAGCCGCGCTCGAAGAGAGAGGCGAAGGCGCGGCGCACCGTCTCCTGCCACTCCCGCGCCAGTCCTCGATCGGCTCGACACACGGCGTCCCAGTCGGACGGCACCTCGAGGTGGAGCTCCGGCGCGGCGAGGTCGAGGCGGGCAGGCGACGAGACGGGACTCTCCCCGCGCAGGGTCACGTCGTTGACGAGGGGGGCGCTGCGCGCGGCGGTCGTGCGGTCGCCCGCCGCACGCCGGACGACCCGAGGGCTGTCGAGCTCCCACCGGACGAGGAGGCGGTGCGTGGGGAGCCCGTGGTGGAGGGCCGACGTCGTCTCCCCGTAGAAGTCGGGGAGGAGCTCGCGAGCGACGGCGCCCAGGCGGTGGAGGTTCAGGCGGGCGTTCTCCGCCCGCAGGGGATCGAAGGTCCAGGTGACGAGGCGCAGCCCGCGCCGGAGGGCCTCCTCGCGCTGGGCCCACTTCAGGCGCAGGCCGACGCCGAGGCCGCGCGCCCGTGGCCTCACGGCCAGCATGTCCGAGTGGAGGTGACCCACGCCCCCGCGGAGGGCGGCGAAGGCGTAGCAGAAGCCCACGACGCCTTCCCCGGCGGTCTCGGCGACGAGGAGCAGGCCGCCCGCGTGCGCCGTCGCGACGAGCTGGATGGCCGACGTGATCTCGAGGTCGGAGAGCCCCCACACCTCGCGCTGGAGGTGCACGCAGGCGTCGTAGTCGCTCCGCTCGCGCGCTTCCCGGACGAGGATCTCCATCCTCGGCGAGTCTAGCATCGGCGGTCGGCGGGCCTCGCCGGAGCTCGAGCCGCAGAGGAACTGCCCGCGCCCGGACCAGGCATCCCTCGGCGCCAGAGGTGGCCGGGGCGCCTCGGGACGGCAATGCTAGAATCCGCCCCCACGCCGATGGGAGACGGTCGCGGAGATCCGCGGGCACCGGTGAGTCGTGGCCCGCGCTAGGCGCGCCCGATCCGCGGACCGCGCCTTCTTCCCGCGCCTGCGCCGGACGGTGGGCCTCCTCGTCTCGCGGGAGGTGGCGGTCCTGATGAGCGCCATCGCGTTCAACGTCCTCGTCTGCCTGTTCCCCCTCCTCCTCGTCCTGGTCGCGGCCGGGCAGAGGCTCGCCCCCGGCGGCGGGACCGCCCACGTGCTCCGCCTCCTCCTCACCGAGCTCATCCCCTTCGGCGGCGACGTGATCGCGTCGTCGCTCCGTCAGATGACCCGTCTCGCCCGGGGCCTGGAGGTCCTCTCCCTCGTCCTCCTCGTGTGGGGCTCGTCCGGCGTGTTCATGCCCATCGAGCTCGTTCTCGACCGGGTCTGGGGCGGCGGCGGCCCCCGCAGCTTCTGGAAGAGCCGGCTCCTCGCTTTCGCCTTGACCGTCGCCGGCGGCGCGCTCGCCCTCCTCTCCGTGGCGCTCACCCTTCTCGTCCGCGGCGTCGGACGGGACTGGCCGCTCGTGGCCGACTCGTCGGCGAAGGTCGCCGGGCTGCTCCTCAGCTGGACGCTCTTCCTCCTCGTCTACCGGCTCGTGCCCCGGGCCCGCGTCGGTCTGCGGGGGGCGGCGCGGGCCGCGGTGTGGGCGGCTCTCCTCTGGGAGGCGACGAAGTACGCCTTCGTCTGGAACCTGGGCCGCATGCAGCTCCAGACGTTCTACGGCCCGCTCGCCTTCTCGGTCGCGCTCGTCCTCTGGGCCTACGTCTCGAGCGTGGTGCTCGTCTTCGGCGCGTCCATGGCCCAGGGGCCGTCGCCGCGGCCGCGCTGAGGGGCCCGCCGCCCGGCCGGCATCAGCTCCCGCCCGCCATCTCCTCGAGCCGGTCGAGCTGCTGGCGGTGGCCGAGCGTGATGAGGAGGTCGCCCGCCTCGAGCACCGCCTCCGGCGCCGGGTTGAAGGCCATCCTGCCTCCCGGCTTCTTGATGGCCACCGCGATGATGCCGAGCTCGCTGCGGATGGGGCTCGTCTTCAGGGAGTGGCCCACGAGAGCGCTCCCGGGGCGGACCTCGACCTCCTCGATCTGCAGCTCGAGGTGGCCGGCACGGGTGGCGAGCTCGATGAAGTCCATGGCGTTCGGGCGCAGGACGGCCTGGGCGACCCGGTGTCCGCCGATGCTGTACGGGGACACGACCCGGCTCGCTCCCGCCCGCCGGAGCTTCACCTCGGCCCCCTCGCCCTCGGCGCGGGCCACGATGAAGAGGCGCTCGTTCAGGAGGCGCGCGCTCATCGTGATGAAGAGGTTGTCGGCGTCGGAGGCGGCGGCGGTGACGAGGGCGCGGGCCCGGTCGACCCCGGCCCGGCGGAGCACGTCGTCCGCGGTCGCGTCGCCGACGAGCCCGATGCCGTGCGGGATGGCGAAGCCATCGAGGACCTTCGCCTCCCGGTCCACCACCACGAACGGCAGAGAGGCGGCAGAGAACTCCTCGGCCGCGAGGCGGCCCATGCGGCCGAACCCGCACACGACGAGGTGGCCGCTCAGCTTTTCCAGGCGACTTTCCATGCGCTGTCTCCCGAGGACGGTCCGGATCTCTCCCGTCACCACCGCCCGGATGAACTCCGCCGCCGCGTAGAACGCGGTGAAGACACCCCCCAGGGAGAGGCCCATGGTGAAGACCCGGCCGCCGCTCGTCAGGGGGTGGACCTCGGCGAACCCGACCGTCGTGATGGTGATGGCCGTCATGTAGAGCGCGTCGAACCACCCCCAGCCCTCCACGAGCTGGTAGCCGACGGTGCCGACGACCAGCAGGACGGCGACGACGGCGACGGGGAGGAGGAGGCGGCGGACGTGGGGGCGGACGGTCACTCGACCCGCGCCCCGGTCGCGGCCGCCTCGGCCCAGGCGGCGACGACGGCCGGCCACGGCGGGGCGAGGACGTCGGCGTCCTCGGCTCCGGCCAGGAGGCGCGAGGCCCGCGGCTCGCGCGCGAGCCAGAGCGACACGGCCTCCGCCTCGGCCGGCTTCCGCTCGCGCCCCTCGACGACGAGGGTCGGGACCGACAGCGGAGGGCGGGCGAAGGCGCCGGCGAGCATGGTCCGCAGGGGCGACGAGGGCTCGGGACCGGCGCCGGCGAGCGAAGGCGCCAGCGCGAAGGCCGCCTGGACGCCGGAGGTCGCCGCGAGGGCGAGGGCCAGCCAGCCTCCGAGCCCGTGGCCGCCCAGCACGAGCGGGAGCTCTCCCCAGCCGGCCGTCCCCTCCGTCACCAGGCGGCGGGCGTCGTCGAGCACCTCGGGGCCGAAGCGGCCGCCGCTCGCGCCCTGGCCGCGCGGCTCCCAGGCGACGACCTCGAGCGTCTCCGCCAGGGCGTCGAGGAAGAGCGACGTCTTCCGGTCGGCGAGCGTCTCTCCCGCGTCGAGGTGGAAGAGGAGGCGTGCGCGAGGGTCCGTCCAGGGAGCGAGGCGAAGGCCGCGCAGGCGCGGCTCCCAGCCGAGCCAGACGTCCTGGACGAGGCTGGCCATGGCGGCCCATGATACGCCCGGCGGCGCACGGGAGCGGGAGCACGGCGGGTCGAACGGGAGTGGCGGGGCGGCCGGCCGCCGGGCTCGAGGCTAGAGGCCGATCTCGTCGGCGATCGGCACGAGGGCGGCGATGACGAAGGCGACGTGCTCCTCGAGCGGCCGGCCGAGCCCCTCGGCCCCGCCGTAGACGCAGGCCCGGTCCACCGACCGCGCGAAGGCCTTGTCCTTCAGCTTCCGGACGACCGAGTCAACGGGCAGGTCGGCCACCTTCTTCGAGGGCCGCACCTTGACGCACGCGCCGATGAAGCCGACGAGCTCGTCGCAGCCGTAGAGAGCCTTCTTGAGGGGCGTGTCGCGCGGCACCCCCATGTAGTCGGCGTGCGACGCGATCGCCTCCACGATCTCCTCCGGGAAGCTTCGCTCGCGCAGGACGCGGCAGCCCACGTGGAGGTGAGTCTCGACGGTCGGGTTCTGCTCGTAATCGAAGTCGTGGAGGAGACCCACGACGCCCCACTTCTCGACCTCGGCGGGATCCTCGATCCCGAACCAGCGGGCGTAGGCCCGCATCGCCTCCTCGACCCCGCGGGCGTGCCGGCGCAGGGCCTCCGACTGGGTGAACTCGAAGAGGACCTTCTCCGCCTCGGCGCGAGCCGGGGTCACGTCAGGAGGGCCTCGGGTAGTGCGCGTCGACCCAGGCCCGGACCTCGGTCTCGACCTCGTCGGTCGAGGCTCCGCTCACCTCGTGGAGCGGGTCGCGCTCCTTCCCGGGCGCGAGGAGGTAGAGCACCGCCCGAGCCGACTGGCCTTCGGAGTAGAGGTAGGCGTGCACGTCGCCTCCGGGGCGGTGGAACTTGAGGAGGCGGCCCGTCTTCATGGTGGGCCCATGATACGCCTCCCCGGCGTCAGGGATGGCCGGGGCGGGAGAAGGAGAACGAGAAGCGGCGCGCGCGGGCGGAGGCGGAGGCGGAGATGGGCTTCGTGATCGCGTCGAAGAACGACTGGGCGATGATCTGGAAGCCGGAGTCGTTCGGGTGCAGCTCGTCCGCGAAGAGGGGGGGGAGGCTCGACTGCTTCATGAAGTTGCCGTAGACCTCGGCCACCGGCGCGCGCTCCTGGCTCGCCATCGTCCGAATGAAGGTGTTCATGTTCTTCACCCAGTCGTTCCGGTCGGCCGCGTCCTTGTCGGTGTAGTTGGGGTTCACGGGGGGGATCGTCCCCACGACCGGGAAGGCCCCCGCGTCGTGGGCCTGCAGGACCATGGACCGCAGGGCGTCGACCGTGTAGCAGGGGGGCGCGTTGCGGCAGTCCGCGTCGTTCCAGTCGTTCGTCCCGTAGAGGATCAGGAGGTAGGCGGGGTGGTTGGCGCTGAGCGAGGGGCCGAGGCGCGACTCGCCCTTGTTGCTCTTGGTGCCCGGCACGCCGTCGATCGCCACGTCCCCCTTGCCCCAGAACGCCCGCAGGTCCTCGCGCAGCCAGCTCGCGTAGCCGGTGCCGTCCGAGGATCCCTGGCCCCAGGTGATCGAGTCTCCGAACGCGAGGTAGAGGTTGGGCGTCGCGCGAGGGCCGAGGGCGAGGACGACCGGCACCGCCACGTCGCCGGACGTGGGGACGGTCACGCTCACCGGAGCCCCCGGCGTGAAGTAGGCGGGGAGGCTCGCCGGGCTGGCCTGAGCCGTCTGCGCCCCGCCCGGGCTCGAGAGGGAGAATCGCCCGCCGGCCTGGGTGGTGGCCGACGCGCCCCCGATCGTCACGCCCACGTTCGGCAGGCGCACCGTCTCGGTCGGGTCCGCGATGCCGTTGCCGTTCTCGTCGTAGAAGACGAAGCCGCCGACGGGCGAGCCGGGGGTCGGGGTCGGAGTGCCCGGCGAAGTGGGTCCTGAGGAGCCTCCGCCGCAGGCGGCCGCCACGGCGGCGAGGAGGAGGCAGGACGCTTTCGTCGACATCAAGGCGGAGCAGGATATCACGTCGTTTGCCTGGGCCGGCGGCGGGGGCTATACTCTCCCATCCCTTCGTTCCCGGGTGCTCTTCTTCCAGCGTGAAGCATGTCTGAGACTCTCGTTCCGAGCCGGAACAACCGGCGCATCACGGCCCGCAAGGCCTGCCTCCTGAAGGTCAGCTACCGAGCCAACGGCGACTGGCGTCCCGCGACCGCCATGGACCTCTCGCCGTACGGCTGCCGGCTGCGCGTGGGCGAGGACATCACTCGCGGGGCCGCGGTCGCCGTCGTCTTCGAGACCCCGATCCAGGACGGGGCGCGCACCACCTCGGTCGAGGTGCCCGGCACGGCGATCTGGGCGCGGCTCGAGGGCCTTTCGTACCAGGTCGGCGTGCACTTCGAGGACTCTCCGATGGGGCTCCTCGAGATCCTGTCGGTCCTCTCGTAGGCCGCGCCGCGGCGAGGATCCTGGCCGGCCGGGCGAGAGACCTCTCGGCGTGCCTCAAGGGTCGCGCGGTCGCTCCCGGTTTCGGCCACCGGCCCCGCGGACCGCCAGCGCTTCCGTCGCCCCTCGGCGGAGGGCGGCGAGAGCCTTCCGGAAATCGTCGGGGATCGGGCTCGTGGCATCGACTCGAGCGCCGGTGACCGGGTGCGCGAAGGCGAGGCGCGAGGCGTGGAGCATCGGCCGCCGGGCGAGCGGCCGGTCGGAGGCGGGCCTTCCGTAGACGGGGTCGCCCAGGATCGGCAGGCCCACGTGCGCGAGGTGGACGCGGATCTGGTGCTGGCGGCCCGTCTCGAGCCGCACCTCGAGGACCGCGGCCCCCGGGAGCCTCTCGCGCACGCGCCACTCGGTGCGCGCGGCTCGCTGCTCCTCGCCCGGTCTCGCCACGCCCCGCCGCCCGCTCACCCACGCGTCGCGCAGCGGCGCGTCCACCGTCCCCGCGTCGGCCCCGGGCTCGCCCTCGACGAGCGCGAGGTAGACGCGCTCGATCCGGTGGTGGCGGAACGTCTCGATGAGCCCCGCCCTCGCCTCGCGCGAGAGCGCGAACGCGAGGGCCCCCGACGTGTCCCGGTCGAGGCGGTGCACGCGCTCCGCGTATCCGCCGCGGGGCCTCAGGCGGTGCGCGTACTCCTGGACGCGTCCGAGGGCCGTGTCCTCGTCGCGGACGCCGGACGCCGTCGGCACGCTCAGGAGCCCGGCCGGCTTGTCGACCACGAGCACGTGCTCGTCCTGGTGCAGGACGCCGAGGCTGCAGCGGGCCCGGGACAGCGCCCGGCGGTTCGGGTCGAAGACGACGGTCGCCCCCTCCTCCACCTCGCGGCCCGGCTCCCGCACCATCGTGCCCTCGACGCTGACCTGGCCCTTCTCGATCACGTCGCGGGCCTTCCGGCGCGACAGCCCCGGGTGCTCGCGGATGAGCCGCAGGTCGAGGCGCACGGCTACTCCCGGAGCCCCCGCGCGTCGTCCCACGCCGCGGGGTCCTGCCGGAAGTAGTCCGAGAGGATGGAGTACACCTCGCGGTGGCGCCTCCGGATCACCTGGGGGATCTCGAAGAAGGCCTCGACGGCCACCCCGAGGAACTCGACGGGGTCGTGGGCGCCGTAGTCGTCGAAGTCCGAGCGTCGCTTCCGGCGCATCCTCTCCATCTCCCTCTCCGCCGCGGCCACCCAGTCGCGCGCGCGCTCGGGGGCGAGGCCGACCGGGATGCCGTCGAAGTGCGTCTGGTCCACGTCCAGGAGGTGGGCGAACTCGTGCAGGCCGACGTGGTAGGCGTCGTCGGGGACCTCGAAGCTCTCGAGGAGGGCGGGCACGGAGAGGATGACCGTGCCCCAGGGGTGCGCCTCGCCGACCCGCTCGTGGCCGCCGAAGGCGTAGTCCCGGTCGAAGTCGTCGGGATAGAGGAGCACCTCGGTGAGCTGGTCCCACTCGTACTCCGGCCAGCCGACGCTCAGCGTGACCGCGGAGGCGGCGACGAGGAGCCGCACCTCGTCGGTCGCCTCCACGCCCACGCCGGTGACGCGCTTCTCGGCGAGGAAGATCCGGACGTCGTCCTCGAAGCGGCCGCGCCAGGCCGCGTCCAGCCTCTCGAAGTGGTCGTAGCGCTCGACGAGGAAGGTGCGCCACCTCTCCGGGAACGGGAGCGAGAGGACGGAGCTCCGCCGCGCCGCCCGCCGGCCCAGGGCGTGGTGGAAGGCGGCGCCCAACCCCGCCCCGGCGGCGAGGCCCGCTCCCGCGCCCGCCCAGCCTCCCGCGAGCGCGCCGAGCGCGGCGCCCGCCCCTGCGGCGGCGGCCCCGGCGAGCCGGCCGAAGCGGGCGTCGTGGGGCCTTTCGATCCTCACCGCGCGATACCGCCGGCGGGGAATCGCCGGGCCAGGAGGGGGGCCAGGACCGCCGCGTCGACGTTCCCGCCCGTGACCACCGCCACCACCGGCCCGCGCCCGACGCCCGTCACCTTCCCCGCGCGCAGCGCGGCCACTCCCACCGCGCCCGAGGCCTCGGTGACCACCTGGTCCGAAGCGAGGAGGGCGACCATCGCGTCCTCGATCTCCCCTTCGCTCACGGTCACGACGTCGTCCACGAGGTCGCGGTGGTCGAAGAGGATCTCTCCGATGCCGCCGGCGAGGCCGTCGGCGAGGGTGGGCCCGGCCGGGAAGGTGAGGAGCGGGCGGCCGAGACGGAGCGACTCCCGGAGGGAGGGCGAGGCCTCCGGCTGAACGCCGACGACCCGGACGCCGGGTGCCTTCGCCTTGACGACGGTCGCCAGGCCGGCGATCAGCCCACCGCCTCCCACCGGCACGAGCACCGTCGCGGCGTCGGGACACTCGTCGAGGATCTCGAGGCCGACGGTGCCCTGGCCGGCGGCGGTCCGCCGGTCCTCGTAGGCGTGGACCTGGACGGCGCCCGTCTCGCGCTCGAAGGCGCGCGCCGCCTGGACCGCGTCGTCGTAGGTGTCGCCCGCCTCCCGGATCTCGACCGGGAAACGCCGGAGCTTCTCCACCTTCGAGCGAGGCGCGGTGCGCGGCACGAAGAGCGTCGCGGCCACGGCGCCTCCCAGCCGTGCCGCGGCGAAGGCCACGCCGAGGGCGTGGTTCCCGGCGGAGGCGGCCACCACGCCACGCCGGCGGTCCTCGTCGCCGAGCGTCGAGAGGAGGTGGAGCGCCCCCCGCACCTTGAAGGAGCCGGTGGGCTGCCAGCATTCCAGCTTGAGCCGGAGGTCGATCCCGGGGGCGGCCAGGCTCTCGCGGAGCGGCGTCTCTCGCAGGTGCGGCGCGAGGGCCGCGCGCGCCCGCTCGACGTCGGCGAGAGTGAGCCTCGTGGAGCTCACGCTTTTCGCTCCGGCCCGGCGGCGACGAGGTCGAGCCGAGGCTCGCCGCAGTGAGCGGCGATCGCGTCGGCGACCCGCGCCCGGAGGCGGACGAGCGCGGCCATGTCGTCGCCCGCGGGCAGGATGGGCTCGCCGACCCAGAGCGCGATCCTCCCCGGGCGCGGGAGGCCCCAGTCGCCGCGCAGGACCTGGCGGGTGCCGCGCAGGGCGAGAGGCACGACGGGCGCTCCGGCGCCGGCCGCGGCCGCGAAGGCGCCGAGCCTGAAGGGGCGGAGGCCGGTGGCGCCCACGAAGGTCCCC
>Ga0335080_10001852_pt1 | contig 21056 bp, 13 predicted proteins | sample Lox_Sample_34_FD_206720 | JGI IMG/M metagenome (GOLD analysis project Ga0335080, IMG submission 206720) | Soil microbial communities from Loxahatchee National Wildlife Refuge, Florida, United States - Lox_Sample_3.4 | ecosystem: Environmental > Terrestrial > Soil > Wetlands | place: USA...
CTCCCGCCGTTCTGGCCCAGGTCCAGCAGGAAGTCCTGACAGGAATGGGTTACTTGTGTCACAATCTGGTTTCCAATTTTAGAGGTTGATTTTGCGTCAAGAGACCATGAGAGCCTGGAAAGCCAGCCAAATAGCCGCTCGATGTACCGCCGCATCCAATTGGCTGATGCGCTGTCGGCTCACCTCTACAGCAGAAGCAAACCATCTCGGAATCGCGGGAGAAGAAATTGGTATCAGGCAGGCAAGTGGAATCGGTGGCTGCGTTGACCCGCCCCCCAGGCGGAAGGCGGGATTTGCCACTGGCCCACTCGCTGCTGGAGCAAATCGGTAACACCCCGTTACTGCGCCTTGCAAACGTAGGCCGAAAATTCCCCCATATTGAGTTTTACGCGAAGGCGGAATGGTTCAACCCCGGCGGAAGCGTGAAGGATCGCCCTGCCCTGAGCATGATCCAGGCGGGCATTTCCAGCGGGCTCCTTAGCCGGGGAAAAACAATCATTGATGCGACTAGCGGTAACACCGGGATTGCTTATGCGATGCTCGGCGCCGCGATGGGCTATCCGGTGAAGCTGTGCTTGCCAGAAAGCGCCTCCGACGAACGGAAACGGATTCTCGACGCCTATGGCGCCGTGCTTGTAATGACTCCCGGAGAAGAAGGGACAGACGGCGCCATCCGCCGCGTGCGGGAGATTGTGGCGAACGATCCGGACTCCTACTACTACCCTGATCAATACAGCAATCCCGCCAACTGGGAAGCACACTACCGCACAACTGCGGGCGAAATTTGGGAACAGACCGGTGGAAGAATTACGCACTTCGTGGCCGGACTTGGCACGAGCGGAACGTTTGTCGGTACAACTCGCAGACTGCGGCGTTTCAATCCCGCCATCCGCTGCATCAGCTTGCAGCCAGATTCGTCTTTCCATGGGCTGGAAGGTTGGAAGCACATGGAAACGGCCATCCGTCCCGCGATCTACGACGAGACATTGGCCGATGAAAACGTGTCTGTGGGAACTGAAGACGCCTACCGGATGGTGAAGCAATTGGCGCGCGAAGAAGGGTTGCTGGTGAGTCCGAGCTCGGCGGCTGCGCTACTAGGATGCATCCAGGTAGCGCAGCGAATAGCAAAGGACGAGCACGCGGTGATGGTAACGATTTTCCCCGACTCCGCAACAAAATACTTGAGCGAGCGATTCTGGGACGAAGTGTAATGGCAACGATCGAAAAACTATGTATGGCAGCAGAGTGTGCGACAAAGATTCGCGCACATGGCGTCGAAAGCTATCCACATGAATGCTGCGGCGCGCTGCTGGGACACGACGCCAACGGCGGCAAGCCACGAGAGGTCGTGGATGTGTTTCGTTTGGTGAACCAACGCAATGACTCGCCGCGGAACCGCTTTTCCGTAAGCCCGCGGGATGTGATCGCGGCGGAAAAAGAGGCGCTGGCGCGGGGGCTGGATGTGATTGGTTGGTATCATTCCCATCCGGATCACCCGGCACGGCCGAGTGAATACGATCGCGAGCACGCTTGGCCCTGGTACAGCTACGTCATCGTGAGCGTCCGGGAACGCGCCGCTTGCGAGATCGCCTCCTGGAAGCTACGGGAAGAGCGCGACCGATACGACCAGGAAGAAATTGACGAAATCGAGCAAGCGGACAAAGTTAAGCCCCAACGAATTTGATGAAGGGACAGGAGAGGAAAATGAGCGTGAAAGTATTGATACCGACACCGTTGCGGCCCCACACCGCGGGAAAAGCGGCAGCGGAAGTCCCGGCGGAAACCGTGGCGGAGGCGCTGAGCCAGTTGACCACGGAGTTCACCGAACTGAAGCGGCATCTCTACACGGACGAGGGAAAATTGCGCAGCTTCGTCAACGTGTATCTGAATGGCGAAGACATTCGTTATCTAGCGCAAGAAAATACCGCGACCAAGGACGGCGATACGATCAACATCATTCCATCGATTGCCGGCGGTGCTCCCAGTCTAGCTGCAGCTACCGGCGAAAAATTGAGCAACGAGGAGATTTTGCGCTACAGCCGGCATTTGATCATGCCGGAAGTCGGGATGGAAGGTCAGCTAAAGCTGAAGGCGGCCAAGGTTTTGCTGATCGGTACAGGAGGATTGGGAGCGCCGCTGGGTCTGTATCTTGCCGCGGCCGGAGTCGGGAAACTCGGCTTGGTGGATTTCGACGTCGTGGATTTTACGAACCTGCAGCGGCAAGTGACCTTTGGCACGAGCGATGTTGGGAAACGAAAGAGCGAGGCCGCACGCGCGCGACTGTCGAATCTGAACCCGGACATCCAGATCACTGCGTACGAAACAAAACTCACCAGCGACAACGCACTCGAACTATTTAAGGACTACGACGTCATCGTGGACGGCACCGACAACTTTCCAACACGGTATTTAGTGAATGACGCGTGCGTGCTGCTCGGAAAACCGAATGTGTACGGGTCGATTTTCCGGTTTGAAGGGCAAGCCACAATCTTCGGTATGCCGGACGGGCCGTGTTACCGCTGCTTGTATCCCGAACCACCCCCGCCGGGGTTGGTGCCGTCGTGCGCGGAAGGAGGAGTTCTGGGCGTGCTACCGGGAATTGTCGGTTCGATCCAGGCGATGGAAGCGATTAAGGTAATTTTGGGCACGGGCCGGAACTTGAAAGGACGCCTGCTGGTGTTCGACGCGCTGGAAATGAGTTTTCGGGAGTTCAAGCTGCGCAAAAATCCCAAGTGTCCGATGTGCGGCGAGCATCGCACCATTCACAAGTTGATCGATTACTACGAATTCTGCGGCGTGCGGGGCGAAGAAGCTCCCGCTCCGGATCTAAAGGTACCGGAAATCACTCCGCGTGAATTGAAGACCCGTCTGGACAGAAAGGAAGACCTCTTTATCCTGGACGTGCGCGAGCCACACGAATACCAGATCTGCAATCTGCAGGGGCATCTCATTCCACTGGGTGAGTTGCCACGTCGCGTCCACGAATTGGATTCGTCACGCGAGATCGTAGCGCACTGCCGAAGCGGAAAGCGCTCCGCGGAAGCGATTGATTTCTTGCGCAAAGCTGGTTTTAAGAAACTGTTGAATCTGAAGGGCGGGATTCTGGCATGGTCCGACGAGGTAGACGCGACCGTGCCGAAATATTGATCTAGGAGGCAGACGGGAGCGCGTCTAGTTGAGAATCTCGGACGGGATTCCATGCAAGCCGAGGAACAGTCCCGGACGAGCAGTAGTGGCCTTGCCGTCGTTCCAAACCAGGACGCCGTTCACGAAAACTTTTTCGATTCCCGAAGGCAATAGTGCGGGATTTGCGTAGGTGGAGCGGTCGATGACCGTGTCGGGATTGAAGAGCACCAAATCGGCAAATGCTCCTTCGCGGATCACGCCGCGGTCACTCCAACCGAGTCGCTGAGCCGGCAACGATGTCATTTTGCGAATCGCTTGCGGCAAATTGAGCCAGTGCTTCTCTCGAACATACACGCCAAGGACTCGGGGAAAGGTCCCCGCCCCGCGTGGATGATCGGATGCGATGCCACCGTCACTGGCGACCATCACCCAGGGCTGCTCGTAGAAAGCCTTGATATCCGATTCAATCATGGACTGGCCGATGATGATGGCTTCGGTGTTGGCCGCATCTCCCTCGCGGATTAAGCGAATGAACGTGTCCACGTCGGAAATGTGAGCAGCCTTTGCGAGATCCGCGATCGTGTGGCCCACATATTCAGGATGAGGCTTGAACCCGGTGATGGTAATGTGCGATGCCCCGCCGACGTCGGCGAGCGCTTTGGCCACACTTTTCGGATTCTCGTACTGCTTGTCAGGCACAGTCACCTTCAAGTCGGAGTGCCAGGCGTCATACGGATAGCAATCCGCCAGAAAATCCACGCCGCGTTTTCGAGCGTCGTTGATCACAGCAATGTACTGTGCAGCTTTTCCTTGCACGCCAACGGTGCCGAGCTTGATATGAGAATGTTCTACAGGAATGTGCGCGCGTTCCGCGATGGTGATTTCTTCGTTCAGCGCTTCGAAGGACTTGTCCGCTTCATCACGTATGTGGGTCATGTAAATTCCGCCGCGTTCCGCCGCGACTTTCGCCAGCGCAACAAGTTCGTTGGTTTTTGAGTAGCTGCCCACCTCGTATTCCAAGCCGGAGGAAAGCCCCTGTGCCTGCTGGTTCATGGCTTGACCCATCAGGATTTCCATGAGCTTGATTTCGTCGGGCGTAGCGGGTCGTTTGTAATCCTTGCCCATAACCTGCTGACGAATGGTCGCGTGCCCCGCGAAGATCGCTACGTTTGGTGCAGTGTGAAGCTGTTGGATCGTGCGAATCCAGTTGATCAACGGCCAAGGCGAATCGCCGTCAGCTCCCACCACCAGCGAAGTGATGCCTTGCGCGATTTGCGTTTCCGCGATCGGGTCTGTCAGAAGGCCGTCCTCAGAGTGGTTGTGAATATCGATAAATCCCGGGGCCAGCACCAGGCCTTTGGCGTCGATGACGGGCTCGCCCTTTTCGGGCTTCAATTCGCCGATGCCGACGATGTGGTTGTAGGCGACGCGAACGTTGGCGTTACGAAGCGGGCTTCCAGTGCCGTCGGCAAGTTGCGCATTTACGATCAGGAAAGATTCAGGCGGCTGAGAATGCAGGGGGAACAGAGCGGCAAGTATCAGCACCACGGGCAAAACAAAGAAGGCAAGTCTCATGCGGATCATCAGCGAGTCTCCCTATGCGAATAAAAACTATAATTTGGGATGAGGCGCAGTGTACGGGTTGCAACAGGGTTTTTGCGTGGGAGCAGGCTCCATCAGTTCGATCCGCGTGAGATCGGGGTCGAAAATATCGAACTGCCATTTGCCGTCACGGCCAATTTCAGATTTGTCGTCGGCCAACCTTGAATCCGGAGCGAGTCCGTTTGCGTGGAGTTGGTCGATAGCTTTGGCCATATTCGGAACGCCAAGACAAAAGTGATTTTGCACTCCCAATTCTTCATGGCTGGCGTTCGCCGGGATATTGAGCATAAATTCGACCCAATCCGAGCCATCCGGCACCTGAATTTCGAACCAGTCGATGCCCGAGTCTTTTTCGGGCGTGCCCGGCGGTAAGTCCTTGAACCCACCTTTCCAATACAACCGAAAGCCCAGGACGTCGAGATAGAACTGGCGCATGGAATCCAGGTTCTTCACCACGAATCCGGCGTGAAACAGGTGAGAACTGATCTGTTCCGGGGCCGGACGGGAGACAGAAATCGTGGAGAGCGTCTGGACAAAGGCAAGACGATTCCCTTCCGGGTCGTGGCATTCGATGAAGGGCATTCCCCGAGGGCCGACCTGGATTTCCGAGACCTGCACATGCTGATCCAGCAGGTATTCGCGCATCTGGCGAACGCTGTCGGTTTGGAAACCGACTTCGTCGAGCCACGATCCGGAATCACCGGTTTGCGCCTGGGTTAGTTCGATATGTTGCGACGCGTTGACGACAAAACAGGGAGCATCGCTGTTCATGCATTCGTGAGGGCGAGCGGAACGCAGGCCAAGAATCTTGTTATAGATCGGCGCAGATTTCTGAAAATCGCTGGCTCTGACACGCACAAATGCAAGGCCATAAATTCTGGGTCGCGCGGGCGGCGCCTCGGCGGCATTGGAAATGCATAGTAAACCGATGAATCCAACAACAATTGCGGCACGAATCATAAAGGCCTCGGTAGGAATGCGTAGTTGATTCTATCGCAACGGCCAGCGAGCCCATGGAGAAGGTGAATTCGACGATACTAGAACGTGACGGCGGTCAGGGCTTTGTGAGCCACGCTGGCTGCGGCAGAAGATTTTCCAGCAAGGGTCAGATTGGCCCATTCTACCGCGGCCTGAGAAATGCGGACCGCTTCCGTGGAAAGCGATTCCGGTCCGCCCGAATCGGAGTTGCCGAAGAAGATGCGGGGCATCGGGCGCGAGGCGATGAAGCGGTTCTTCGTATACTGCCCGGGCACCGCCATCATCATGGCGTGACCGCGGCGATAGAGGTGGATTTCGATTGGATCGACGTTAAATTCGGGCAGGCACTTTTGGAAATCCTTGAGGACCTTGGCCGCGAATTCCTTGCAGCCTGATTCCTCTAAGAGCGTGGCGCGCTCGTATTCATGAAGCGTGCAATAGAAGGTTAGGATTTCGTATTTGGGGTCATAGCCCGGTTGGTTGCGAACTGTCCAATCAGCAACGATGAAGTCCGTAAAGGAATTGCCTGGGCACCAGTTGTCGTAACCCTTGTTGTAAATCCGTTTGTCAAAAATCATGTTGATCATGGGCACCGGAGCATAGCGCATGCGGCGCATGGCTTTTCGTTGATCGTCGGGAAGTCCTGTGACCAGGCTCGAGGTGATGAATTTCGGCGAGCACATCAGCACCAGCTTTGCGGAAACGGTCGTGAGCTGGTCTTCGTGAAAATAAGTGACGCGAACTTCGTTGGAATGCGGCTCGACGGCAACCACACTGGCGCCGCCAAGCAGCCGTTCGACGTACTGCGGCTTCAACGCTTCGACTAGTTTGTGGGTCACGCAGCCCAAACCACCGGGAAGAATCACGCGTGTAGAGTCCTCGCCTTTGATCATGTACTGCGCATCGGTGACTCCGATGTACGCCGTGGTGTCTTCGGTGAACGCACCCCAGTTCGAAGGGCCGTAGGCATCCCACCACTTCTTGAGTTCGGGAGCGTAGTTGGACGTAATGTCCGTGAAGGGCTTGGCATCGAGGGCAAGCATGTCTCTGCGAGGATTCATCTTGAGCATGTCTTCGCGAAACTTCTGAAAACTGGCGATGGTGGACTTGGAATATGGAAGGTGTGACAGGCCTGAGCCCCAGGTATCTGGAGTGTAGACGCCGTTGTCGATCGTGGGATCAGGCATATCTATGGGAAGCAGGTTCAAGCCAAGTTCTTTGGCAAGTTGATCGCAATAACTGCCGCGAAAATCGTACGCGGCACCGGTCGAGTATGCCTGGCCGGCAAATTCCTCTTGATAGGCGTTGCCACCAAAATGATCTTCCTTTTCGAGCAAAAGAAAGTCCTTACCGCGCAGGAAATAGGCCGCGGACAGCCCGGCCATGCCGCCACCGACAATCACGATGTCCACTTTGCGCGTGGCATCCGGCGTGGCGAAGGAGTGGCCGTCGCGAATCTGGTGACACACTTCATAATGCTCGCCCTCGACGGCGGCCTGCGGGGACGCTCCCGGTCCTTCAGCAAATAGTGCTTCGTTGATCGGACAGCCGGAGGCGATCGAGCCGGCGACAACAAACTTGATGAAGTCACGACGAGGAAGTTTTGAATGGTTAGTCATAAAGATTCAGAGCGAGTCAGCTTCATAGACAATGCGGCCCCCCACAATCGTGAGGACAACTCTGGTGGCGTTGATCGAGTCGGGATCAATCTCGAAGATATTCTTGTCGACCATAATTACATCGGCGACTTTTCCTTTTTCGATCGAACCTTCGGTCTTTTCCAGTCGTCCGGCATAGGCGGCTTCGATGGTGTAACCTTCGACGGCTTGCGCGACACTCAGCCGTTGCGACGGAACGAAGCCAGCGGCGGGCTTACCTTCAGCGGTTTGTCGGGTGACGGCCGTCTGGATGCCTTCCCAAGGATTGAGAGAAACGATAGGCCAGTCGCTGCCGAAAGCGTAGTGGCCACCGTGCTGCGCTATGCTCTTCCACATCCAGGCGCGAGAGGCACGATCAGGACCCAGGTTGCGAGCCCACACAGCGAGAGTGTCTTCGTCTGGATAGGAATGCAGTGGCTGCATGCTGGCGATGACGCCTAATTTTGCAAAGCGTGGAATGTCCGCAGCAGATATGGTCTCGATATGCTCGATACGGTTGCGATGATTCTTGTCGTGATTCTTCTCTTCGGCGTATTGATAGCCGTCCAGCGCCGTGCGCACAGCGTAATCGCCAATGGCGTGCGTAAAAATCTGGATATCGTTCCGGTCGAGTTCGGCCACGGCCGCCTTGTACTTTTCCGGATCCCAGAAGAGCGCTCCCTTTCTGGACGGATCATCCGCATAGGGCTCGAGTAGAGCGGCAGTGTGGGATTCGACGACGCCATCCAAGTAAAACTTGGCGCTGTCCGCATTGATCCACTCATCGTGGAACTTCTTATGGGCTGCGTTGATGGACTGCACTTCTTCGGTGCGCAATTCGGGCGGGTTGACTTTGTAGGCGATGTGAACTCTTACGGTCAGTTGCTTGTCGTCGCGGAGTTCCTGGAATAGGTCGAGAAACTCAAAATCGGATCCGGCGCTGTGCACCCGCGCGAGGCCGTTTTGATTCGCCCATTTTATGGCAGCGCGAAGGGCTTGCAGATTCTCTACATATGTCGGCTTGGGAATGACCTTTCGAATCAGGTCCGCTGCGGGATCCTCTTTCAGAGCGCCAGTGGCTTCGCCAGTAACGGGATCCCGTACGATTTCTCCGTTGGGAGGATTCGGTGTGGAGTTGGTGATGCCGGCTAACGCCAGGGCGCGCGAATTGGCCCAGAAGGTGTGGGCATCATATCCTTCGAGAAAAACTGGAATGATCGGGAACAGTTGATCGAGGTATTTTTTATTGGGCAGCGTTTCAGAGCCGAACATGGTGTAGTTCCAGCCCCGTCCGAGAAGCCATTTCGCATTGGGATGTTGATCGAAGTAGACGCGGAGACGCTTTTGAATATCCTGAATGTCTTTGGCGCCTTCGAGATTGATTTGACCGAGGCTCCGTCCGCCGTCCATGAGATGAACGTGGCAATCGGTGAAGGCCGGAAGTACGAGTTTGCCGCCGGCATCGACGACTGTCGTGCCGATACCGCGGTAGCGCGCAACCTGCTCATCCGAACCTACCGCGACGATTTTGCCTTTGCGAATGGCCAGGCTTTGCGCCCAAGGTTGTTTTTCGTCCACGGTATAAATCTTCGCGTGAACAATCAGAATATCCGCCGGGGCAATGCGTGCGGAGCGCTGCGCCCGGAGCAGCGTAGGACCAACCGAGACGACAAAAAACAAGAGAGCGAGAGCCCCTGGGCGGCGTCGTGGCAATCAGACCTCTCTCTGCGGCGCCATCGGATCAGCAACCGCGAACAAAATCTAACTCAAAATGTGGGGGGCGTATTAACCCACAAAATCCAAGCCTCGGCACGCCCGGGATTTTTCCAACGATGGGGCGTGGAGCTTTCGAAATACAGGCTGTCGCCCGGTTTTAAACGGTAGCGCCCCTGGTTGTGCAACCAGATCTCGAATTCACCACGGAGAACGTGAAGGAATTCCTCGCCCTCATGGGTATAGGATTCGCCGCTGCTGCCACCGGGCTTGATGCGAAACAGATGCGGTTCCATGGTGGTGTTGCCCCAGGCCAGCAATTCCATCCGGACATTGGGACTGGTCTCCAGCACTTTTCGCTGGGACGGGCGAACTAAAGAAGGAGCATCTCCATTGGTTTCGAACATCGAGAGAATGTTGGTCTTATAGAACCGAGCGATGCGCTGCAAGGTAGCGATCGAGGAGCGCATCTGGCCGCGCTCGAGAGCGCTGAGAAAGCCGACGGAAACATTTGTAGCCCGTGCGACTTGTGCGAGGGACAGCTTGCGTTTGAGACGCAGACGCCGAAAGCGCTGTCCCGAGGATTGGCGCGCGTCCGCCGGTGCGGTCACCAGGCCCTGCTTTTTAAGAACGTGGACGATGGCCGCCGGATTCAGGCCGCGGACCCGGCGGAGAAACAAGGCGCGCTGCAGCAGACGCATATCCGCTTCGGTATACATCCGATATCGGCTAGCGGTTCGCTTCGGCGTAATGAGACCAAGCGCCTCCCAGGCCCGCAAGGCAGAGGAAGAGATGCCCAGGCGGCGAGCTACGGCCGAGATGCGAAGCAATCGCAGATCCGGCAAAGAATCCGATGCTTTGGACAAATTCTTTCTGCTTGACACGGCTCCTGGCTTTCTCTAAGTTTGCTGGATTATAGTAAGGTTCACGGGGCGGTTACAACCACGAAGAAGCTGTTTTACCGGGGAAACGGATTCACGCGGGACAGGGGTGAGGTCAATGAATTCACGATTGCGCAAGCAACTCAAGTCTGGGTGTTTTTATAGCGCACTAGTGGCGCTCTGCGCCGCGATGTGCCTGTTGGGACCCTCTTTTGCGGCCGCGCAGAGCACGGCCGGGCGGATTCGAGGAACGATAACGGACACGAGCGGAGCGGCGATTGCCGGAGTGACGGTAACACTGATCAACGTAGCAACAAACGTTACTCGTGAGACGACCACCAGTGCAACGGGCGAGTACTTGTTTCTCGAGGTTCCCGTTGCCACCTACGAGATCGATGTGAATCAGCAAGGCTTCAAGAAATTCGTGCGCAAAGATGTGGTGGTGGATTTGAACGCGGTGGTCAGTGTGGACATCTCGTTGCAGGTCGGCGGATCAACAGAAACCGTAGAAGTGACGGGGGAGCCGCCGATCGTGGATACCACCACGACGCAGTTGGGCGCGGTAGTGAACTCCCGTGACGCGACGCAATTGCCGCTCAACACGCGCGATACCTATCAATTGCTGCAACTGCAGCCAGGTGTACAGTCGCAACTGGGGAATGACCTGTTCTACGGCTCGGATAAACCAGGCGTGGTGACGGTGAATGGTGGGCGCGGGCGTTCGAACAATTACAGCGTAAACGGGGGAGACGGAAACGACCTGTTCGCGAACCTGCCGGCCGTGCAGCCTTCACCGGACACCATCGAAGAGTTTCGCGTGATTACGAACTCGTTCGATGCGGAGTACGGACGCAACTCCGGCTCGGTCGTTAACGTGGTGACGAAGTCAGGGACGAACGACTTTCACGGCAGTGCCTTCGAGTTTTTCCGGAACACCGTGCTGGACGCGCGGCCGTTCATGTTTACCCCATCGAGCAAGCCGGACTTTCAGCAGAATCAGTTCGGTGGGACGCTGGGTGGACCCATCAAGAAAGACAAGACATTTTTCTTTGCGTCCTACGAAGGACGCCGGATTAAACAAGGGATTTTGTCGGACCCGGTGCCGCTGGCTACGTCGGACCAACTGAATGGAAACTTCGGCGACTTGTCTGGAACTTTAACGACGGCCCCGACAGCGAGTGCACTGCAGGGGCGATGCGGAGGGCAATTGACGCCAGCCGCAAATACGGAGCTTTCCAACATAGCAGCAGGAGGAAATCCCACATCCGGGAATTATGGAATCATCTTTCCGAACGGAGTGATCCCCACGAGTTGCTTCGATCCACTTTCGACAAGCATCTACAACCAGTATGTGCATGCCACGTCCGACGGAGCGTTTCAGGCGTCGCCCAACAAGATTGACAACGGCGACCAGTTCACCGTCAAAGTGGATCAGGACCTGACCAAGAATCAGAAGTTGGCGGTGTACTACTACTTCGATGACGACGGATTGACCGATCCGTTCGCGAAATTCCAGGCAGCAGGAGGAAATCTCGGGAACTTCCCCGGAGTATTCGACACCAGAACGCAGCAAGTCAACGTGACGCACACGTGGACGATTGGCTCGACCTCGGTAAACGAATTCCGCTTTTCATACTTCCGCGAAGGCCAGCAGAAATTCAATTCTCCTCTAGTAACCAGCGCAGTGCAGGACTCCTGCGGGTCCAGCGGGTCGGCTTACTGCTTTACGGGAACAACCGATCAAGCCCTGATCGACAACAACGGGAACGTGCTGGCGCCGAGCAAAGCGTACGGAATTTTCCCCAATCTGGGGAGCACAAAAGAAGGGTTGCCATTCATCAGCGTGGATGGCGGGTTCTCGCTGGGCAACAACTTTGAAGGGCAGTTGCCTCAGACCGGCAATACGTTTCAGTTTGCGGACAATTTCAGCAAGATTGTGGGCAATCACAGCCTGAAATTTGGCGGAGATATCCGTTACCAGAAGTTTGACCAGACGTTGTATTACAACGTAAACGGGTCGATTACGTTCGGGCCGGGTGGCGCGAACGATACGGGAGACAGTTACGCCAACTATCTGCTGGGCTTGCCGAATTCGTATAGCCAAGGATCGGCGCAAGAAGAGTTGGTGCGGAGTACATCCGTTTATTTGTATGCGCAAGACAGCTGGAAGATAAAGTCGAACCTGACGCTGAATTACGGCTTGCGTTGGGAAATGAACACCCCGCTGACGGACATCGGCAAGAAAGTGCAGACATACCGACCCGGACAAGTATCGACGATCTATCCGTGTTCTTTAGATCCCAGTAACCCACTGTACGATCCAACACAACCGGATGGAGGCTGCCAGTCGGGTGGATTGACTCCGGTAGGTCTGGTGTTCCCCGGAGACAAGGGAGTGCCGAACGGATTGACGGATACCTACTTCAAGGCCTTTGCACCGCGGCTCGGATTTAACTGGAGCCCCTCGTTCGACGATGGCTTCTTGAAAACGTTGACTGGGGGGGCGAACAAGACATCGGTCAGCGGTGGATGGGGATTGTTTTACAACCCCATTGAGCAATTGGTTTTGGAACAGTTCAGCGCCGAACCTCCCTTTGGGGGCAGCAACTACATCAGCGACCCGAACTTTCAAGCACCGTTCGTAACGCAAGGCGGCCAGGTGAATCCGAACCCGTTCAACGGGATTCTGAATCCGCCACGGAATCAGGCGATTGATTGGTCGAATTTCCGATCGATTCTTTTGTACGGGCAGTTTCCGAAGAATTTGCGGACACAGTATTCCGCGCAATACAACTTGACGATCAAGCGGGAACTACCGGGAAATCTGCTTTTCCAGATTGGATATGTGGGATCGCAAGGACACCGGCTGCTGGCATCGTATGACTTGAACCACGGGAACCCCGACACCTGTAATGGTCTGGCGGCGATTCCGGGAGTGCTGGACAGCGCAGGCGGTAACCCGATCACATGCGGGCCTCAGTCGGCAGACAACTCGTTCTATATTCCTGCAGGAACGGTAATTCCAAACATCACGAATATCTACAACCCGAGTTTCAATGGACTGATTTTGCCGTATAACGCGGGCTCTGGCGGAACTCAGGTACCGGCGGGTACCGTCGTGGGACCGAATGGGATCACGCTGGTGGGAATCCGACCATACTCGTCGCCGTTGTGCCAGCCTTTGACAGGGTCGGGTTGCCCGGCGGACGGGATCGCCGTGTTCTCCAATATTTTCACGGAGAACACCGTAGCGAAATCAAACTACAACTCATTGCAAATCCTGCTGGAGAAGCATTTCTCCCACGGATTGCAGTTCTCGGGTGCGTACACGTACAGCAAATCGCTGGACAACGCGTCGAGCTTCGAAAGCACGCTGAATCCGATCAACTTGAATGCCACGTATGGTCCATCGCTATTCGATGCGCGGCACCGATTCGTGTTCAGCTACGTGTGGGAGTTGCCCATGCCAAAGTTCGATGGATTCAAGGGGCAACTGCTGGATGGCTGGCAAATCTCAGGAATTGTCACGTACCAGACAGGGTTCCCCGTGAGGCTGACTTCTTCGGATGATATTGAAGAATTTTACAGCACGTTCTTCGAGGCGCCGGGCGAGCCGAACTGGGCGCCGGGTTCGACAGCCGGTACCTTGCAGACCTGGGATCCACGAAAGCATGGCGGGCTGGCGTTTGATCCAAGTCAGTTCACAAACGATACGGTGCCGCTGGGAACAATCGGTAATGCCCCGCGGTCCATCTGCTGCCAACCGGGAATAGCCAACTGGGATACCGGGTTCTTCAAAGGATTCCAGCTGAAAGAAAAACTGCGGATGGAATTTCGAGCGGAGTTGTACAACATCTGGAACCACGCACAGTTTTACAGCGTGGACGGAAACATCTCCGACGGACCCACGTTTGGCTTGGCGCAGAAAGTGCGCGATCCGCGTCAGGTGCAATTCGCGCTGAAATTTTTGTTCTAGCCGAAGCAACCGTTCGCAACCGCCGTCCCGCGTGATGCGGGACGCCTTCTTGCCAGAGGGCGAGCCGGCGTAAAATAGATGGGCAGTTTGCGGCGAATCCGCAAAGTTTTCGTGAGGGCAGAATCGCTCATCTGCCTTAACAAAAGGGATTTTCCGTCAGCCGGAACAACTCCCCACACTGACCGCAGGGAACAGACCTGCCACAGGTGACCACAGGAAGGCCCACCTGGACGGAGTACCACAATGCATGAAGCACTACAGAAGGAACTTGCGCTGTACGAGAAGCGGACCGGGAAGTCCGCGGAGGCGCACAAGAAAGCCGAAAAACGCATACCGCTGGGAGTCGCCAGCAATTACCGGGGATACGATCCATATCCCATTTTTGTGGCGGAGGGCCACGGCAGCAAAATCAAAGACATTGACGGGAACGAATATATCGACCACAACCTGTGCTTCGGCACGTTGATGGCCGGGCACGGGCATCCGGCGGTGGTCAAAGCGGTGCAGTGGGCTTTGGCGAATGGCAGCACCTTCGGCATGCCGCACGGCATGGAGCTGGAATTAGCGGAAGAGATTTGTGCGCGCTACCCAATGGACATGGTGCGCTTCGGTTCGAGTGGAACGGAAGCCACGATGCACGCCTGCCGCATCGCACGCGCGGCAACCGGCCGCGACAAGATTTTGCGATTTGAAGGTTGTTATCACGGTTTGCACGACACTGCACTGGTCAGCGTGAAGCCGAAAGAAGACGAGTACGGCGATATCAACTCGCCAAACTCGGTGCCCGGCGGATTGGGTGTCATCAAGGCCGTGCTGGATAACGTCACTGTGGCAACGTTCAATGATTTACCCAGCGTCGAACACCGATTCAAGCAGTTCCCCGGTCAAATCGCCGCGGTCATCCTGGAACCAATCATGATGAACGTTGGCATTTGCATGCCGCAGCCTGGGTTCCTGGAAGGTTTGCGGCAGATCTGCACGAAGAACGGTGCACTGCTAATCTTCGACGAAGTGAAGACCGGCGCCAAACTGGGTTGGGGCGGTGCGAGCGAATATTTTGGCGTGAAGCCGGACATCATCACTTTAGCGAAGTCGATCGGCGGGGGCGTGCCGCTGGCGGCATTCGGCGCCAGCCGGGAAGTTATGGACCTGATCACGCAGCACAAAGTCTTTCATGGTGGAACCTACAATACCAACCGGGTGGCGATGGCGGCCGGCTTGGCGATCTTCCGCGAAGTTTTGACACGGGCGAATTATGCACACGTCGACAAACTGGGCGACAGACTTGCGAACGGCTACAAAACCATCATCAAGAAAGCGGGCCTGGAAGCATATGTCGCTCGCGCTGGTGTGAACGGTGCGCTGATGCTGTATCCGCAGGAAATTCGCAATTATCGCGATTGGACAAAAATCGACGTGGATCTGTGGCGCCAGTTCTGGTTCGCGATGGTGAATCGCGGCGTGTTGGCCATGCCGTACTGGTGGGACGAGCAGTGGACCATTTCTGTACAGCACACCGAGGCGGACATCGATCGCCACCTGGCGGTATTCGATGAAGTTGCGCCCGCACTCGCCAAGGCACAAAAGGAACGCGGTCTGGCGTACGTCGGCGCCGCCGGGCACTAAACGGGAATTTTCCATTCATCGAGTGGAGTTCCCACTCCAGGGAGCGAAGTCCATTGAGTAGCGAGGTCGCGAAGGACACGACGGAGGCGGCTGCCGCTTTGAACGGTGAGCAGCCGCACCTGAAGCGTGTATTGGGGCGCCGCGACCTGGTGCTCCTGTTCGTCGTAGCCGTCTTCAACCTCAATGTGCTGCCTTCCATTGCCGCGAACGGCGGCGTGACCATTTGGCTGTGGCTCATCGCGCTGGTGCTCTTCTTTTGGCCACAGGGTATTGCCGTAATCGAGCTGGCTCACCGGTATCCCGGCGAAGGTGGCGTGTACTTATGGGCCAAAGAAGTGTTCGGTGATTTTCACGGGTTCTTATCCGGCTGGTGCTACTGGACGAACAACATGATGTATGTACCCACGGTGATGCTGTACTTCGTCGGAGTTTCCGTGTTTGTTCTGGGCACGGGACATGAAGGCCTGGCAGACAATCGCGCGTTCGCCATGATTTCTTCCGTAGTGCTGCTGGCAGTGTTGGTGGTGCTCAATGTGGTAGGCCTCGGTGTGGGGAAGTGGATTAACAATTTAGGAGGCATCGGAACTTTCATCGCTGCGTTTCTGTTAATGGGCCTCGGCGTGGTGGTTTGCGCGAAATTTGGCACCAATATTCATTGGTCAGACTTTCAGATTCCGGCGAATCCCAAGTTCGTGCTGAATTCGTTCGGCGTGATTTGCTTCGGACTCGTGGGCCTGGAACTTGCGTCCATCATGGGCGACGAAATCGAGAATCCCCGAAAGACCTTGCCCGGAGCAGTGGCGTGGGGTGGCGTGCTGTCCGGAGCTCTTTACATAGGCGCGACCTTGACGCTGTTGGTGGCGGTGGACAAGAACAGCATCAGCGTGCTGCAAGGGATTGTGCAAGCAGTCAGCCACATGGCCGCGCGGGTCGGTGTGACATGGATCGTCGCGCCGTTCGCGTTTCTGTTGAGTTTGTCGATCGCGGGAATCGGCTCGGCTTGGTTGGGCGGCTCGGCGCGCATCCCGTTTGTGGCAGGATTGGATTCTTACATGCCGGCTTGGCTCGGCAGGATTCATCCGAAGTACGCCACGCCGTATGCGGCCTTGATCGTCCACGCCTCCGTATCGCTGGTGCTGGTAGCGGTCAACTTCTTGTCAACCGGAAATGTGCAAGCCAGCTTTCAGTCGCTGCTTTCTCTGGCCGTCGTGCTGCAATTAATTCCCTTTTTGTATGTATTTGGCGCGATCTTACGGATCGCACTGGCGCCCGGCTTCATACAAGAGCAGTATTCGAAGCGTACGCTGGTGCTTGCGGGAGCCAGCGGGTTGATCACCACGGCGATTGCCATGGTGGTTGCCTTCTTCCCGGCGCAGCAAATCAGTTCCGTGCTGCGGTATGAAATCTGGATGGTGGGCGGGACCCTGCTATTCATCGGCCTGGCGGCATTTTTCTTTTATGTGTATGGAAGCCGGAAAGCCGCACGAAAATTGGAAGCGGAGTCGGCGGTGGACTTGGGGAATTGAAGCCACACGTCATGCGGGTTGGGATGTCGCGGCTACAGGCGCACCCCACAAGGCACAATGGCAAGAGTTTGGAGGTGGAGCATGTCGAGCACGGCAAAGCCAACGGTCAAGACGTATCAGAATTATGTGAATGGGCAGTGGGTAAGCGGTTCCGGCACATTTGCCGTTTATGACCCCTCCACAGAAGAAGTGATTGCTCAAGTGGCGTCGGCCAGCGCGCCAGATACCGACAACGCGGTGAAGGCAGCGCGAGCCGCGTTTGACTCCGGGCCGTGGCCACAGACAACCGCACAAGACCGCGGCCGGATTCTGTTCAAGTTAGCAGAAATGATCCGCAAGAATTCTGCGGCCTTGGCGGAAATCGAAGCGCGAAACTCCGGAAAGCCGATTGTCGAAGCCGAATATGACATGGCAGACGTGGCCACCTGCTTCGAATACTACGGCGGACTGGCGAACAAAGTGACCGGGAATGTTATGCCGGTTCCGGCAAACGCTCTGAGCTTTACGTTGCGGGAACCGATTGGCGTGGCAGGCCAGATCATTCCGTGGAACTACCCTCTGTTGATGGCGGCTTGGAAGCTGGCCCCGGCACTGGCTGCCGGGTGCACGTGCGTGCTCAAACCCGCCGAACAGACGCCGCTGACCGCGTTGGAATTTGCCAACTACCTGGAAGAGGCGGGGCTGCCGCCGGGTGTGGTGAACATTATTAATGGTGTTGGGGAAGAAACCGGGGCGGCGCTCGTCGCACATCCGGGAGTGGACAAGATCGCGTTCACCGGGAGCGCGGCGGTCGGAAAGATCATTGTGAAAAGCGCTGCAGACACGTTGAAGCGCGTCACGTTGGAGCTGGGAGGCAAATCTCCCAACGTGTTCTTCGCGGATGCCGATTGGGAAGCGGCGGTGGACGGCGCGCTATTTGGAGTCTTCATTAACCAAGGCGAGGTCTGCAGCGCAGGCAGCCGCATCCTGGTGGAGAAGAAAATCTACCCGAAGTTTGTGGAAGCGATGACCGAAAAGGCCAAACGCATCAAGCTCGGCCCCCCGCTGGAGCGCGAAACCAAGATGGGCCCGCTGGTTAGCAAGGAACAGTACGATCGCGTCAGCTCCTATCTGCAATTGGGCAAAAAAGAAGCCAAGACCGCGACAGGCGGGGAGCGACCGAAAGGCCTCGGTAAGGGCTACTATGTAGAGCCGACGATTTTCTACGATGTCGACAACAATGCGCGGATCGCACGCGAAGAAATCTTCGGACCGGTGGCATCGGTGATTCCTTTCGAGAATGAGGCCGACGCCATTCGTATCGCGAATGACACTCCATACGGTCTCGCCGGAGCGGTTTGGACGCGCGACATTTTCAAAGCGTTTCGCGTAGTGAAGTCCATGCGCGCCGGGATCATTTGGGTAAACCACATGCAACCGACGTATGTGGAGGCGCCGTGGGGCGGCTACAAACAGTCGGGCTTCGGGCGAGAACTCGGCCCCTGGGGCCTGGAAGAATATCTGGAAACGAAGCAGGTATTTGTGAATCTCGATGAGACCCCGATCGGCTGGTACTGAGGAAAATCTGTAACGACGCGCACGAGTTTTTGCTGTAACGGGAAAGGGAACACATGAAGACGATCCAATTGCGTACCGAAATACCGGGTCCGAAATCGAAGGCGCTACTGGCGCGACGGGAAGCGGCCATCCCGCGCGGGCCATCACTGGTGTCTCCGATTTTTGCCGCAAAGTCGGAAGGATCCTGGATCGAAGATGTGGACGGCAACCGCTACATCGATTTCGCGGGCGGCATCGGCTGTCTGAACTCCGGTCATCGGCCGGCGCGTGTAGAAGCCGCGCTGCGCGAGCAAGTCGGAAAGTTCTTGCATCTTTGTTTCGGGGTTACGCCCTACGAGTCGTACATCGCACTGGCGGAGAAGCTGAACGCGCTGGCTCCGATCAGCGGCCCCAAAAAAACATTTTTCGTGAATAGCGGCGCCGAATGCGTGGAAAACGCGATCAAGATCGCACGCTCCTATACAAAGCGCCCCGCCGTAATCTGTTTCGAAGATGCGTTCCACGGGCGCACCTGGATGACCATGTCATTGACGAGCAAAACCAGTCCATACAAGGTCGGCTTCGCGCCATTTGCCAGCGACATTTACCGGATTCCGTACGCATATTGCTATCGTTGTTCGTACAACCTGACCTATCCCTCTTGCAAAATGTTTTGCGCACATCATTTGGAGGACACCTTTAAACGGGTGGTCTCGCCAGACGCCGTGGCGGCAGTGATCGCGGAGCCAGTATTGGGAGAGGGTGGGTTCGTTGCGCCACCGAAGGAGTTCTTCCCGATCGTGAAAGAGATCTGCAAGAAATATGGCATCGTGTTTATCGCCGACGAAGTGCAGTCTGGCATTGGTCGTACCGGCAAGATGTTCGCCATCGAGCACTATGGCGTTGAGCCAGACCTGATCACCACGGCAAAGTCGCTGGGCGGCGGGTTGCCGTTGGCCGCTGTGACCGGGCGGGCCGAAATCATGGACGCGCCGCAACCTGGCGGTGTGGGAAGCACTTTTGCGGGCAATCCCTTGTCGTGCGCCGCGGCACTAGCCGGGTTGGAAACAATTGAAAGAGACAACCTGCTTGCGCGTTCCACAGTGATCGGAAAACGCTTCGAAGGGCGGGCGCAAGCTTGGCAGAAGAAATGGCAGCTCGTAGGAGATGTTCGCGGGCTCGGCGGAATGTGCGCCATCGAACTGGTTCGCAATCGCGAGTCGAAAGAACCGGCCGATACCGAGACGAAAGAGCTCGGAGTGTTTTGCTACGAACACGGGCTGATGACGATCACCGCGGGAACAAAGAACAACATCATGCGCATTTTGGTGCCACTGGTGGTGACCGACGAACAGTTCGACGAAGGTCTGGATGTGATCGAGGCGGGTTTGGCTCACATTGCAGAGAAGAAGCAGGCGGTTGTGTCTCACGCATAGGCGAGGCGAGCGCCGACCACATTGCTAGAGAATCTCGACGATTTCTTCGTAACGTTTAAAGGGTGGAATCAAGTACGCGCCGGCGATTTCTGTGCGTGCCCAACGCAACATTTCGCGGGCAACTTCGAAACCACGGTCGCGCGCGGAAGCTCCTGCAACTTCCATGGACTTCAACAGCGGCTCGGGAATGACAATGCCGGGAACTTCGTTATTCAGCCGCAGCGCCTGCTTGTAGCTGTTCAACGGCCACACGCCAATTAAAACCGGAATAGGCGGCGGTCCGCCAAGTTTTTTCAAGAAAACGTGCCAGTGCCCGGGATCGAACAACGGCTGGGTCATGGCGAAATGGGCTCCGGCTTCGACTTTGGCGTGAAAGCGGGCGATTTCGTTATCGAGATCGTCGGCCATGGGATTCAGCGCGACCCCGATGGTGAAGTTGGTTTGTCCGCCAAGAGTTTTCCCGGCCCAATCCGTGCCTTGATTGAGGCGATGCAAAATTTTGGTGAGACCGACCGAATCCACTTCGTACACTCCACTGGCTTCCGGGTAATCTCCAACCGATGGTGGATCTCCCGTAATGCCGAGAACGTTACGGACACAACCCACCGTCCAAGCGCCCAAGAGCATGGCCTGCAAACCGATGATGTTTTGGTCGCGCGTCGTGAGGTGCGGAATCGTTTCAATTCCGCGCGCTTCCAAAGCGCCGGCGACAATTAAAGCATCCATGCCAACACGAGCCATGGCACCACTATTAATGTCGATAGCGTCGACCTTGCCTGAGGCCATTACCTTGTCGACTTGATCGTAGATACGGTCCAGCGAGATCCCTTTGGGTGGATCGATCTCGACAGAAACCACGAACTCTTTTTTCTGGAGTTTTTTCCAGAGCCGGCTTTCGGGTTCGCGCTCTGGAATCACGGCGCTCGGCTGGGTGCTGGTAACTACCGCCGCTTTCGCGTGTGTCGCGGCAGGCCTGAGGGATTTTACGGCTTCGGCCATGGCCCGGATATGGGCAGGGG